>Ga0209188_1000295_pt1 | contig 52878 bp, 48 predicted proteins | sample C_130625_EF_Meta_FD_187307 | JGI IMG/M metagenome (GOLD analysis project Ga0209188, IMG submission 187307) | Freshwater microbial communities from Lake Croche, Canada to study carbon cycling - C_130625_EF_MetaG (SPAdes) (version 2) | ecosystem: Environmental > Aquatic > Freshwater > Lake...
AGGGGCGGGGGCCGGGCTAATAAGTTCGGCTTGTAAAACTTCAGGCTCTTTTTTATCGGGGTTTGGAAGTTGCAGAAGTCCTAAGATAAAAAACAGCAAATGAACGCCAACCACAGCGCCAAGAACAATAAAATCTTTCATTGAAATCCACATTTACATCGTCACCGTGTGGGCGCATGCTGTGTTTAGATTCGCATGACTCAGTAATGTTTGCGCAAGTACTAAAAGGGAAGCGCCATCTTGGGTTGAGTAGACATCTACATGACCCACATTCTCAGAGACTGGGTCTTTGATTAAACGACGCATTTGACGAACGATGGCCTGGCTTGTATCAATAATGTCTAATTGATCACCATACAGCTTTTGAATCGACGCATGTAAAAAGGGATAGTGAGTACAACCTAAAACGATCGTATCAGCACCTAGAGCGAGCATCGGGTCGATATATTGATGTAATAAAGCTTCAATGAGGGGACCCTCTAGCACACCTTTTTCAATCAGAGGAACTAAACCATTACCTGCTTGTTGGATAAATTCGCAATCAGACATGAGACTTGCTAATAATTGTTTAAATTTATCGCTAATCAGCGTATTTTGCGTAGCAAGTACACCAATCATTTTGCTTTTGCTTTTGAGGGCCGCGGGTTTAATGCCTGGTTCAACACCAATGATAGGAACGTGCGCTAACTCTTGACGAATTAGCGAAATCGCCTGAGCGGTGGCGGTATTACAGGCAACGACAATGGCATCACAACCACGGGATGCCAACCAAGAACACATCAGTAAACTACGATCAGTTACCCATTGTGTCGATTTTTCGCCGTAAGGGGCATTTGCGGAATCAGCTAAATACATGTAATGATGTCTTGGTGACTGAATCAGAGCCTCATTTAAAACGGAGAGGCCTCCGATACCAGAGTCGAATACACCAATCGTAGACAATGGAGCTAGGTCCCTATATCAGTGGTTAAGCACTACGCAACAGTGACTGGAATTTTACCAATCTTCATTTGCCATTCACGAGGACCCGTTTGATGCGCAGAGATACCCTTAGAATCAACTGCCACAGTAACAGGCATATCCTTTACTTCAAACTCATAAATAGCTTCCATACCAAGATCAGCAAAGCCAACCACTTTGGCTTTTTCAATCGCTTTAGCGACAAGGTAAGCAGCGCCGCCAACGGCCATTAAATAAGCAGAGCCGTGTTTTTTAATGGCCTCAATAGCCGTAGGGCCACGTTCAGCCTTACCAATCATTGAGATCAGACCAGTTTGACCCAGCATCATCTCAGTAAATTTATCCATTCTGGTAGAGGTTGTAGGACCAGCGGGGCCGACTACTTCACCCTCGATTGGGTCTACAGGGCCTACGTAATAGATGACTTTATTTGTAAAGTCAACAGGGAGTGGCTCACCCTTAGCGAGCATTTCTTGAATGCGTTTATGGGCAGCATCACGGCCGGTATACATCTTGCCGTTCAGCAATAGCGTTTGACCAACCTTCCAACTAGCGACCTCTGCTGGAGTAAGCGTATCGAGATTGACACGCTTAGATTTTTCAGTATCAGGCTTCCAAGCAACATCAGGCCAATCATCTAAATTTGGAACGGGGAGGTGAGCTGGGCCACTACCATCGAGATGGAAGTGGATATGGCGAGTTGCCGCACAGTTTGGAATCATGGCTACAGGCAATGACGCAGCGTGGGTCGGGTAGTCATTGATTTTGACGTCGACAACTGTGGTTAAGCCACCAAGACCCTGTGCACCAATACCTAAGGCATTTACTTTTTCAAAAAGCTCTAAGCGTAATTCCTCGAGTTTATTTTGCGGACCTCTTTCAATGAGGTCGTAAATATCTACAGGATCCATTAAAGACTCTTTAGCCATTAACATGGCTTTTTCAGGAGTGCCGCCAATGCCGATACCTAAAATACCCGGAGGGCACCAGCCTGCACCCATCGTCGGTAAAGTTTTTAAAACCCAGTCCACAATCGAATCGGATGGATTGAGCATCGCCAATTTACTCTTGTTCTCAGAGCCACCACCTTTAGCTGCGCAGATGACATCGACACTATCGCCAGGTACGATTTCGTAATGAATCACCGCAGGTGTATTGTCTTTGGTATTGGTGCGCTTACCACCAGGGTCACGCAAAATAGAGGCACGCAGGGGATTGTGGTGATCACCATACGCACGCTTGACCCCTTCATTAATCATATCGGCTAGGCTCAATGTGGCGTCCCATTGCACATTCATACCAACTTTAATAAATACAACACAAATACCCGTATCTTGACAAATCGGACGCTTACCTTCAGCGCACATTCTGCTATTCGTTAAAATTTGAGCAATTGCATCCTTGGCGGCAGGACTCTCTTCACGATCATAGGCTTTACCTAAGGCTTGAATGAAATCGATGGGATGATAGTAGGAGATATACTGAAATGCATCTGCAACACTTTGGATGAGGTCTTCTTGGCGAATAGTAGTCATTGATGTCGTCTCTAAGATAAGTAGTCTATAAAATTATTACTTATTTTATAGGGTAAACCTTGAAATTGACGGAAAAATCACATAATTCTCGTTTTTATATAATTAAAATGACGTTTGATAATTTAAACTAATATTTTAAAGTTTTAACTATCTGTAATAAAAACGCATTTTTAGAGGAGAAACAACATGTCTGAAATTGAACAACTATTGGTAGAGAATCGCGTATTTAAACCGTCTAAGGCTTTTAGTAAAGAAGCCGCCATCAATAGTATGTCCCAGTACCAGGCCATGTGTAGCGCTTTTGATAAAGACTTTGAAGGTACTTGGGCGCGTCTGGCCAAAGAAAATCTCTATTGGAAAAAGCCTTTTACCAAAGTTCTTGATGAATCAAAAGCGCCATTTTATGAATGGTTTGCGGACGGCACTACCAATGCCTCTTACAACTGTCTAGACCGAAATATCCAAGCCGGCCTTGGGAATAAAACAGCACTTATTTTTGAATCTGATGCTGGTGAAGTGAGTAAGGTTTCATACTCCGAACTACATGCTCGTGTATGCCAGTTTGCTAATGGCTTAAAAAGTATTGGCGTTAAAAAAGGGGACCGCGTTGTGCTGTATATGGCAATGTCAATTGAAGGCATTGTCGCTATGCAAGCATGTGCGCGTATTGGTGCAACGCATTCAGTTGTATTTGGTGGGTTTTCTGCAAAATCTCTAGAAGAGAGGATTGTTGACGTAGGTGCTACGGTTGTTATTACTGCCGATGAACAAATGCGAGGTGGTAAAAAACTGCCACTCAAAACAGTCGTTGATGAAGCCCTCGCACTAGGCGCGGGAGAAGTTGTTCAGCACGTCATTGTTTATAAGCGCACAGGTAGCGACGTTCCGTTTACAACCGGTAGAGACCATTGGATGCATGATTTGGTTGCTGGCCAACCAAGCAGTTGTGAGCCAGAATGGGTAGGGTCTGAGCATCCACTATTTGTTTTATATACATCTGGTTCTACAGGAAAGCCAAAGGGCGTGCAGCATGCAACAGGTGGTTATTTATTATGGACACATCTGACCATGCAATGGACATTTGATCTGCGCATGAAAGACATCTTTTGGTGTACTGCGGACATTGGCTGGATTACTGGGCATAGTTATATTGCCTATGGGCCATTATCTGTAGGTGCGACCCAAATAGTTTTTGAAGGGGTACCAACATTCCCGAATGCAGGACGTTTTTGGCAGATGATTGAACGCCACAAAGTCTCTATTTTTTACACAGCACCGACCGCGATTCGGTCATTAATTAAAGCCTCAGATACGAATCCAGAAGCACACCCAAGAAACTCGAATCTCAAAAGTTTACGGATATTAGGTTCTGTTGGTGAGCCGATTAATCCAGAAGCATGGATGTGGTATCACAAGGAAGTTGGTGGCGAGAACTGTCCGATTGTCGACACCTTTTGGCAAACTGAAACAGGTGGTCATATGATTACACCTCTTCCAGGAGCAACACCACTTGTTCCAGGATCATGCACATTACCACTACCGGGGATTATGGCTGCGATTGTTGATGAGCTTGGACATGATATGCAAAATGGACATGGTGGTCTTTTAGTTGTTAAACGCCCATGGCCATCCATGATTCGGACGATTTGGAATGATCCTGAGCGATTTGTGAAGAGTTATTTTCCAAACGAATTAGGTGGTAAGTTATATCTTGCCGGTGATGGCGCGATTCGTGATGCGAAAACGGCCTATTTCACGATTACAGGCCGCATCGATGATGTCCTTAATGTATCAGGACACCGCATGGGGACTATGGAAATTGAATCATGTCTTGTGGCGCACCATGATGTTGCTGAAGCAGCTGTTGTCGGACGTCCTGATGATATTACAGGGGAAGCCATTGTTGCTTATGTCGTTCTTAAAGGAGCAAGGCCAGAAGGTGATGCAGCCGCAGTAAAAGCTAAAGAGCTCAGAGACTGGGTCAACAAAGGTATTGGCCCCATTGCGAAACCTAAAGAGATTCGGTTTGGGGATAATTTGCCGAAAACACGATCTGGCAAAATCATGCGCCGTTTATTAAGAGTTTTAGCGAAGGGCGAAGATATCACCCAAGATACTTCGACTCTGGAAAATCCAGCGATTTTGGACCAGCTCAAAGAAGCTTTATAAAAAAATAGCTGACAAGCGAAGGGCACTGCGGTGCCCTTTTTTGATTTCCAAAAACGAAAAAAGAAATCATTGTGCTAAATTGATTTTAGGGATAATATAAAAATATTGTATTTATTGAGGAGGCATGATGAGATGTCCTCGCTGTCAAAACCCAATTGTTGTGGGCTTTAACGATTGTGTTGTTTGCCAAAAAAATACGCTTTATTCGGAGCCGATTGCCGCAAAGTATTTTATTGTGGGATGTGCACTGGTGTTCGGGATTTTAAGTTTGTTTAACCTTGAATTTGATATACAGAGTATCTTCAAAAGTGTATGGGTATCGATGCTTGGGGGATTGTTCTGGGGCTCTATTATTTGGCTTTTTTATGGTATTTTTCGACGCGGAAAATCTGCGTAAATTAAGCAATATTTAATAAATTGCAAGAACACCGTATAATCTATTTTTCCCAAGGAAGGGTGGATGAGCGGTTTAAGTCACACGCCTGGAAAGCGTGCGTAGGTTAATCGCCTACCGCGGGTTCGAATCCCGCCCCTTCCGCCAAATAAAAGTATAAGCCCTTGTTCTCAGAGGGTTTTTTTATTTACCCAACATTTAACCCACAACCAGACCCACAATGAATTTATCAGGTAGGTGTTTTTAGTAGCCATTCGAGGTTACCCATCTCGCTCATATTTTTAAACCCTAATGGGCGCCTAAAATTAATCGACTCTGGCAAACGAAGGGGGGGTAGGTCATTTGAAATGGTCATCTCTGCGACAGAGGGGTTGCACGAATGTTTTATTTTTTTATTAGTCCAACCTTCTAGTAACGGGGCGCTTATATAATTTAAAGATGATAACTAGAGACAGATTCGAAGAAATAAAAATATTATGAAAAATTTCAAATTTAATTCTCTTTTTATATCTTTTAGTCTTATCTTTTTTTTAGTCAGTTCCCCACGGGTGATGAGTAATCCAAAATCGACTATACAGTCAATTAAAATTGGTCCAGTGCTCTGGGATCAAACAGAAATGACTATTGAAGATGTCAACATCTTTGCCTTAGCTACAGGATTCGTGAGTCAGGCAGAAAAAAATGGTGGTGGGCTATCTTATGAAGCAGGTTTTGTAAAAAAACCAGGATGGACCTGGAAAACACCTTACGGTGTAAACGCTAGTAATCAAGAACCTGCCGTTCATCTTAATCAAAAGGAAGCAGAGTTGATTTGTCGTCATTTTGGTAAACGATTGCCAACTGACGCAGAGTGGCTATCTGCCGCTTTTTTGGAGCAACGTGAGAATCCACCAAGTGGATATGCAAAAGGACAGCGTTATCCGTATCCTGGGGGTGGCACTCCCAAGAACTCGCATTGCTTAAGTGGTTGTGGAGATTACAAGGGCTTAGCACCTGCGGGGGCTTTAAACCGCGGAACTGGTCATGTCACGGCGGGAACTACGAAACCTGGCGTAAATGGCTTGCTGGATATGGGGGGTAATGTTTGGGAGTGGACCTCAACAGAGCGGAACGGTGGGTTTATCACTCGCGGGGCATCCTGGTGGTATGGCCCTGATCGACAACAAGAATCAGATGTCGAATCTAAGGCTGGGGACATTGCCGTCGTCTATATTGGTTTTCGGTGTGTTGCCAATGCGTTCAGGTGAATCTCTGAAGTAGTTTTTAGGGCAATTACCAAAAAAATGGATTATCCAAATTCAGTTATAAGGTTATGTAAATTTTGTCTAATAAAAACGACCATTTTTATCCCTAGATGATGCGATTGCCATTAGCATATTAAAGTAATCATTTTTGTGACAAAGGTATATAAATAATGAAACTGATAAAAAGTATTCCAAGCTATGCATTTGTTGTATTGAGTATGTCAACGATGGGTATAAATTCTAGCGCGCTGGCTCAAGCGCAGTCGACACAAACAAAGACTGCGCAGGATCTTTACCAACGAGGACTTGCTGCAACTTGCGCTAATTGCCACGGCACTGATGGTAAGGGTGTTGAAAATGCCACCATGCCGGTGATCAGTCATCTCAATAGTGAGCAGATCTCAACTCAACTTAGGGCATTCAAAAGCGGTGCACGCGAGGGTACCATCATGCCACAGTTGGCTAAAGGCTACACCGATGAGCAAATACAAAGTATTGCTAATTTTTTAGGCAAAAAATAATTCAAAGGAATCTATATGAATCGTCGTTATTTCTTAGGGCAAAGTATTGCCACTTTAGGTGCATTGGCAATGTATCCAGCGATTGGACGTGCTTCTAATCTCAATAAAGCAGAGATTATTGTAGTTGGCGGTGGTTATGGTGGGGCAACAGCCGCTAAATATCTGCGATTATTTTCTAATTACACGGCGAAAGTGACTCTGATTGAGCCTAATGCAGAATTTGTTTCATGCCCTTTATCGAATTTAGTCGTGGGTGGGTCTAGACAGATGTCTGAGTTAACTTCAGCTTACTCCAATTTATCAAAGCGTCATGGTGTCAAGTTAATTAAGGACAGTGTTGCATCGATTGATGGTGAGAAGAAAACCCTTAAGCTAGCTTCGGGAGCAACAATGAAGTTTGATAAGTTGGTTTTATCACCAGGTATCAGCATGATGATGGATAGTATTGAAGGACTTTCTGCTGCAAATCAATCAGGTGCTACGATACAAGCTTGGAAAGCTGGTCCTGATACAGTTGCTTTGCACAAGCAATTAGCTGCAATGGAAGATGGTGGCGTGTTTGCCATTACTATTCCTGAGGCACCGTATCGATGCCCTCCGGGCCCATATGAGCGTGCCTGTCAGGTTGCTAGCTACTTTAAACAACACAAACCAAAATCAAAAGTACTCATTTTGGATGCAAACCCAGATGTTGTTTCCAAAGCCGGATTGTTTAAAAAAGCTTGGGCGGAAGAATATACCGGCATGATTGAATATCGTCCGCAATATAAGGTGATGGCCGTTGATGCAAAAACAAAGACCATCAAATTTGAAGTACAAGATGATGTTAAAGCGGATGTTTTAAATATATTGCCACCCATGCGTGCTGGAGATATTGCTGTATCCTCTGGTGTAGCTAATTCGAATGGCCGCTGGGCAAATGTCAATTACCTCAACTTTGAATCAACAGCAGTAAAAGATATTCACGTTCTTGGGGACTCAATCCAAATAGCGCCTTTGATGCCTAAATCAGGGCATATGGCTAATTCGCATGCAAAAGTTGCTGCTGCGGCGATTGTCGCAGAGCTTAATGGTTGGGAGATCAATCCCGCTCCAGTTTTAACCAATACTTGCTATAGCTTTATTGATGCCAAAAAAGTAGTCCATGTGGCAAGCGTGCATCAATATAATGCGGCCGAAAAAACATTTAAAACGGTAGCAGGGTCTGGCGGTTTATCAACAGAGCCTAATGTCCTTGAAGGTGTCTATGCTTGGGGCTGGGCGCGCAATATTTGGGCAGACAGCTTGTCCTAATTTGACAGCGGAAAAAAGATAACATCGTAAACTGAGCCTAATAAAGTTGGACAAGATTTTCAAGGGCGGAATCTTGGGCAGGGTGGTTTGCAGAAGCAAGAGCAAAGCTGTTGATAACTCACTGTTTGACTAATTGAAATCTCTTTCTAGCCCTAAAACATTTCCTTTGGTATTGATAACGCACCAGAGCTTTACCGTATCTCTGCCCCGAATTTGGCCGTTTTCAAATTTATCAACAACTGCCAAATAAAGTAAGGCATTGTTGTTGCCAAATTTATGCATACCAGGACCTTGCGTTGCATAGTATTGAAGCATCGAAATCTTTCGGCTAGAGCCGTTACCATATTTATCTTGGTATTCTCCAGAATATTTATTGCTGATGGCTTTTTCGCACGCGGCACTTTGTGCAAAAGAGTTTACAGATACCCCAAAAAATAAAGAAAAGATTAACAATACAGATTTAGAAAAATGCATGAGAGTCTCCACTTGTAAGATTTATTTAAGTTTAGATTTATTTCATGCCTTATTAAATAAATCATTCAAAATAGTATACCTAATTAGGAATAATCTTTTGTAAAAACTCTTGAGTGCGAAGCGATCTTGCAGAGACATTGCCAAAAAACTCTTCCTTACTACAATCTTCCACAATACGGCCTTCATTCATAAAAATAACTCGGTTACTTACTTTTTGTGCAAACCCCATCTCGTGGGTCACACACATCATAGTCATGCCTTCATGGGCTAATTGAATCATCACGTCAAGTACTTCACCGACCATCTCAGGATCAAGTGCTGAAGTTGGTTCATCAAATAACATAATTTTAGGGTCCATACAAAGGGCTCTGGCAATCGCCACACGTTGCTGCTGACCTCCTGAGAGTTGTCCCGGAAACTTGTCTTTTTGTGCCGTCAAGCCAACGCGATCTAAATACTTTAAGCCATGCTCAAGCGCTGCGGAAGGTGATCGTTTCAAAACCTTGATTTGTGCAATCGTTAAGTTTTCAGTTACCGATAAATGTGGAAAAAGTTCAAAGCTCTGAAATACCATGCCTACTTTGGAGCGAAGTGTGGAGAGATTGGTATTGTGGTCTTGTAATGAAAGCCCATCAACCATAATAGTGCCAGACTGAATAGGCTCTAGGCCATTAATAGTCTTGATGAGGGTGGACTTACCAGAACCTGATGGACCACAAATAACAACAACTTCCCCTTTGTTTACCATCAAAGAGCAATCACTCAGAACCTGAAACTGGCCAAAGAGTTTGTTGACGTGGTGAAGTTCTATTAATGCCATAAATTTGTTTTTCTGTGTTTAGCGAATAATAGCTATTTTTTGTTGAAGTTTCTTAACGATACTAGATAGGGTAAAACAAATCACAAAATAGACGATTGCGGCTAACAGGTAACTCTCGATAGGTCTGCCATAATTTTTGCCAGCGACTTCAAAGCCTTTTAAGAGATCATAGGCACCAATTGCGTAGACAAGTGAAGTATCTTGAAACAGAATAATCGTTTGTGTCATTAAGACCAGAATCATATTCCGAAAAGCCTGAGGCAGAATAATGAGGCTCATTTTTTGTTGGTAATTCATGCCAAGTGCATTGGCTGCAAGATTTTGCCCTTGGGGAACAGAGTTAATACCTGCCCGAATAATCTCAGAGAAGAAGGCAGCCTCAAAGGCAATAAAAGTGATATAGGCTGAAAGCTCCGCACCGATGGAGCGGCCAATGATTGAGGGCATTAATAAAAAGAACCACAGAATCACCATAACTAGGGGGATTGAGCGCATAACATTGACATACCACGTTGCAATAGTCGTTAAGATCTTCTGGTTAGATAGACGCATCAGAGCCAAGATCGTGCCAAAAATGATCCCCCCAAGGGTTGCGATTATGGTCAATTGAATACTAAATAAAAGACCTTTGAGAATAAACTTCTCGACCAAGTCCCAGGTGTAAAAGGACAGATCGAGTTGCATTAATGTGCTCCAGTACTAGCAGGTGCTAAAAATCCTGGGATGCGGGTTTTACGCTCAATGACAGCCATAACGCGATTCACACTAAAGGCCGTGACGATATAAAGCGCTGTAACACCGAGGTACATTTCGATACCCTTTGACGTTTCCTCTTGCGTTTGCATCGCAAAGAGCGTTAACTCAGAAACGGAGACAGCAAAGGCAACTGCGGAGTTCTTGACGATATTCATACATTCTGAGGTCAGAGGCGGAATAATAATGCGCATTGCCATTGGCAAGAGAACATATCGATAGATTTTTAGGTTGGTCATACCTAAAGATTTTGCGGCGAGCAATTGGCCTTTCGGCAAAGAAAAAATACCCGCTTTCATTTGTTCAGCGATTCTTGCTGAAGTGAAAAAACCAAGCGCAATACTAACGAGTAAGAATGATGGAACAGTTTTGAGAGCAGGTATCAACATCGGAATCACGTGATACCACAAAAATACCTGAACTAATACGGGAATGTTGCGAAAGAGCTCAACCCAAGCGTTTGAAAAAAAGATCAACACTTTATTAAAGAAAGAGTCCTTCGGAAGTGTTCGCAGGGTTCCAATGGTGATACCAACTACTAGAGCAATTAGTAAAGCCAGCGCAGAAACAGCGATAGTCCACGCCCAAGCTTTTAATAGCCAATCTAAATAAGTAGGATCACCAGCGACTTGTCCAAATTGAAAAAACTCCCCAAAGCAACGTGGGGAGTAGGTCTCTTCATAGGTGCTTTTACAAAATATCTGAAAATCAAGTGACATGGACTCTACCTGTCACTGATTATTTTTTAGCATAATCTTCTGCAGGTTTATCGTTTGGATTTGCCCAAGCATTTTTGGTATTTTCAGACAAATCAAGACCGACACGATTGCCCTTAGGGGGAATAGGCTCTTGGAACCATTGTTTATACATCTTAGCTATCGAGCCATCTTTCATCATGGCTTTGATTGACGTATCAACAGCTAATTTGAAATCAGGATCATCTTTTCGTATCATGATCGCAATGGGTTCAACACTTAGAACTTCACCAACAATTTTAAAGTCTTTTGGATTTTTAGCATTAGCAATATTACCTGCGAGGATCGAGCCATCCATCACGAAGGCATCAGCACGACCTGACTCTAACAATAAAAAACTATCGGCATGATCTTTACCAAAAATTTCTTCAAAATTAATACCATTCGCACGTTCGTTCTTCCGCAATAATTGAACTGATGTTGTACCTGTGGTGGTGGCTACCTTTTTGTTGGCGAGTTGGGCAATAGAAGTAATGTTGGAATCTGCTTTAACTGCGATGCGAACTTCTTCAACATATGTCGTGACGGCAAAAGATACATCTTTTTGGCGAGTAGCATTGTTCGTTGTTGATCCACACTCGATATCGACCGTACCATTTTGAACCAGTGGTATACGATTTTGTGAAGTGACAGACTGGTATTCAATTTTGATAGGCGTTTTTAGTTTTTTCTCTAAATCTGTAATCACGCGTTTACAGATTTCAACATGAAACCCTGTATATTTGCCATCACCTAAGGTATAGGAAAGAGCGCCAGAAGAATCTCTAACACCCATAGTGATTGTTTTGGAGGAGCTAATTTTATCCAGACTTGCCGCTTGTAAAGACCAAGCAGAAGTGAATAATCCGAATGCCAAGACAGAAAAATGGAGTCGCTTCATAGGTGTGCCAATCTGATAGATGAATAGTGATAACAACTTATCACAGATTAATCAATTACAACAGTTAAGCTTATATCTTAGGAAATTTTCGTGCGGCCCAATAGACTGTGCCAGCAGGACCATAACGTTCAGCATGAGGTGTCTCAGGATCCATGGTGAAGGTATCACCGATTTTCAGATGATCAGCCTTACCATTGCGAGTAAGCCACATTTCACCTTGAGCAACAACAGCGTGAACGGCAAACTCATGCGTATGAAGCTCACTCACCGAGTTTGCTGCCCATTCGCGAACAGTCACATTGTCATAGCCTTTTTCAAGTGAAACTTTTGTAAATTCTTCAATATTGAGAGCGCTCATACTAAATTCTTTCTTCTTTCGTTTAGGTAAATAGTTTTTTTACTCTTGCTGGTGAGAGTGGGAGGTCATAAACTCTGCCATTCGTAGCCATTGCAAGAGCATTAGCAATAGCACCAGCAATTGGGGCATTACCTTCACCAACACCAATTGATTTTTCATTAGGACGATTAATGAGTTCAACTTGAATATTCGGCACGTCCTCAAATCGAAGAATCGGGTAGTCAGCCCAAGACGCAGTTTGAATCCCTGCCTGATTGAATTTAACCTCTTCATAGATTGTCCAACTAATCGTTTGAATCAAGCCACCTTCGATCTGATTTTTAAAACCATCTGGATTAATAATTAAGCCTGCTTCCGCGGCTGCCCAGACATCAGTGACTCGAATCTTACCATTACCGTCCACTTCAATATCACAGACCACCGCACAATAGACTTGCAGGTTTTTGTATTGAGAAAAGGCGACACCACGACCATATAACTTACCATTCTTTTTCACACGTTTAGGGTTAGGTTTCCAATTGGACATTTCGGCAACCTTCAGAATCACATCCTTACCCCGTTGATTTTGTAAATGACGAAGTCGAAATTCAACTGGATCAGCATTTGCTTCTTTAGCCAGCTTATCCATCATTGATTCAATCGCAAAAATATTAGCAAACGCACCAAGAGTTCTAAATGCTGAAACACGGACAGGCATTTCCTGGACTAGATGATTGTTAATTTGTTGATTCGGAAAACTGTACAAGGGGATACCATTCCGATGTGAACCACCCGCAGGAAGAGGAATATTAGTTACAGGGGATCTTTTTTGTGGATTGGCCATATACCAACTGCTGATGAGGTTATTACCTTCTTTTTCGCCAGGTCTTGTACTATGGGTATTACTGTAGATATCCTGTGTCCAATTGGCGATATTACCGCCTTCATCAAGACTCGCTCGAATTTTTACCGTCATCGCACTGTTGTACGGTTCCCATTTAAATTCATCATCGCGCATCCATTGGACTCGAATATGCTGATTAGGCAATTCACGAGCAATCAGAGCTGCGTCAAGTGCTACATCATCAGCACCACTTTGTCCGTACATGCCAGAACCTTCTCTATGGACACAGACTACTTTATCCGCAGGAACTTGAAGGGCTTTGACAATATCACGTTGCAGGGGATACATACCTTGAGCATGGTTATAGATGGTTGTAACACCATCTTTTAAAATTGCAATAGCACAAGAAGGACCAATACTAGCGTGTGCGATAAAAGGTTTAGTAAATTCACCGGCAATGATTTTTTTACCTTGTTTAGAAGGGTCTTTTTTAACTGCATGCTCGGTATCTAAATTAGAAGCCTCAATCATTGTTTTATGCCACTGAGCATAGGTACTTGGCAAATCATTTGCCATTTCCCACTTGGATTGTTTTTTAGCCTCAACTAAAGCATTGACTGCTTGTTCTTCCCGTTGCGCAACTACTGCTAAAAAACTACCACTTTTAACGATTGCAACCACACCTGGCATCGACTTGATAGCGGACTCATTGATACTGATTAACTGCGCTCTAGGAGCCGGTGGGCGGACCACACGGGCATGGAGCATTCCTGGAAACTTCATATCTTGAACGTAGGCTACTCCACCAGAAACTTTGGCGGGGATATCAATTCGTTGAATCGATTGACCAATATAGCGATGGTTAGTTACTGGCTTAGGCTTATAGCGACCATCGGCTTTTTGTTGGAGAAGTTCTGTGGAAGTTAATTTCCAATAATCGACAGTTTCACCACTTTTAGCGCTGATTACGCCATCTTTAATACTTAAATCACCGATAGGAACCTTCAGTGATTGTGACGCTTTTTCTAAAAGAGTACCCCTTGCTTGAGCACAGGCATAACGCAGAGCTAAGCCGCCAAACTCAACGGATTGGCTACCAGAGGTAACTCCTTCGTTTGGTGCGATACCCGTCACGCAAGGCAGGATGTTGACACGTTCAATTATCACATCCATCTCATCTGCAACAATTTGCCGAAAGGCGGTAGCAATCCCTTGCCCAAACTCAACTTTTCCGGAAAATACATCAATTTTTCCTGCTGGGTCAACATAAAGCCAGCTATTAATATTGAGATTATTTTTTAAATCAATAGGTAGGTCAGGGGCGGTATTATCCGCAACTAATTCACTGCCAAAAGTAAAGCCAATAACTAAACCGGTACTTTGAAATAAAAATTGACGACGGGAATTTTTAAAAGGGGCGTTCATGCTAACTCCTTCGCAGCAGATTTAACTGCTTTTAGGATACGGGAATAGGTGCCGCAACGACATAGGTTGCCATTCAGAGCGATTTTGATTTGCGCATCACTCGGATTTTTATTTTTATCCAAAAGCCCTTTAGCACTCATCATCATTCCAGCAATGCAAAATCCACATTGGGCTGCTTGTTCTGCGATGAATGATTTGTTCAGCGCTTTGAGCACTGGATCATTTTGATAATCCTCTAAGGTAGTAATGTTTCCTTTGATGGCACTAATTGGAGTAATACAGGAGCGGACCTGATTGCCGTTTACTATGACTGTACAAGCACCACATTGACCTGCGCCACAACCATATTTGGCTGAATTGACATCGCAGTCGTTGCGCAGTGCATACAAAAGTGGGGTTTGTGGGGGTGTGTCAACGCTATGTGTTTTACCATTGACCTGGATTTGGATGGCCATTTTCGCTCCTATTTATACTATTAATATACTCAATAATATAACCGAAAATATGGGATTAAACCTCAGGTTCTTCCCTTATCTCGTAAATGAGGTCATTTAGACTTTGGTAATATTGTTACGGGCAACGATATCACCCCAATAGACATATTCTTTTTGTAGATACTGATTAGCCTCTTCGACGCTTGAACTTGTCCTTGGAATACATCCCAAAGAAGTTAACTTTTGGTCTACTTCGGGATTGGACATCACTTTCATGAGAGCTGCATAACTCGTGTTAATTTCAGATTTGGGTGTGCCTTGAGGATAAATGAACATAATCCAAGTTGCCGCAGTAAAGTCCTTGTAGCCTTGTTCGATGAAGGTAGGAGTATCTTTATAGACACCGCCTAGGCGTTTCGAACTACCAACCGCAATCACACGTAATTTACCGGATTCGATATGTGGCCTGACTGCAGATGCTGTTTCAAGAGCCATCGTCAAATTACCAGCAATCACATCGGTTAAGCCGGCAACACTGCCACTATAGGGGACATGCAGGGATTGAATACCCGCTCTGCGTTTAAATTCTTCAAGGGCGAGGTGAGAGACTGTGCCGATCCCTGAAGACGAGTTACTGAGTTGATTTGGGTTTGCTTTGGCATAATCCACCAATTCTTTTAAATTCTTGATGGGTAAATTCGGGTTAACTGCTAAAACAAATGGTAAATCACCCACCAAGCCAACCGCACTGAAGTCTTTTTGCGAATCGTAATTGATACTCTTATAAATATGAGGATTGGTGGCAATGGCGGACATATGAGCGAGCATCATGACGCCGCCATTATTATTCGAGTGCGCTAATTGACCAAGAGCAATACTGCCACCTTGGCCGGGACGATTTTCAATTATGTAATTATCTGTAGTAATAGCTTGTAATTTTTCAGCTAAAAAGCGCGCCACTTGATCCGTTGCTTGTCCAGCGGGAAAGCCGACAATAACTTTAACCACTTTCCCAGAGCCACTTTGAGCAAAAAGATGAGGCGCAGTTGCAAGCGCGCCAACTCCAATCAGGAGTTGACGACGAATTGAATTAAATGGTGAGCTTTGCATAAAAAATTACTTCAACAGGAGTTGGGCAATAATCACAATTGCAGCTCCAACACCAGCAGCAATAATTAACCATGATGCGGGTACTTGTTGACTTGAGTTGCCGGTACTTGGAATTGATGAAGTAGTATTTGAAGCCGGAGCAGAGCTTGCTGCAAGGGCGGGAACTACTGAGGTGCTAGGTGAACTTGTTGGCGCGGTTTGTTGTGCAGCAGGAGCAGTATTTCCACCGAGTTCATTATTAAACGCCTTAAAAAAATCATCAGACATTTTCTTGGCAACGCTATCAATTAAACGAGAACCAATTTGTGCCAACTTACCGCCCACATGAGCCTGTGCTGAATAGGTCAATTCAGTACCATTTTCTAATTGTTTGAGAGTGACGGATGAAGTCCCCTTACCAAATCCAACAGCACCACCTTGACCTTCGAAAACTAAAACACAAGACGCCGGAGGATTTGCTTCTGTTACTTGTAATGTGCCATTAAATTTAGCTTTTAAGGGCCCGATGGCAGCAGTAATCACCACTTTAAAAAGGTCAGGACTGACTCGCTCGACAGATTCGCAGCCAGGTAAGCATTTTTTTAGTACATCAGGACTATTGAGTGCATCCCAAACAGCTTGTTGGCTTGCGGGTATGATTTGTGAGCCTAAGATTTCCATATTGATTCTTCTCCAGTAGATTATTTATTTTAGTGTGCTTTTTTCTTCATTGCTGCGGAAGTATTGACCATTGAATGTAAGCTTCTCGCATAATCAATCGCACCCGCTTCATCCATTCTCGAAGCATGATGAGTATATTCTTTAAGACCTAAAATGGCGGGACGAGGTCTTGATAACAACACTTCGAGAAAACTTGCAACCTCTTTTGCAAAGTCCTTGGCAGGGAATACCTTGCTAGTAAATCCAAGACGCTGTGCTTCATGGGCATCAATAAAGGCTGCTGTATAGGCCATATACAAAACCGCATTACGGTTGATACGATCATAAAGAGCGGACATTACCATGGTGGGCATCACATTATGTTCAATTTCCGGAATATTAAACTGTGCAGTATCACTCGCAAAAGAAACATCAGCAAGTGCAGTAATAGCAGCGCCAAAGCCCATGACTCGGCCCTCGACAGCAACGATTACGGGTACTTTGCAATTACGAATGGCTTGGTAGCAACCAAAAATTGAATCATATTCAGCGCGACGCTCGTAAGCCTCAGGTGAGGGCGGTGGCGCATCAGCATTACGTTTTCTGCCGGTACAAAAATCAGGGCCGATACTAGAAATTAAAACCGCATCCGAATTAAGGTGGGCACTATCAAGTGCTTTACTGACGGCTAAAGCCATTCCATCTGTCACAGCATTATCCTCAGGGCGATTAAATGTTAATCTTAATAAGCGTCCATCTTGTTGAATTGTTACTTCGGTTGTCATTGTTACTCCATTCATTAAAGTCAGTTTTTTTCTTGTATGGCATTCCAAATGGCATTGGGTGTCATTGGTAAATAATCAATTGAAGCATTGATTGTAGCTAATGCATCATTAATGGCATTGGCAATTGCCGCCGGACTGCCTAAATAACCTGCCTCACCAGAGCCTTTTTGCCCGAATTCAGTGAGAGGTGATGGGGTACAGTGATCCACAATTGTAATTGCTGGCACCTCAGAAGAACTTGGGAGTAGGTAATCCATAAAGGTACCTGATAAAAACTGTCCTTCGGGGGAGTAGGAGAACTTTTCCATGAGAGCCGCGCCAATGCCATGTGCGATACCGCCGTAGGTCATACCGTGAACTACATCAGGGCTAATCATCACACCACAATCGTGACCGCAGACATAACGATGGATAGATGCTTTACCGGTATCTGGATCAATACTCACAAGTACCACATGAGACTCAAAAGAATGACAAGGATACATTTGGACCCGCCCTTGATCATCTGGGAGTTCGCCACCTGTTGGAACTTCCCAAACAAATTTTTCCTGCAAGCCAGGTTCCATATCCTTTGGCAGTAAATGAAACTTACGATGTGCAATAGCGACGAGTTCAGACCAACTGATATTTTTTTCAGGATGATTGGCAACATGAACTTGTGAGCCAGTAAAGATCAAATCCTGATCTGAGACTTGCAATTGTGCTGCGGCAATAGTGATTAATTTTGCGCGAAGCTTTTTGGCAGCTCCAGCCGCAGCGCCACCAAGCATAATTGCCATACGACTACCGACAGGACTATTCGAAGGAAGGGCATTTAATGAATCTGCATGCAGAACACGAATCGAGTCGGGTTCTTGTAATAAGATTTCACCAACAACGGTTGACACCATGGTTTCGTGAGCCTGACCTGAGGTAGACGTCGCCATGAGGGCAGTGACTTGACCGCCAAGATCAATCTTGACCACACACGACTCCATCCAAGTTGTGGTTTCATTCTTGGGATTAAACAGTGGCTCGAAAGAAGAGTTACCACCCGAAGGCTCTAGGCAACTAGATATACCAATTCCGGCCAGCTTTCCATCAGCGCGCATCGTGTCACGTTGCTTGATTAGCTCTTCTAAGTTGGCTTCACGTAATGCTTTATCAAGAACCGTTGCATAGTCTCCCGAATCGTAATGGGTTCCGCTTGGGATAAGGTAAGGAAATTCATCTTTATTAATTAAGTTTCTTTTACGAATCGCAATTGAATCCATGCCTAAAAAACGTGCCACTTTATCGATGCCAGACTCAAGCGCGTAATTCGTTGGAGCTTGACCAAAACCTCGCACAGCTTCCTGAGGGGTTTTGTTGGTAAGAACAGCTTGCGCTAAATAGGCAACACTTTTAATCCGATAAGGACCAGAAATAGCGCCGACAGGTTTGCCTAGTTGCAATGGTGATCTACCTGCATAGGCACCAATATCTTCTAGCGCACGCATCTTCATACAGGTAATTTCACCATCTTTTTGAAATCCAAGACTGACTTCAAACAACCGGTCTGGACCTTGCATATCACCACCACGCATATTTTCGAGACGATCTTCGATAAAGCGGACTGGTTTACCAAGTTTTTTAGCAAGATAGCCAAGCAAAATTGCGTGTTTAAGGCCACGTTTAACACCGTAACTTCCACCGACATCCACGTCGTAATGAACACGCACAGCATTCGTAGATAGTTTAAGAGCATTCGCAATTTGTTCTGGGTACTTTGGCATTTGGACTGAAGCCCAAATATCTAAAATTCCCGTAGCATCTGACCAATCACAGGTCAGAGCAAAAGTTTCAATGGGGACAGTGGAGCTTCGTGCCCATTTCACGCGATAGCTCAGTTGATGATCGCACTTTGCAAAATCTTCATCGACAGGCCCCCAAACAAACTGACGATTAAAAATTAGATTAGTCCCAGCTTTTTCATGGACATGATGAGATGCATCAGAAATCGCGATCTCAGGATCTAAAACAAAAGGCAACTCTTCATAAGTCACTTGAATCAGTTCGGCAGCATCTTCAGCGATGGCGCGTGACTTAGCCACAACTACACACACCCATTCTCCAGAATAGCGAGTAACTTCATCAGCCAAAGGAAAACGACGTACCTCAGGAGCGTCCACACCTGGTAAGACAGGTAAGACAGCAGCATTAATTTCTGCGCCGGTAACCACAGATACAACTCCGGGAAGTACTAGAGCAGCACTTGCATCAATCGCTAGAATCTTAGCGCTTGCGTAAGGGCTTGCCACAATCGCGACATGCAAAGTCCCTGGCTTAAGAACATCGCCAGCATAATTCCCTTTGCCGACTACAAAACGGCGATGCTCAACAGCACGACGATGTTTACCGATATAAGTAAATTGTGCGGGAGTTATTGGTAAATTACTCATCAGACCTCCTGTGTAGCATGAACTACAGCATCAACAATTTGTTGATATCCAGTGCAACGACACAGATTACCGCTAATGGCGTGCCGAATCTCTGCTTCGCTAGGATGCGGATTCTTATTGATAAGTGCTTGACAGGTAATTAACATGCCTGGCGTGCAAAAACCACATTGCAAACCATGCTTTTCACAAAAGGCATCTTGTATTTTTGATAATTGACCTCGCTCAGGCGCAAGTCCTTCGACAGTGGTAATTGTTTGCTCATGTGCTTGAACTGCGAACATACAGCAAGAGCGAACAGGGTCACCGTTTAAAAGTACCGTACAAGCACCGCAAATGCCATGCTCACAACCCACATGAGTACCAGTTAAGCGCAACTCATCACGCAAATAATCAACTAAGCTCGTTCGGGGTTCTACAGTTGAACTGATTGCTTGACCATTAACGGTGAGTTCGATAGAGATATTTTTCATCTGTCTTCTTTCAATCTAACGAAGTGAAGGGTGGATGGCTGCTTTGGCCATAGATAAAGATTGTTGCAATGTTCTACTCAGTAATATCTTCGCAAGATTGCGGCGATAGGGTGCACCTGCGTGAAGATCGCTTGCCGGATCAGTCGAATGGATGGCTTGTTCACATAAATCGTTGATGACATCAATTGATAGGTGCTTACCAATGACTGTTGAAGAAAGATCCTCAAAACTATAGGGTGTCCCACCCATTCCGCCCACACCAAAGCAAAGACGGGTTACTTTTTCATCATGGTCAATTTGCAATTGAGTAACTGCAGAGGCCATAGCAAAATCACCTTGTCGAATAGACGTTTCCTCAAAGGCGTAACCAATACCAGGGCCACTCCAGATAGGCCAATCGGTATGAGTGAGGCATTCTTGAGCCTCTAAAGTTGTCCACATCGGACCCAAGAAGAAATCTTTCGCCGTATATTGACGCTGACCACTCACAAGACTATCGCTGTGGAGGGTCGCTTGTAAAACAAACGCCAGTAGGGGTAACTCTGCCGAAGGATCGGCATGCGCCAGACTACCCCCTACAGTTCCTCTGTGCCGAGTTTGGTGATGACCAATCCATGGAAGTACTATCTCTAAAAGCGGCACCTTACTGGCAAAAGGATTATTTTCTAAAGAACATTGCTTGACTGCTGCGCCAATAGAGATGACGTCATCTACTTGTTTAATGGTTTGCAGCTCTTGCAGGCGGGCAATATCGACGATATGGCTTGGTTTAGCAAGGCGCATCGCCATCATCGGGACTAAGCTTTGTCCCCCGGCAATAATTTTTACATCATGACCATATTCATGAAGCAAGTCTTTCGCATGTACCAAGTCTTGGGCAAGGTGGTAGTCAAATGGAGCAGCTTTCATATCGAAATATCCAAGTTTTGGTTAAGTATTCTTTTCATATTATAAAAACATCTATATTATTCCTGATATGTTGATAAAAAAACTCACAACATATAAATTTTAAATCTAACAATATTCAAGTAAAAATGAGAAAACTACCACCTTTAAACGCAGTTAGGGCTTTTGAAGCAGCTGCTAGGCATGTGAGTTTTACTAAAGCTGCCCAAGAATTACAAGTCACCCACGGGGCTATTAGTAAACAAGTCGCCATTTTAGAAGAATGGTTAGGCCTTGATTTATTTAATCGCAGTAAATCCCAGGTTGGTTTGACCCCATCTGGCAAAGAGTTTTTATCTTCATTAACACCAGCTTTGGATCGCATTGCAGTCAGTGCTTCTCAATTAGTAGATAAATCAATTGCCAATACCTTTCAGATTAGCGCTCCGCCAACATTTACGCTACGGTGGTTAATACCTAGAATCTCCACTTTTCAGAAAAAAATTGAACAGATTGACATCAAGCTGACGACATCTATTGCCCCTGTTGACTTTACTATTGGGGAGTATGACGTCGCGATTAGAGGCGCAACTGCGGCTTTACTTAACAATGTCTCAATCCCGTTCATGACAGAGACCATTGTTCCTGTATGTCATCCAGACTTATTAGAAAAAGGGCAATTACAACACTTAAACGACATTAGCAAACAGACTTTAATTAGCTATGACACAGAGCCTTTAGCATGGAAAGACTGGTTACATGATGCTTACGCATCTCACATTAAGCCAGCCAACCAATTACAGTTTGAACAGATGTATTTTGCATTGCAGGCAGCTGCAGAGGGCTTAGGAATCGTTTTAGTACCTTTGTTTTTAGTAGCAGATGAAATTATTGAGGGTAAATTAATACTTCCCTTTGGGCTATTAGCGGCAAGAACAAGGAAATATTACCTCAATGCCCCATTAAGTATCCCGCAAAACCCAGTGATCGAAAAATTCACACAATGGTTAGCGCAAGAGGGCAAAGATACCGAAAGAGCTATTGAAACTTTGTGCAGAAATATGAATTTTTAAGGTATGAGTTATTTTCTGTATGAAGGTGATATGATTTTTTTAAATTTCAATTAAAGCGACAAAAACTATGACATCCCCCACTGGTTACAACGACCTACAGCAACATATAGAAGAATTAAGAGCAAAAGGTCTTTTGCAAGAAATTGACCAGCCGATTGACAAAGACTCAGAAATGCATCCATTAGTGCGATGGCAATTTGTGGGAGGAATGCATGAGAGTGAACGTAAAGCCTTTTTATTCACCAATATTGTCAATGCTAAGGGTCGTAAATATGACATACCGGTACTCGTTGGTGGGTTAGCCGCGAATCGTGAAATTTATAGTGTGGGAATGGGGTGTGCCGTCGAGGATATTCAGGCGAAGTGGGATAAGGCAATCAAGCACCCAATACCCCCGGTTGTCGTCAGTAATCCGGTCTGTCAGGAAGTGATTTTAGAAGATGCTGCATTGCAAGGTGAAGGTAACGGCTTAGATATGTTATCGATACCCATATCAACGCCTGGGTTTGATAGTGCACCAACCTTAACGGCAACAAACGTGGTGACTAAAGATGTCAACACAGGTGTGCAAAACATGGGTACTTATCGCTGTCAATTAAAAGCGCCAGATCGACTCGTCGTGAGAATGGCGACACGCGTAGGCGGCGCTGGCGGATACTTGCATTACTTAGCTTGGAAAAAAGCAGGACATAAAACGATGCCCTGTGCTGTGGTGTTGGGATGTCCTCCTTATGTAGCCTTCATGGGCCCACAAAAACTACCCATTGGTGTCGATGAATTTGATGTGGCGGGTGGATTAGCCGGTGCGCCGATTGAAATTAGTAAAGCATACTCAGTCGACCTGCTTGTTCCGGCACAATCAGAAATCGTTATTGAAGGATTGATTGATTTAGAGTGGTTAGAGCCTGAAGCACCATTTGGGGAATCTCATGGACATGTGGCCTTGGAAGAGTTTAATTTACCGATGACAATTACTGCGATTACCCATCGTCGCAAACCTGTTATTCCGTCATACATCAGTCAAGTGGCACCGAGTGAATCGAGCGTCATCAAAAAGGTTGCCTATGAGCCCTTATTTTTAAATTATTTAAAGACCACGCTCAGCATCAAAGGAGTAAAAAAAGTTTCCTTGCATGAGCCCTTGACTGGATTACTTCGGATCACGATTATTACTGTTGAAAAGGATATGGCCAAAACAGAAATTTGGCGAGCTTTATATGGAGCAGCATTTTTTAAAGGGGACTGCGGAAAAATTTGTATTGCGGTGAATGACGATATTGACCCAGAAAATGCAGACGCACTTTTTTGGGCAATGGCTTATCGAATGAATCCAGTTCATGATATCCAGACTCTTGATCATCGCGGTCAAGGTCATGGTCCTAAGCGTGAAAATGACGGCGAAGAGGACTCTACCTTATTGATGGACGCCACCATGAAAAGCGCGATGCCACCACTTGCCTTACCGACACAAGAGTATATGGTGCATGCGAAAAAACTATGGGAATCCCTCGATTTACCAAAACTAAAACCTCAAGCACCGTGGTTTGGATACTCACTCGGAGACTGGTCAAATGTTTGGGATGCAGCAGCTAAGCGGGCTGTTGAAGGCAATTACCTAGAAAACGGTAAAATTAGTAAAACACAAGTCAGAAATGACGTCACCGCAGAAACAAAATTTAGGCCAGAAGAGCCTTCACAATAGGATAGGAATATGACAATATCTCAGCGTTTGATTGTAGGTATTAGTGGCGCATCAGGTATTGTTTATGGGGTACGTATCTTGCAGGCATTGCAAAACACCCCAATTGAAACGCATTTAGTGATGACAGAGTCTGCACGCCTCACGCTATCTTCAGAATTAGATATGAGCGTAAAGGAAGTCGAGGCATTAGCTACAGAAGTCCACCATATCAAAAATATTGGTGCAACAATTGCATCTGGATCTTTCAAGACGATGGGCATGGTGATTGCACCCTGTTCGATTAGGTCCCTATCAGAAATTGCCTGGGGTGGAACTACCAGTTTGTTATCTCGCGCTGCTGATGTGGTCTTAAAAGAGCGTCGTCGTTTGGTGCTGATGGTGCGAGAAACACCATTACATGCTGGTCATTTAAAAACCATGATGCAAGCCACCGAGAATGGCGCGATTATTATGCCCCCAGTACCAGCATTTTATTCTAAGCCCAGCACAATTGATGAGATGGTGAACCATACAGTTGGTAGGTGTTTGGATTTATTTGATATTGAAACGCATCTTACAAAACCATGGCAAGGAATAGGAAAATAAATTGAAAAAAATGCAACTTACTCCAAAATATGCTGCTAGCATCCTTGCTGTATTTTTGTCTTTCTGGCAATTTATCCAGATTGCACAGGCGGCCGATGTATACCCTAGTAAGCCGATACGATTGATATTAGGATACGCTCCTGGTGGAGTTGCTGATATTACTGCGCGCTTGATCGCGCAAAAAATGTCAGACTCAATGGGGCAGCAAATCGTGGTGGACAATCGCCCAAGCGCCGGAGGAATTGTTGCTGCTCAGGCAGTAGCTTCAGCTGATCCTGATGGGTATACGATTTTGCATTTAAATTATGGGAACGCAGTTAGTGAAGCTCTTTTCAAGAAACTTCCCTATGACATTCAAAAAGATTTTGAGCCCGTCTCACTCATGGGATCGTTTGATGTACTTATGCTCGTAGATAAAAGTTCTGATATCCAAAGCGTTGCAGACTTCATCGCTAAAGCAAAAGCCAATCCAGAAAAATATAATATAGGTACCGTCAGTGTTGGCAGTGGTCAACATATGTCAGCGAGTTTATTTAAAAGTATGACTGGATTGCAGTTAGAAATTGTTCCATACAAAGCAACATCCAATCTATTTATGTCTTTGAAGTCAAAAGATATCTCGGTAGCATTTGAAATTATTTCACCAGCGATGGCAATGGTCAAAAGTGGTGATCTCAAACCATTAGCCGTATCAAGCAGTAAGCGCTATGAAGGCTTGCCTCAAGTACCAACACTCAGTGAAAGCGGTGTCAAAGGATATGACGTTGTGGCATGGAATGGCATGGCTGTTCCGGCTAAAACTCCAAAAGCAATTATTGATCGATTAAATAAAGAGATCAATCTGGCATTAAAAGATCCAGAAGTAAAAGCTAAATTTCAAAGTGTAGGTATAGATCCCAAAGGTGGAAGTCCAGAAGACTTAAAAAACATTCTAGCTATTGAAGTAGCCAAATGGAAAAAACTGGTTGCGCAATTAAATATGGAAAAACTCTAAAAATAAAGATCCTTCTAATGAAAAATACCATGCTCTTTGTTTATTACAAAATACCAACAGCCCAACGCCATGGTTTTTTGGCATCCGTCCAACAGTTGACTGATCGGGTTACACAGTTTGATCAACAATTAACAGTTGAGGTTTTACAAAGACCTGAATTAGGTAGTGATGGTAATGAAACCTGGATGGAGGTGTACCGTCATCCAGAGGGAATTAGTTCACAAATGATTGAAAAAATCCAGGAAATTGCCAGCACTACTGGCCTGCCTTTACAACGAAAAAATGAAATTTTTATCCCGCTACGTGGTAATCAAGTTTAACGAATTGAATAATTGAAAGATTAATATGCATATAGTTGTTTTAGATGACTTTGAAAATGCGCTGAGTATTTTAAAAACAAATACGACGATTACTGAAAAAGCCACTTTGGAGATACATTCACAAAGACTCCAAGGAGATGCCTTGTTATCAGCATTAAAGCCTGCTGATGTCATTGTGATGAATCGTGATAGAACACCACTCAGAAAGCCATTACTTGATCAATTACCGAATCTTAAGTATGTCGTCTTTACTGGAAGTCGTAATTTATTGATTGATTATGATGTCTTGGAAGAGCGCAAGATTCCAATTAGTTATACAGAATTTGGTCCTTCGAAAGAAACCACTGTTGAATTAACCTGGGCGCTGATCCTGGCTGCATACAAACGTGTTGGAGAACAAAGTCAACTGATTCAAGATGGACAGTGGCGTAACCAGTACTCAGTATTACCCGCCTTAATTGGGGAGCGCTTGGGTGTACTTGGACTTGGCAATATTGGTGCCAAAGTAGCTAAGGTTGGATTAGCGTTTGGTATGGATGTCGTTACCTGGAGTCCTAACATGACCCCAGCGCGCGCTGCAGAACACGGCGTTCAATCGGTGAGTAAAGAGGAATTACTAAGTACGTCTAAGATTGTTACGCTGCACCTAGTGCCAGGTGAGACGACTCGAGGGATTATGAATGCACAAACGCTATCGATGATGCGTGAAGATGCATTATTGGTAAATACCTCACGTTCGACATTGATTCAAACAGCTGATTTGGTGGCGGCATTAAAACTTGGAAAACCAGGAATGGCAGCCTTAGATGTATACGATGACGAGCCATTGCCTTTGGATGATCCGCTTAGACAACTGAGTAATATACTTATGACCCCTCATTTGGGATTTGTCTCTCAGCCTGTATATAAAAAGCTATCAACCGGCACGGTTAATGCCCTAGAAGCGTGGGTGAGGGGTGATCCTTTAGTAACTTTAGTAAAAAAATAATCTTAAAAGAGCATAATAAGCAATTCACCTAATCATTAATTAACGAAGGAATAGACAAATGACTATTAGACTTGGCGATCAAGCCCCAGATTTCGAACAAGATTCATCACTTGGAAAAATTAAGTTTCATGAATGGGCAGCTGATTCATGGGTAATTTTATTTTCCCACCCCGCAGACTTTACACCAGTGTGTACAACTGAACTAGGACTCACAGCCAAACTCAAGCCTGAGTTTGATAAGCGTAATGTTAAAGCAATAGCCTTGTCCGTAGATCCTGCAGATAAACACAACACATGGATTAAAGATATTGAAGAAACGCAAAAAACTGTTGTTGGTTTCCCAATCATTGCAGATGAAGATAAAAAAGTATCCAACCTCTATGACATGATTCACCCTAATCAGTCTGCAACAGCAACAGTAAGATCACTGTTTGTTATCGATCCGAAAAAAATTGTACGCTTGATGATTACTTATCCAATGAGCACAGGACGTAACTTTGATGAAGTATTACGTGTTGTCGATGCATTACAACTTACAGATGCTTATACCGTAGCAACTCCAGGTAACTGGAAAGATGGTGATGACGTTATTATCCCGATGACAGTTCAAGATCCAGAAGTTATTAAAGCTAAATATCCAAAAGGTGTTACATCACCAAGACCTTATTTGCGCATTACTCCACAACCAAATAAGTAAGCTGTTACAGAGAACCTAAAAAGCCCGCTACTCGCGGGCTTTTTACTTATAATGAGGTTTTAACCCTGGGAAGACCTACCTCTAATATGTGGTGTGCTGGAAATCAACTTCAATATCTCATTAGTCGATCTTTCATCAAAGTACTTATTTGTGTATTGGGGGTTGTGAATTCCCAGTCATACGCCCAGTCCATTTCGGTCGCAGCAGCAGCTAATTTAAATGGTGTACTCGATGCAATCGTGCAGCAGTATACAAAGCAAACTGGAGTACCTATAAAGGTGGTCTATGGTTCATCGGGGCACTTTTACCAACAGATGACTCAAGGGGCAAAATTCGATATTTTTTTATCTGCCAATGAAGAGTTTGTTGATCGCCTTGTAACTCAGGGAGCATCCTCTGGTTCAGGGGTGATCTATGCCCGGGGAAGATTAGTCTTATTGGTTTCGCAAAAATCCAAAATACGCCCTAGTGCCGATATGCAGGATATAAAACAAGCCATACGAGACGGTCGGCTGACTAAATTTGCGATTGCTAATCCCGCTTTAGCCCCATATGGTCTAGCCGCTAAACAAGCACTACAACAGTTGGGTTTAGCACAATTATTACAACCAATATTGGTGCTTGGAGGAGATGTTGGACAGACCATGTTATTTATTAAATCTGAAGCCGCGCAAGCTGGGATGGTACCTTGGTCGATAATAAAGACTTCGCCAAACATTAAAGAAGACGAATATTTCTTGATTCCTGAAAAAAGCCATCAACCCATTTTACAAAAAATGTTACTGTTTAAAGATGCAAATTCTCAGGCACGACTTTTTTATGAGTTCTTACAAACAGAAAAAATACGAACGATATGGCGTCAATATGGTTATGAGTGAGGCCTTTTAATGGATTGGCAGGCTTTATATCTATCTACTCAATTAGGGGCCCTAACCGCGTTGGTTTTAATACCAACCGGAATTTTGGTATCTTTTTGGATGCACAAACGATCAACCCTGACGAATCAAATATTAGAGACCTTATTTACCTTACCCCTTGTATTACCACCTACGGTACTTGGTTACTACATGCTTGTTAGCTTTGGAAAAGGCAGTTGGTTAGGTGGGTGGTTATATGAACTTACCAACATTTCTTTCGTATTTTCATTTGCGGGGATCTGGTTAGCCAGTTTAATATTTAATATTCCATTTGCCTGGTTACCGATACGACGATCATTTGAAGCCATACCCCAAGAATTAAAAGACGCCTATAAAACATGTGGTTTAACTACATGGCAAGCATTTTGGAAAATTGAGCTGCCACTCGCTTGGAAAGGAATTGTCACCGCACTGATTATGACCTTTACCCACACACTGGGCGAGTTTGGCGTTGTATTGATGGTGGGAGGGAACATTCCAGGAAACACAAGGACAGTATCCATCTCTATTTATGATCAAATGCAAACACTGCATATGGAAGAGGCTGGAATGATGGCGCTCCTTTTATTGGTGATCTCATTTATTGGCCTTTTATTGAGTCAAACTCTGTTAGCTCGCAATCACAGCATCGCAAGGTATAAATCCTAAGTTCATGCTACAGGTCAAACTTCAATCTCAATCTCCGGTATTTTTAGATATGGCATTTGAATGCCAGGGTGGCGAGTTATTGGCCTTAGTCGGACCATCTGGAAGTGGTAAAACCAGTGCGTTAAGAGCGATTGCAGGCTTACTACCAGTACCTACAGGTAAGATAATTGTCGGTGATCAAACTTGGATGGATTCCGAGAAAAATCAATTTTTATCGCCCACGCAAAGATCGGTGGGCATGGTGTTCCAGAATTATGCTTTATTCCCGCACCTCACTGCATACCAAAATATACGACTAGCTCTGCCCAAAAATGAGAGTGAAACACTGATTGAGGCATTACTTAGAGATATGGGATTACTTGATCTTCAAAAGAGATACCCCCATGAATTATCGGGCGGTCAACGTCAACGGGTAGCATTGGCCAGAGCCTTTGCTAGAAAACCGAACCTATTACTTTTAGATGAAGCATTTTCTGCGGTAGATCATCCCACCCGAAAAATCTTATATGAAGAATTAATTAAATTAAGACAGCGTATAGAAATCCCAATTGTGATGGTCACACATGATTTGCGAGAGGCGCGACTCTTAAGCGACAAGATGTGTATTTTGGATCAAGGAAAATCTTTGCAGCAGGCCACACCAGCTCATATATTTTCAAGCCCACGCAATAAACGAGTTGCACAATTAGTGGGATTATCAGATATTTATTCAGGAACCTTTTTCAAAAATCAGGCTTCAGAATCAGGTACTGAGTCTTCTTTAGCTACTTTGCAGTGGGGGAGGGGCATCCATTCAGTTGACTTGCAAATTATTGATAAAGGGCGTTTACCTGATCAAACTGAAGTGAAATGGGTTGTCTCTGCACAATATATAGATTTGTCCTTAGTTAAGAATCTTGAGATAAATACATTTGCAGCAACTCTGACACAGATATTGCAATTAGGAGATATATCAAGTATCACTTTGAATTTGGATTTGCCATTTCAGGAAAGCATGCATATAGAAATTAGTGCAAGAATGGTCAAAGAATTGCAATTAAGTATAGGTAAAACCATTTATGTTTCCTTTGATCCTGCTGGTATTCATATCATGCCAGTCTATGCTGACCCAGCCATTAAAAATGCTCAAAAGCAACGCCGTGAAAAACAGATTCAGGTAGGGGCGATCTTATTAGTGGCCGGTGAGGGTAGTCGTTTAGGATCAATACCAAAACCCTTGATGAAAATTGAAGGTCTGACTTTACTCGAACGACATATCAACACCTTACAGGGTTTTGTAACATTACCTCCTGTGGTAGTTACAGGATTTCATGCCGAGCAAATGCAAGAACACCTCAATCGACAAGACATTAACTGGGTTAGAAATCCACAGCCAAAGCGAGGCCAATCAAGTTCAGTGCGATTAGGACTTGAAGCTCTTTATCAAAGTAATCCAGCATTAGATGTTGTATTGATGATGCTAGGCGATCAACCCTATATTAATACAGCAGATATTCGGCAAATCATCGAAAAGTTTAAAGTCATGAAAAATGGCGAATTTTTATTGCCCATGGTGGATGGTAAACGAGGCAATCCGGTATTGCTCTCAGGTAAAGGTCTTCGGGATATCATCGAACATAGTCCTGAGATGACAGTGCGTCAGTACATGGATATGTATCCGGAAAAGGTAATTATTTGGGAAAGCTCTAACGAGCACTTTATCTTTGATATTGACACACCGCAAGACATCATGGATTTTCAAAATAAGACAGGATTTAGCATCGAGCTACCTTTATCTAGATAAGAATATAAAATACTAAGTATGGAAAACATCGATATCACTGTTTTAAAACAACTCTTTGCTTGGCGCGCGGCTGGCAAAAAAGCTTTGTTAGTCACCGTTATTCGGACCTGGGGTTCATCTCCTCGGCCCATTGGCTCCATAATGGCCTTGTGTGAAGACAGTCGCGTGGTAGGAAGTGTTTCAGGCGGGTGTGTAGAAGACGATTTAATTCGACAGCACTTGGAAGTTGGAGCCCTCAAAGACCAAACGCCCAAGGTGATGCAATATGGCATCACGGCAGATGAAGCCCATCGATTTGGATTGCCTTGTGGAGGCACTTTAGAGCTCCTGCTTGAATATAATCCACAAGCAAAAGAACTTGAAGAATTAATTGGCTATCTTGGTCAAGGGCATTTAGTTGCTCGCGAGGTTGAGTTAGCGACTGGCGTGGTGCAATTAAACAAGACCGATCATCCCGCGGAACTTTTTCTCGGTCCTGCGCATCTGATTAATACATTTGGCCCTGAATTTAGAATGCTGATTATTGGAGCAGGTCAAATGAGTGAGTATCTAGCGACCATGGCAATCTTTAACGGGTTCTCAGTTACGGTATGTGACCCTAGAGATGAATATCGAAGCAGTTGGTCTGTGCCAGGGGTGACAGTAGACCATGGGTCACCCGATGATTTAGTCACACAACTAAAGCCCGACTCAAGAACCTGCGTTGTAGCACTCACGCATGATCCAAAATTAGACGATTTAGCATTATTAGAGGCTTTGCAAACAGAAGCTTTTTATGTTGGTGCAATTGGCTCTCGTCGTAATAATGAGTCCCGTAAATTGCGTTTGATTGAACACTTTGATCACACCGAAGCATCACTGCAAAAATTGCGAGGTCCGATAGGCATTTATATAGGAAGCAAAACACCTGCAGAAATTGCGGTGAGTGTTATGGCAGAAATTTTAGCTGTAAAAAATGGCGTACATTTACCAAAAGAGATGTCTGTTGGAGTTGCGAAAAAAGAATTAGAGTCTTAAACCCAAAATCATAGTTATTGCACTTGTAAATAGTTCGCAACTAGTCCAAGCAACGCGCACATAAAGAGAACGCGAATGATGCTTTGACCATAACGAATCATCGCAAGGCTAGCCAAAATGATGATGGATAGACTAAAAACAAGATGTTGTTGTATCAAATCAGGACTCATTCCTTCAGGAAACAAGGTATGAATAGCAAAAAATAGAGCCAGATTAGCGATAACCCCAACTACAGCACACGTAATGCCATTCAAAATGGGCAATACCCGTAATTCAGTGCGAGATGACTCAATAAATGGGCCGCCCAAAAAAATAAAACAAAAAGAAGGTAAGAAGGTAAACCAACTGACAATGATTCCGCCAAGGATACCCGCGAGAAGTGGGGATTCTAAAACGGTAGTGTGGGCATGAGCGGCAATAAAGCCAACAAAGGTGACCACAATGATTAAAGGACCTGGTGTTGTTTCACCAAGGGCTAAGCCGTCCATCATTTGAGCGGTTGTTAGCCAGTGAAAGTGTTCAACGGTCGCTTGAAACACATAAGGAAGTACAGCATAAGCACCACCAAAAGTGAGTAGAGCTGCTTTTGTAAAAAACCAGGCAAGCTCTGTAAAAAGATGGGATGAGCCAAAGACTGAAAGCAATATTCCAAAAGGGATGGCAAATGCCATAAATGAAATCAGAAGAACCATCAAAAAACGGTTTATATTAAATTGCGTATGAGCCAAAGGGGGCGAGTGATCATCAATTACTGCGGTGATTAGCAACCCTTTAGAAGCTTTTATGGAATGGGAAGAATAGTTAGCACCCATCCAATGTGGGTAGCTTTTGTGAACTAAATAACCGATTAGTCCTGCACAAATAATAATGATGGGATAGGGGGTTTGAAATTGCATGGCCAAGAATGAGCTAACGGCGATGACAAAATGTACAGGTTTTTTTAGAATTTTTTTACTAATACGATAGCCTGCCGCAATCACAATGGCGGTGACTGCTGGCTTAATACCGAGAAGAATGCCTGCAATGATGGGTGTATTTCCAAGGGTGACATAAACCGTTGATAAAGCAATTAAAAGCAATAAAGCAGGAAAAATAAACAAAAAGCCAGCAATAATCCCGCCAATCGTCCGGTGCAGTAACCAGCCCATATAAATTACTAGTTGGAGAGCTTCAGGACCAGGCAAAATCATGCAATAGTTCAGCGCATGTAAAAAGCGTTTCTCAGAAATCCAATGTTTATTTTCAACAAGTTCGTTATGAACCGTAGCAATTTGACCGGCAGGTCCTCCAAAACTAATAAAGCCCAACTTAAACCAAAACAACACAGCCTCACGAAAAGAGACATGCCGCAGGGTTTGTAAATCAGTTGGATTAGTTTTCAATCATACCGCCAACCACCTGGCTAAAGCCGGCATCTACATAAGTGATTTCACCCGTGATACCACTAGCTAAGTCAGACATGAAAAATGCCGCGGCATTACCAACATCATCAATCGTCACATTGCGACGCAAGGGAGCATTTTTTTCAACGCTACTTAGGATTTTGCTAAAGTCTTTAATACCACTCGCTGCAAGAGTTTTAATTGGGCCAGCAGAAATACCATTCACACGGATCCCCCGACCACCTAAAGACTGGGCTAAGTACCGAACGCTAGCTTCTAGGGCGGCTTTGGCGAGCCCCATCGTATTGTAATTAGGAACTACACGTAAGGAACCAAGATAGGTTAATGTGAGTAAGGCGGCATTGGGGGTGAGCATATCTTGGGCAGCCTTAGCCATTGCAGGAAAGCTATATGCTGAAATATCATGAGCGATACGGAAAGATTCGCGACTCAGGCCCTCTAAAAAATCGCCCGTAATAGCATCCTTAGGCGCAAAACCGATTGAATGAACAAAACCATCGAATTTTGGCCAAGTTTTACTTAAATCCTGAAAAAGTTGGGTTATTTGCTCATCGCTACCCACGTCGCAATCAAAAATAAGGGTGCTATTGAACTCCTGAGCAAATTCAGTAGTACGCTCTTTAAATCGCTCGCTGACGTAGGTAAAGGCTAGTTCGGCACCTTCGCGGTGACAGGCTTTTGCAATCCCATAAGCAATGGATCGATTTGATAATAAGCCAGTAATAAGAATTTTTTTACCTGTGAGAAAGCCCATGTTTATATCCTTTTGATGATGAGGTGTATCTGAATTATCCCAAAATCTTGATGGCACTACTACAAATGTCCAAAACTGATCTGCAATTCAAGTTGGTAGAATGATAAACATCAAATGAAAATACTCCTATTTATCCTTAGCGTTTTTCTGCTGCCTCAATCAGCGTGGGCAGGACATGCTTTTGCGCAATATGGAAACCCCAAATACCCCAAAGACTTTGCTTATTTTGATTTTGTTAATCCACAAGCACCTCAAGGCGGTACGATCACCCTAGCAAATCCAGATCGCCGCACCAGTTTCGATAAATTTAATCCCTATACCTTAAGGGGAGTATCAGCCCCAGGTATAGCAGGATTACTATTTGAATCATTAGCGATTGGTAGTGCGGATGAAACATCAACCATTTATGGTCTTATTGCAGATGATATGACGCTATCATCTGATCACTTATCCATGACCTTCCATTTGCGACCAGAAGCCAAGTTTAGTGATGGTAGTCCCATTTTGGGTAGTGACGTTAAATATAGTTTTGACACACTGATGAGTAAAGCTGCGCACCCTAGCTATCGCAATGTGTTTGCAGATATCAAGCAAGTTGTAGTACTTTCAGATCGATTAGTGCGATTTGACTTTAAAAGTAGGACAGGAGAGGCTCCATTACTTGCGGGAACAATGCCTATTTTTTCTTCTAAGTGGGGTTTAAAACCCGATGGTACTAGAACACCATTTGATCAATTGGCATTTGAAAAACCGATTGGTAGTGGGCCTTATATTATTGAATCTTACCAAACAGGTCGGAACATTGTTTTCAAAAAGAACCCTCAGTATTGGGGAAAAAATTTGAATGTGCGGGTCGGTAACTATAACTTTGACCGCATTGTTTATAAATTATTTAGTGATGACACCGTTCGATTAGAGGCTTTTAAGGCCGGTGAGTTTGATGCCATCGTGGAGTACCGTGCCAAATTATGGGCAAAAAGTTACGTTGGCCGTAAATTTAATTCCGGCTCCTTGGTAAAGAAAGAGTTTGTGCATCACAACGGTGCTGGCATGCAGGGCTTTGCCATGAATACCCGTAAAGAAGTATTTAATGATCCAAAGGTAAGGCAGGCTCTGGGATTAGCGCTAGATTTTGAGTGGTTAAATCGGCAGATTTTTTACAGTCAATATAAGCGACTCGATAGTTATTTCTCGAACTCCTTGCTAGGAGCTAACAATCAACCCAATAGCGTTCCAACAGGAGAAGAGTTACAGCTCCTCAAGAAATTACAACAAAAATACCCTGGTGAAATACCAACTTCTGTTTTTGGCCCTATGCCGTCGGCTGCCAGTACGGCAGCCCCAAGCTCTCTGCGCTCTAATTTGCTCAAAGCAAAAGAATTATTAGCTCAAGCAGGGTGGACCTATCGTGATGGTGCCTTACGCAATCAAGCTGGAAAGCCCTTTGAATTTGAGATGTTAGAAGACAGCCCATTTTTGTTGCGGATCCTTACTGCTTATGTTCGCAATTTAGAAAAGCTAGGAATCAAAGCTAATGTCCGTACAACAGATAATGCGCTATATCAACAGCGACTCAATGAGCATGATTTTGAAATGACCACGATTCGTTATCAAGATTCACAAAGTCCCGGAAATGAGTTATGGGATCGTTTTGGGAGTGAGGCAGCTACTCAAAAGGGAACTGATAATCAGATTGGTGTTCGTTTGAAAAGCGTTGACGAGCTCATATCACTCATTACGCGTGCAGAAGATCGAGACAAGTTATATATTGCCACCCGCGCCCTTGACCGGATTATGATTCACAATTATTTCGTGGTTCCACATTGGTATAACCCAACCCACCGTATAGCCTATAACACGCAACTGGGATACCCAGATCCACCTGACTATTACACAGCAGAGGGCTGGATACTTGGAAATTGGTGGCGTAATCCCAGCAGTAATGAACAGAAAGAATGATGATGAGACACGGACTAGCCCCATACATTGTCAAACGATTATTGTTAATGATTCCAACCTTAATTGGAGTTCTTACACTCACATTTGCAGTGGTGCAATTTGTACCAGGCGGACCAGTAGAACAAATGGTGCTTGAATTAAAAGGTCGAGGTGGGGCTGGAGTAGGCGCTGGAGAGTCTACCGGCGGTGGAAGTACGTATAGAGGACGACAAGGAATCGATGAAAAAAATTTAGCAGAAATAAAAGCTTTATATGGATTTGATAAGCCACCAATAGAGCGATATTTTCGTATGCTTGGTAAATTTGCACAGTTTGATTTAGGTGAAAGTTACTACCAGCATCAAAGTGTTTGGCAACTGATTATCTCTAAGTTGCCAGTCTCTATTAGCATAGGTTTATGGACGTTTTTCATTACCTACCTCATATCAGTTCCTTTGGGAATTTCTAAAGCAATACGAGATGGCACACGATTTGATACTGTCACGAGTATGCTAGTTCTAATAGGCTATGCCATCCCAGGATTTGTAATGGGAGTCTTATTGCTCGTCATTTTTGGTGGCGGTTCTTTCTTGCAACTATTTCCCTTAAGGGGATTGGTTTCTGATAATTGGGAATCGCTTTCGTGGTCAGCGCGGATAGCCGATTATTTATGGCATCTTGTCCTACCGATTACAGCATCGGTACTCGGCAGTTTTGCAGTGATTACCATGCTCACAAAAAACTCTTTCATTGAAGAGATTCGAAAACAATACGTCATCACTGCAAGGGCAAAAGGTCTTTCTGAGAGGCTAGTGATGTGGCGTCATATTTTTCGGAACGCAATGATTCCTTTGGTGACCGGTTTTCCGGCGGCATTCATCGGGGCATTTTTTGCCGGATCACTCTTGATTGAAACACTATTTTCCCTAGATGGATTAGGCTTAATGTCTTTTGAAGCAGTGATGCGAAGAGACTACCCAGTTGTCTTTGGTACTTTATATATTTTTACACTGATTGGTTTATTTACAAAATTAATCTCTGACATTGCATATGTCTTAGTCGACCCTCGTATTCAATTTGAGGGGCAGGGATCATAAGATGGCTACAAGTATAAAAAAGAAAAATACCGCATGGCAACGATTCAAAAGTAATCGTTTGGGTTATTCCAGTTTATGGATATTTCTGATTATTTTTGGTATTAGTTTGTGCGCTGAATTAGTTGCTAATGATAGGCCATTAATTGTTTCTTACGAAGGTAATACTTATTTTCCGATTGTCAAAGATTATTCTGAAACGACCTTTGGTGGAGACTTTGATACACCGACGGATTTTCATGATCCGTTAATCCGGGATAACATACGTAAAAAAGGTAATTGGGCTATTTATCCGCTCATTGAGTACAGTTATTTAAGTCTTAATTACTTTTCCTCCCAACCGAATCCGGCAGCGCCGTCGAAGGATAATTGGGTAGGGACGGATGATCGCGGTCGAGATGTACTTGCAAGACTTATCTATGGGTTTAGGCTTTCTGTACTGTTCGGTTTGGCATTAACAATTGTTGGCGTCCTCATCGGCGTATTGCTGGGCGGTTTAATGGGTTATTTAGGCGGACGCTTTGATTTGTATACACAACGTGTAATTGACGTTTGGCGCTCACTTCCGGAATTGTATTTACTGATTATTTTTGCCTCAGTATTTACTCCGAGTATTTGGTTGCTTGTGATTTTATTATCTTTATTTAGTTGGATTCATTTGTCTGACTATGTACGTGTTGAGTTTTTTAGAAATCGTGGCCTTGAATATGTCAAAGCAGCTCGAGCTCTGGGTTTATCGAATTGGAAGATTATGCTCAAACACATATTGCCGAATAGTTTAATTCCGGTAATTACGTTTTTACCATTCCAAATGAGTGCTGCCATATTGTCATTAACGAGTTTGGACTTTTTAGGCTTAGGCGTTCCCCCAGACACGCCAAGTCTTGGAGAGCTCTTATCACAAGGTAAATCGAACTTGGATGCTTGGTGGATTTCGTTATCAACATTTTTGGTATTAGTTGGCACGCTATTGTTGTTGACCTTTATGGGTGAGGCATTAAGAAATGCATTTGACCCAAGAAGAAGAGGTTCATCATGATGCCGCATTTAAAAATAACCCAACTCTCTATTCAATTTGGTCAAGGTAGAAAAGAGCGTACCGTCGTAGATCATTTAGATTTAGAAGTACCTCCTGGATCACGAATTGCTATTGTTGGTGAGTCAGGTTCTGGCAAGTCGATGACGGCATTATCCATCTTGGGATTATTACCTGAAGGTGCAGACGTTCGAGGTCATATTCATTGGGGTGATCAAAACCTCCTGCGTATTCCAGTAGAGCAGTTAAGAAGTATTCGTGGGCGAGAAATTGCTATGATTTTCCAAGAACCCATGACTGCTTTAAATCCTCTATTTACGATTGGATATCAAATCATTGAGGCTGTGTTAATCCATGAGCCCTTGATTGGCAAAGATCTTGCTAATCAAAGAGCCCAAGAAATGCTGGAGCGCGTTGGACTCCCCGACGTTAAAAATAAAATGCATGCGTTCCCCCATCAGCTATCTGGAGGTCAGCGTCAACGCGCTATGATCGCTATGGCATTAGCGACCAAGCCTAAACTTTTAATTGCCGATGAGCCAACTACAGCTCTGGATGTCAATTTAAGAAAACAAATTTTAGATTTATTAAAAGACTTGCAACAGCATTCAGAAAATAAAGGGATGTCAATTTTATTGATTACTCATGACCTTAATTTAGTGAAAAAATTTGCACAACGTGTGGTGGTCATGCATCAAGGTCAAGTTGTTGAAAGCGGCAGTACAGAAGATGTATTCCAAAGACCTCAATCTGTATATACACAAATGCTGGTGAATAGTCGTCCCGAGTCCAATCTCCTGCCGATCGTTCCATTGGCAACCCATTTGCTTGAGGCCTCAGGAATTGAAGTTTCTTATCCATCGCCACAGTCTGGGTGGATGCAGTTACTCGAGTTCTATAAGAAGCCAAAATACACATCGGTATTACGCAATGTCAATCTTGAACTTAGGCAAGGGGAGACTCTTGGCATTATTGGAGAATCCGGGTCAGGGAAAACTACCTTAGGGATGGCTTTATTAGATCTTCTAGGAGGAACTTCAGCCCAAGTGAAAGGGAAGTTTGAGATCTTAGGTAAGTCATGGAATCACTTATCCGTTTTAGAAAAACGGCAAATGCGTTCACGATTTCAGGTGATTTTTCAAGACCCCTTTGGTTCACTATCGCCTCGCATGTCCGTTGGCCAAATTATTTCTGAAGGCCTAGACGTCCATTTTCCTAAGTTAACTCAGGATCAAAAAAACCAAAAAGTAGCAGAAGTCTTAGCGGAAGTTGGTTTAGAGAAAAGTGCAATTGAGCGTTACCCACATGAATTTTCTGGCGGGCAACGACAACGAATAGCAATTGCGAGGGCTTTAATCCTCAAACCAGAAATACTGATATTGGATGAACCAACATCAGCACTTGACGTTACTATCCAAAAGCAAGTTTTAACCTTACTCACTGATTTACAACACAAATATAACTTGGCCTATATCTTTATTAGTCATGATATTGCAGTGGTAAGAGCGATGTCCCATCGAATCATGGTCTTACAGCAGGGTGATATTGTTGAATTTGGATCTACTGAGGAGATTATTGGGTCACCACAGTCCGCATATACCCAAAACTTAATAAAAGAAGCTTTTTTATAAATGTGTCACAAAATGTATTGAAAATTGTCACAAACTTAGTTAGACTATTACTAATTGAAAATTATTACTATTAATACATGAAAATTCAACAACTTACAAAGTTCTCTTTGGTGACTTCCTTAGTCATCGCGACCACCTGTGCTCAATTATCCATTGCACAATCTACGGAAGAAGTATCTGCGCCGAGCGCACCTAAACAGAATTTTTACGGAAAAGTTGCTGGAACGGTATCTGATAGTACATCAAGCCTCATTAATAACGCGATGGTATTGATCGGTGTTCGTTATCGCTGGGGCGAAAAGGTTCAAACAGGTTTTGATGCTAGTGCGTTTATCAAATATGTCTTCAAAGATAACCTTGGTTTTTTATTTCCTGCTAAGACTGATGAAATAAGTAAAGTGGGTTTACAAATTTCACGAGACAATTTAAAGCCTGGTGATTTAGTGTTCTTCAATACCTTGCAACGTGAAAACTCACACGTTGGTATTTATGTTGGTGAGAATAAGTTTATTCATGCACCTGCTCGCGGATCTGGTGTTCGTGTAGATGATATGACAACTGTTTATTGGGACATGAGGTTTGATGGTGCACGTCGCGTCAATCCAGCCAACAAACAAAGCATGCAGATGGATTTAATTATGAAGTAATTAGGTATTCAGTCCATCACAAGGGCAGCGTCGCTGCCCTTTATTTTTTCTTGAATTCCTCGATTTTATTTTTCAAGGCCATGATTTGGTGTTGCATGGCGATTTCACCGGCGAGAATAGCTGCGTTGCGAGACTTAAAGTCAGTACCCTTCATTTGAGGGAGTTGAGGAACAATCACGACATCCGCAAGAGGTAATTCCCAGTACGTAATACTTCGTCCCATGATGGTTGTTGTTTGCAGAAGAGTACCTAAAACACCACTGACATTTTGATCAGATGGATCTGAAGAAATATTGACAGCAATCACAATATCCGCACCTAAATTTTTTGTAAATTTGATAGGTACAGGGGATGTCAAGCCACCATCAACATACTCTTTACCTTGAATGATCGTTGGCATAAATATCCCAGGAACACTACTCGAGGCCCTTACAGCCTGACCCGTATCACCACGTTGAAATAAGATGGGATTACCTGTTTTAAGGTCGGTAGCAACTATGCCAAGGGGAATCTTCATTTGGTCAATCGTTCGATTTTTAACTAATTGATTGATTTTGGCTTGCAGAGCATCACCCTTGATCATGCCGCCTAATTTTCCGGCAAAGGGATTCGTCCAGTCTGCAATGGTTGCCTCATCGAGCTCAATGGCTATTTGTTGGAGTTCATTCCCAGAAATACCTGTGGCATAAATAGAGCCAATGACACTTCCGGCACTGGTCCCGACAATAATTTGAGGTTTAATACCGTTGGCTTCTAGAACTTTAATGACACCGATGTGGGCAAATCCTCTTGCAGCGCCACCGCCAAGAGCAAGTCCAATGACTGGGTTTTTAACGATGATTGGTGGGGTAATACTTACGATTGGTGGGGCAATACTAACCTCAGGGGCAGGTTTTGTGGGCGGCAAAGAAGAGCAAGAAGTCAGAACAACCGCTCCTAGGAGTCCTATGAGAGATAGATGTAAGGTTCTTATTAAATGATGTTTCATAATCCATTCGTGAGGGGACCAGCACTAGAATCAAGCTCAGCACATCAACTAATTTTGCTTATCGCAAGGAATTCGATATAATAACGTATTCGAATAAAAAGCATACGGTGGTTTTGTGTTTATTCCATTCGTCTGATCAGTACAATTGGTCACCTCTGACAGTAATTAAATCGATATTTCCAGTTGGAACGACAGTTAAGACATAACAGTTAACAACAGGCAAATAGGTTATTGGAGATCTTTGAGTTCCATCGCTCTGTTTAGATTTATAAGAAAGTAACTATTGAAAGTAATTTCAAACCTCATTAAATATGATTGAAAATCACTATAAGCAAGTGCTAGAAACGGCACTTTTATGCAGTCCTGAACCACTATCTATTAACGAACTTTCCCGTTTGTATGGTGATGAAGTAACCCCTGAGAACATCATTACATGGTTGCATGAGTTGCAACTAGATTGGGCTGAAAAGGGGATGGAGTTAGTCCATATAGCGACTGGCTGGCGTTTTCAGAGCCGATTATCCATGCGTGAATATTTGGATCGATTAACTGTTGAAAAGCCACCTAAATATTCCCGAGCAGTGATGGAGACTTTGGCAATTATTGCTTATCGTCAACCAGTAACAAGAGGTGAGATCGAAGAGATTCGCGGAGTAACCGTGAGTTCTCAAATTATTCGGCAATTAGAAGATCGATCATGGATTGAGGTGATTGGGCATAAAGATACTATTGGCCGCCCAGGTCTATATGCCACAACGAAGCAATTTTTAGATGATATGGCTATACCTAATTTACAGTCATTACCCTCGCTTGAAGATGGGATTGTTGTCGATCAAATCGCTCAACAAGTCATTAATTTTGGACAAACATTGTTGGATGAGCCCCTGGAAGATGCTGAACTCGAAGATGAGGCGCAGATATTGAATGATGACACGCCGATGATAGAAGCCCCGATTGAAGAAGATATAGTCTTAGACGAAAAGAAAATAAGTGATGAGTGAACATGAAATAACCGGTGATGCCCCTAAGTTGCCCCAAGCGGAGTCATCGGAAACAAAGCTTACTCCAAATCAAAATTCTGGGAATGCAGGTGAGCCAAATAGTGAACCGAGCAACGAGCCTAGGCGCTCTAGAAATCCAAGGTTTGGACGAAAAGGCGGTAAGTTTGGGCCGAAGCGTCCTCGACCAGATGGTGAGAGTGTGCAGCCTGTTGATCCAGAGAATGCCGCGCAAAACCCGGGAAGATCGCGCACGTCTAGTCGTCATCCTCATGCAAGACCACAACAAAATAACAAACCCAACCCGTTTAAAGAGCAGAGTGATATCTTATTTGCGCAAGTAGTCTCTGGAGAATTTGATGCACTTTTGGATGCGCCAGAAAATATAAATACAACACGTTCTGATAATGGACATGATGAAAACTCTACGCAAGATTTAATTGATCCAAGTTTAAAAGCGCTTGAAGATGCTCAGTCTAGGCAGTGGAATGAGAATGCTGAGCAGCCAGAGTCATCTGAAAATGAAGAGTCGATCAATCAATACCAATTTGCAAATGTTAACGAACTACCGATGTCGATGCGTGACGAAGTGTGGTCTGACCTCGATGGCTTAGATGATGACGTTGAGGATGAAGACACCGTCAAGTTACATAAGGTCTTAGCTGATGCAGGTATGGGATCTAGACGTGAAATGGAAGACTTAATTATTCAAGGTCGCGTCTCCGTCAATAGTATGCCCGCGCACATCGGTCAGCGTATTGGTGCAACCGATCAAGTGCGTATCAACGGTAAAACAGTACACCGTAAGATTCAGACTAAGCCGCCACGCGTATTGATTTACCATAAACCAGCAGGTGAGATTGTGAGTCAATCAGACCCTGAGGGACGACCAACGGTATTTGATCGTTTGCCAAAGGCTAAAAATGGGCGATGGATTGCAGTAGGTCGCTTAGACTTCAATACAGAAGGACTGCTGTTATTTACTACGTCTGGTGAATTAGCGAACCGTTTAATGCATCCCCGGTATGGTATTGAGCGTGAATATGCGGTCCGCATCATGGGCGAATTAGAGCATGATCAATCACAACTTCTTAAAAGTGGGGTTACTCTAGAAGATGGTGTGGCCAAGTTTTTGCGTTTAGCTGATGGTGGCGGAGATGGAGCAAATCGTTGGTATCACGTTGCTCTTACCGAGGGAAAAAATCGTGAAGTAAGACGTATGTTTGAAGCGGTAGGACATATGGTGTCGCGTTTAATCAGGACAAGATACGGTATTTTTGTATTACCCCCGCGTTTGCGAAGAGGTCAATTTGATGAAGTGCCTGCAGATCAGATCGTGCAATTGATGAAGATGGCAGGGTTAAAAACAGCCAATTTAACTGTGGCACCACCCCATAAATCTCAGCATCGTGGGAATGATCGACAGAGTGACAACATGGGGCAGCCTGACCCGATGCAAACCTCCGTTTCGTATTGGGGATCACGAGAGGCTTTAAAAATGGCAGATAACCATTTAGGGCTTACGCAACATAAAAGTGGCCAATCAACCCAAGGCAACTCAAGAGGTGGGGCTGGAGCCAATAAAAATGGCCGCAATAACGGTCGACCAGGAGCTAAGGTTTCGCATGAACATGGTTTTGTAGGAGCTCCAGGAACTGGAGGAGCTGGAGGAAGAGGTAGGTCAGCCCAAAACGGCAAAAATAGACCAAAATCCAACTTTAAAGGTCCTCGGACAAAGAAACCTAGTGATTTAGCGTAAATTCGTATATAATTCTATTTTGCTGAAATTTGGTAAAATTTTAGTAAGAAATGGGCATTTGCCCATTTTTTTTTGCAGAAAAAAGTAATTTAGAAGTTGAAAATATATGGTTGATCAGAACCGAGTGATTACTGAAGTTGTTGAGAACTTAGGCTACTATCTCGTTGATATTGAACGAGAAGGTAGGGGTTTATTACGGGTAACTATTGAAAATAAAGACTTTAATGTCTTAATTAATGTGGGTGATTGTGAGAAGGTTAGTCATCAACTGACATATACCTTACCTGTAGAAAATGTCCCATTTGAGCGCCTGGAGGTATCTTCGCCTGGAGTAGATCGGATTCTGAAAACAGCGCTGGATTTTGAACGTTTTAAAGGTTTAGAAATTACCTTAAAACTTCACATAGCGATGGGCAGTCGTAAAAATTTTACCGGAGTATTGCAAGGTCTTCTCAGTGGAGAGCCTCAATCTCGGGATGCAGTTTGGGGATTGTTGATTGAGCCGAAGCCTGGTGAGTCCGCAATGCTTGAGTTTTCATTGGCCGATGTTGATAAAGCTCGGTTAGTTCCAGTACTTGATTTCAAAGGAAAAAAATCATGAGTCGTGAAGTTCTCCTCTTAGTAGATGCATTAGCACACGAAAAAAATGTGGATCGTGGCGTTGTTTTTGATGCCCTTGAGATGGCGCTAGCATCAGCTACCAAAAAGCGTTATGACATTGATGTTGATATTCGCGTGGCGATTGATCGACAAACTGGTGAGTATGAGTCTTTCAGACGTTGGTTAGTTGTACCGAGTGAATCTGGATTACAAGAACCAGATAAAGAAATCTTATTATTTGAAGCTCAAGAAGATATCGAGGATATTGAAACTGGTGAGTTTATTGAAGAGCAAATTGAATCGGAAGCATTTGGTCGAATTGGTGCACAAACCGCGAAACAAGTTATTTTGCAACGTATTCGTGATGCAGAGCGTGAGCAAATCTTAAATGACTTTTTAGAGCGTGGTGAAAAAATCATGAATGGCACCGTCAAACGTGCGGATAAAAATGGTTTGATTATTGAATCAGGCCGCGTTGAAGCTCTACTTCGTCGTGATCAGATGATTCCAAAAGAAAACTTGCGGAGTGGAGATCGTGTTCGCGCTTATATTTTGAAGGTGGATCGTGAAGCTCGAGGCCCACAAATTGAATTATCGAGAACATGCCCTGAGTTTTTATTAAAACTATTTGAAAATGAAGTTCCAGAAATTGAACAAGGCCTATTAGAGCTCAAAGCAGCGGCTAGAGATCCTGGTATTCGAGCAAAAATTGCAGTGGTTACCCACGATAAGCGGATAGACCCGATTGGTACTTGTGTTGGTGTTCGTGGAACTAGAGTAACGGCAGTGAGAAACGAAGTTGCTGGCGAAGCTGTTGATATTGTTTTATGGTCAGAAGATCCAGCTCAATTTGTGATTGGTGCATTAGCGCCGGCTCAAGTTTCTTCGATTGTGGTTGATGAAGAAAAGCACGTTATGGACGTTGTGGTTGATGAAGATAATTTGGCCATTGCGATTGGCAGAAGTGGTCAGAATGTTCGTTTAGCGAGTGAGCTCACTGGATGGCAGATCAATATCATGACGCCTGAAGAGTCAGCGAAAAAAGTTGAAGATGAAATGCAAAAGGTCCGTGAGCTATTTATGGCCAAATTAGATGTGGACGTTGAAGTTGCCGACATTTTGATTGAAGAGGGTTTTAATAGTCTTGAAGAAGTCGCGTACGTACCACTCAGTGAAATGTTAGAAATTGATGCATTTGATGAAGACACCGTCAATGAGTTAAGAACACGCGCAAGAGATTCTCTAGAGGCGATGGAAGCTTCACAACACGATGTTAAAGAAGTTTCTCAGGAATTGATTTCTGTAACAGGTATTAGTCAAGAAGTAATTGATCAATTAGTCGCCCATCAAATCAACACGCGAGATGATTTGGCTGAGCTTGCGGTTGATGAATTAGTAGAAATGACGCAAATGGATGAAGAAAATGCGAAGACACTCATCATGACAGCGCGGGCGCATTGGTTTAATTAAAGATAGAGGGATCGCATGGCGACCACAACTGTAAAGATATTGGCTGAAGAGTTACAACGTTCGACCGACAATGTTCTTGAGCAATTGCGGTTGATTGGAATTGAAAAAACAGCAGTAACAGATACGCTTACTGATAAAGAGAAGAAGGCACTATTGGATCATATTGAAAAAACACCTGCACCAGCAGCTGATGCAAGTGGCAGAAAAAAAATTACGCTGACCAAGCGTGAAACCAGTGAAATCCGTCAATCGGATTCTGCGGGAAGAACTCGAACTGTTCAAGTCGAAGTTCGGAAAAAGAGAGTTTTAGTCAAAGGTGATGCAACTCCGCCAGAAGAGGTGGTGGTTGAGCCTGTGCAGGTTAATGTCCCTGTAAAGCCAATTATTGATGACCAAGAGTTAGCCAAGCGTGAAGCGGAAGCTAACCGTCAGGCTGAGTTATTGGCGCGTCAAGAAGCTGAGCTACAAGCGGTTAATGATGCAAAAAAATTAAAGCAAAAGATTGCAGAAGAAGCGCAAAAAGTTGCCGAGAAAACACCAGAAAACACTCCTGAGTCGAATAAGGTAGAAGAAGTCTCGACGGCGCCTAAGGCTCCAATCAAACCAGTTGTTGTCGAAAATGACACAACAGAAGCAGATTTAAAGTCGATTCGCGCAAGAAGGGCAGTTGCCGAAGCAGAGGCCTTAGCTATCCGCGAAATGATGAGCACGCCGTCCAAAGTATTGAAGGCTCCACCCCCACCTGCTCCTGCAGTCGTGGATGATAAAAAGGGTACTTTACATAAACCCGTAAAAGTAGAGGGTGCAGAAGAGAAGAAGAAAGCCGTTATCAAGCCAACTGGCAAGTTAATGAAAACTACGGAAACCTCTTCAACATGGCAAGAAGAAGGCGCGAAGAAAAAAACTGTACTCAAAACTCGCGGAGACTCATCAGGCGGCATAGGTGGTGGTTGGAGGAGTGGTGGAGGTCGGAAGAAGTCTCATTCCTCCCAATCAGATGTCCCAACAAATTTTGTGGCACCCACTGAACCTGTGGTTCGTGATGTTCACATACCAGAAACCATTACTGTAGCGGAGTTATCGCACAAAATGGCGGTTAAGGCTGCAGAAGTAATTAAGTTATTAATGGGTATGGGGCAAATGGTTACGATTAACCAAGTCCTTGACCAAGATACGGCTATGATTATTGTTGAGGAAATGGGTCATATTGCGCATGCAGCCAAGTTAGACGATCCAGATTTAGATTTAGGTGAACAAGCCTCTATCGATGTTGAACTCCTCACACGCCCACCGGTAGTTACGGTCATGGGACACGTGGACCACGGTAAGACATCTTTATTAGATAAAATTCGATTTTCTAAAGTCGCGGCTGGTGAAGCTGGGGGTATTACTCAGCATATAGGTGCTTATCATGTGGAGACACCGCGCGGCATGATTACGTTCTTGGATACGCCAGGGCACGAGGCATTTACTGCAATGCGTGCACGTGGAGCCCAGGCTACTGATATCGTTATCTTAGTTGTTGCGGCAGATGATGGCGTGATGCCCCAAACAAAAGAAGCGATTGCCCATGCAAAAGCAGCGGGAGTGCCAATCGTTGTAGCAGTCAATAAAATTGATAAACCTGACGCAAACCCGGATCGTGTCAAACAAGAATTAGTTGCTGAGCAAGTTTTACCTGAAGAATACGGTGGTGATTCTCCATTTATTAATGTATCAGCAAAAAATGGTGACGGTATAGATGAGTTATTAGAAAACATCTTATTACAAGCTGAAGTTTTGGAGCTAAAAGCGCCGATAAATACTCCAGCCAAAGGTTTAGTCATTGAAGCAAGGTTAGATAAAGGTAAGGGGCCGGTAGCCACCATACTAGTGCAAAGTGGGACGCTCAAACGTGGTGATATGTTATTAGTAGGCCATTCATTTGGTCGTGTCAGAGCTATGCTTGATGAAAATGGTAAAGCATGTAACGAAGCGGGGCCTTCAATTCCGGTTGAAATTCAGGGTCTTTCAGAAGTTCCGGCGGCAGGTGAAGAGGTTTTAGTAGTTTCTGATGAACGCAAAGTACGTGAAATTGCACTTTTCCGTCAAGGTAAATTTAGGGATGTGAAACTAGCCAAGCAACAAGCCGTTAAATTAGAAAACATGTTTGATAATGTTGGGGAAGGAAGTGTTGAAACCAAATATTTACCAATCATTATTAAAGCAGATGTGCAGGGTTCACAAGAGGCACTTGCACAATCGCTCATGAAGTTATCTACCCCAGAAGTGCGGGTGCAAATTGTGCATGCGGCAGTCGGTGGAATCACCGAGACGGATATCAATTTAGCCGTAGCATCAAAAGCCGTGGTTCTTGGATTTAACTCTAGAGCAGATGCATTAGCGCGTAAATTAGCAGAATCTAACGGCGTTGATATTCGTTACTACAACATCATCTATGATGCGGTAGACGAGATTAAAGCCGCCATGAGTGGTATGTTAACTCCGGACAAAAAAGAAGAGATCATTGGTATGGTTGAGATCCGCCAGGTCTTTACTGTTTCTAAGATTGGTTCGATTGCAGGTTGTTTAGTCGTTGATGGACTCGTCAAGCGGGCTTCTAAAGTAAGGCTATTGCGTGACAATGTTGTCGTGTGGACTGGTGAGTTAGACTCACTCAAACGCTTTAAAGATGATGCCAAAGAAGTACGAGCTGGACTTGAATGCGGATTGTCTTTGAAAAACTACAATGATATTAAAGAGGGTGACCAATTAGAAATTTTTGAAGTTACGGAAGTAGCAAGAACTTTATAATTTTTTATGGCAAAAGCTCCTAAACACCGTAACCAACGTGTCGCGGATCAAATCCAGAGAGATCTAGCACAGATTATTCCGCAGGAGATTCGTGATTCATCGATGGGGCTTGTTACATTGCAGTCGGTAGAGTTAACGACTGACATGGCGCATGCCAAAGTGTATTACTCAGTTCTTGGCGCTGACCCAGAAATTGCGGCAAGAATATTGAAAGAAAAAGCTGGATTATTACACTCGATTTTATTTAAGCGTTTGCATATACACACGGTACCTACCTTGCATTTTTTTCATGATCAATCCATTGAACGCGGCATTGAAATGTCACGACTGATTGATCGTGCCTTACAAAGCGCTGCTCCGGAAAACCCTAAAGAGGAACTTTGATGCGCAATGAAAAATTGCGCTGGACCGACGGAGTTGTACTTTTAGACAAGCCCGGCGGTATCAGCTCTCAAAAAGCAGTGACCATGGTCAAGCATGCATGCCATGCCGACAAAGCTGGGCATACAGGCACACTAGACCCTTTAGCTACAGGATTATTAGCGGTCTGTTTAGGCGAAGCGACTAAATACTCGCAAGACCTATTTAATGCAGATAAATCCTACATAGCGACCTTATTATTTGGTGTAAAAACAGATACTGGTGATGCAGAAGGAAAAATTATTGCAAGTGCAGAAGAGCCTTCTGAAATTTTAAAAGAAAGTTTTCCGTTGCAACTGCAGCATCTTATTCCACGCTTTATGGGAAAAATTTTACAAGTGCCCCCGATGTATTCAGCAATTAAACGCGATGGACGGCCGTTATATGCCTATGCGCGAGAAGGTGAAATGTTTGAGCTTGAGGCACGAGAAGTTAAGATTACTGAATTTGAAATACTCTCCTGTTCGTGGCCGGTAGCTGTGATTAAAGTGAGTTGTAGTAAAGGAACATACATTCGAAGTTTGATTTCTGATCTAGGCGATGCATTAGGTTATGGGGCGCACATGACAGAGCTTAGGCGCACCAGAATAGGTCATTTGCAATTAGCCGATGCGCAAACCCTAGAAGAAGTGAGTGACGAAGTCAAAATGATGCAAGTTGACTCCTTAATTACTCATGTACCCGCGATTATTCTTGAGCATCATTTAGCACTTCGCTTAAAGATGGGGCAGCGAATTCATTTGCGTGATGTCATGCCGGATGGATATGAATCCATATTAGATGCACCGATATTACGGATTTATCATTTGCAACAAAGCTCAGAGCAGTTTATGGGGTTGGTAGATCAAAAAAATGGCGTATTGCATCCCAAACGCTTATTAGCAACAGATCGCTTAGAGCATGTATTAGAACAAGGCTTAATCCCAGAGTATTTTAGTTCTGACACATCTATCAAGCATCATTTACAGAATTCTCATTTTTAGTTTTTATTTTTGAAAGTATTACGATGAACAAACGCGCTATTAGAAACATTGCAATTATTGCCCACGTGGACCACGGCAAGACGACACTCGTGGATCAGCTTCTCCGTCAATCGGGGACTTTTCGCTCAAATCAGGCCGTTACCGAACGCGTCATGGACTCAAACGACTTAGAAAAAGAGCGAGGCATTACGATTTTGGCTAAAAATTGCGCCGTGGAATATGAAGGCACGCACATTAATATCGTAGACACACCGGGCCATGCTGACTTTGGTGGAGAAGTAGAGCGGGTATTGTCGATGGTGGATGGTGTATTACTATTAGTTGATGCCGTTGAAGGACCAATGCCACAAACCCGCTTCGTTACCAAAAAAGCACTCGCATTAGGACTACGTCCGATTGTTGTTGTGAACAAAGTAGACCGTCCAGGTGCTCGTATTGAGTATGTTGAGAATTCAACATTTGAGTTATTCGATAAATTAGGTGCATCTGAAGAGCAATTAGATTTTCCGATTGTGTATGCATCAGGATTAAATGGATTTTCTGGAATGAATCCAGACGTCCGCGACGGAGATATGCGGGCATTATTTGAAACAATCATCGATCACGTTCCAGTGCGTGATGACGATACAGAAGGCCCTTTGCAACTGCAGATTTCCTCGATTGACTACAACAGTTATGTTGGAAAAATTGGTGTTGGTCGTATCTCAAGAGGTACGATTAAACCAGGCATGGACGTTATTTGTATGAATGGTAGTGACGGTGTCCCTTTTAAAGGTCGAATTAATCAATGCCTCAAATTTAAAGGACTAGAGCGCGAACAAGTAACTGAAGCGATTGCTGGTGATATCGTATTGATCAATGGTATTGAAGATATATCCATAGGTACAACGATTTGTGCAGTTGACAACCCAGATCCATTACCGATGCTCAAAGTAGATGAGCCGACACTCACGATGAACTTCATGGTTAACACGAGTCCACTGGCTGGACGTGAAGGTAAATTTGTGACGAGTCGCCAACTCCGCGATCGTCTCGATCGTGAATTAAAAGCGAACATGGCTCTCCGTGTGAAAGACACAGATGACGATACGATCTTTGAAGTATCTGGCAGAGGTGAATTGCACCTCACCATTTTGATTGAAAATATGCGTCGTGAAGGATATGAATTGGCTGTATCACGACCACGCGTTGTATTTCATGAAGATGAACAAGGAAATAAATTAGAGCCCTTTGAAAATCTGACAGTGGATGTAGAAGATACAACACAAGGCTCAGTGATGGAAGAGTTGGGTAAGCGCAAAGGCGAGCTCCTTGATATGGTGAGTGATGGCAAAGGACGAACACGTCTCGAGTACAGAATCCCAGCCAGGGGCTTAATTGGCTTTCAAGGCGACTTCCTAACGATGACAAGAGGCACAGGATTAATGAGTCATACCTTTGACGCCTACGACAAGGTCAGGGATGGCATCTTAGGAGAGCGTCATAACGGCGTATTGATTAGCCAAGACAACGGCGAAGCTGTGGCCTATGCATTATGGAAACTACAAGACCGTGGTCGTATGTTTGTCTCACCAGGCGACCCTTTGTATGAAGGAATGATCATCGGTATACACAGTCGTGACAATGATTTGGTGGTCAACCCTATCAAAGGGAAACAGTTAACGAACGTGCGCGCTTCAGGAACCGATGAGGCAGTTCGTTTAGTAACGCCAATTCAGATGTCACTCGAGTACGCCGTTGAATTTATTGCCGATGACGAATTAGTAGAAGTTACACCAAAAAGCATTCGTTTACGTAAGCGCTATCTCAAAGAGCACGAACGTAAAAAAGCTTCTAGAGATTAAAGCGGTTATTTGGAGTTCTTAGGTGCATCTTCAGAAACTTCAAAACATCAATGGCGTTGGCCCAAGTAAGGTTTTTCTTCCAGAAGGACCTTACTTAACTGTTCTTGATTTTTTGGAAAAGCGATTTCCGCGCGGGACTAGGGCGGGATGGGAACGTCGCATGATAGCAGGTCGTGTTTTTAATCAAAATGGCATCTCCTTATTACCAGATAGCCCCTATTTACCTAGAACCATTGTTTATTACTACCGAGAGTTTGCTGAGAACTTTGTTATTCCTTTTCAGGAATCCATTGTATTTGAGGACGAGCTTTTATTAGTAGCTGATAAGCCCCACTACTTACCAGTAACGCCAGTTGGACCCTATATTCAGGAAACATTATTAGTGCGACTTCGTCGCCGCACCGGTATTGAGCAATTAAGTGCATTACATCGATTAGATTTAGAAACAGCTGGTTTAGTCATGTTTACTAAGCAAGTATCTACCCGTGATACCTACGCTAGCTTATTTAGAAAACGTTTAATCAGCAAAACATACCATGCCATATCTCAAGACTCCGATAGATATCAATGGCCTTTGACTTACAGCAGTTACATTGAATCCTCAAATGAGTTCATGAAAATGCAAGAACGCAGTGGTGCGGCAAATGCC
>Ga0209188_1000297_pt1 | contig 52666 bp, 46 predicted proteins | sample C_130625_EF_Meta_FD_187307 | JGI IMG/M metagenome (GOLD analysis project Ga0209188, IMG submission 187307) | Freshwater microbial communities from Lake Croche, Canada to study carbon cycling - C_130625_EF_MetaG (SPAdes) (version 2) | ecosystem: Environmental > Aquatic > Freshwater > Lake...
TAGTATATACTAAGTTGTAAGAACTTCCTACAGCGAAGTTGGCATCGAAGGTTGCACTCGCATTCATTTGAACAGTACCAGTAGGTTGCAATGAACCAGCAGATGTAACTGCAACAGCTGCTCCAGCTAATAATGTTCCAGTGATTGTACGAGATTGACTATTCATATTCAATGCTTGCAACACTGTGACATTCGTTGGCCCATTAGAACTTGGCCAAATCCTTTGATTTGCCGCAGTTGATAAATCAAAAGAAGTAGAACTAGGTAATTGATTTAATACTAAAGTACTAGAAGCACCACTATATGTGACTGCATTTACCAAAGCACCACTTGTACTATCTTTTAAAGTACCTGAAATAGTTGTATTTGCAACTGTTGCACTATTCGTTAGTGTATTTGCTAATGAAAGTGTAGCAGCAGAACCAACAGTTAAAATATTAGTTGAAAATGGTGCAGCAATAACACTTGTAACGGTAGTAGCAGGTGATGTAGCAGTAATGTTTAAAGTATTTCCAGTTGTAACAAAAGATCCTGTAGCGTTAGAATAATTTACATTTAAAGCACCAGCAACACTTGTAGTACCACTAGTAAGTGTAATTTTATTTGCTATCGAAACTGTTTGAGCAGTCTGCGCACTACTCGTTGTACTAGCTAACGTGATAATTGGAGAACAAGCTATAGTAGCTCCTGTTGCATTTGCAGTTGCATTTGCAGAAGTAACTATAACAGCAGAAAAAGTTAATGTTGCATTAGTTCCTGTAGTACCTAATGTTTGGTTTAAAGTTAAAGTGTATGTTAAACTAGGTGCAGAACCAGTAGTTACAACATTTGTTACTACTGAACCTGTAGGAATAGCAGAATTTGAACTATATGCGATATACATCCCTTTTGCAACAGGATAAGCTGCTGTTGCAGTTAATGTAAGCGTTGAAGTCCCAGATGTCCAAGAGTTTGTGGTATTTTGAGTAGTTGGAGCAGAAGTTAAACTACTTATAGTTGTTCCAGATGCAATACCTGTTCCAGAAAGAGTCATCCCTGCAATTAAGTTAGTTGTTGATATTACACCAACTGTTGCTTGACCACTAACCAAATAACCTTTTACGCTTGTACCACGTGTAACTGAAGAAATTGTATTTGCATTACTTGTACCTATTCCTGTACCGGTTATTGCTGTTGCACTTGGCAAACCTACAAGACCATCATCCGAAGATACATTGGTAATGACTGTAGCACCTGATGCCCAAGTCCCTGTGAATGTAGTAGCAGTAGTTCTAGCACCACTAACTGAAAGATTGGTAAATGAAGTAGCTGGAATAGTTTGAGTACCAGTACCATTATATGTTACAGTACCACCCCAAGGCAATGTTGCTGGAGTTGGCAGGGCAGTTGCAGAACTTGCTCTGATCTCACCATTATTGGTAATTGCTGTACCACTTAAGGTGTAATTTTTTAAATCTAAAACAGAACCTGCATTAACTGTTAATCCAAAACCTGCTGTACTACTTGCTATTGTAGAAGAAGTAGTTAGTGAATTAACAGTATTACCAATACTATTACTATTACCTATAGTTGTCACACCTGTTCCAGCTATTACAATTCCATAATATGATGCAGGAGGAATAACTTGATTATTTCCACTGAATGTAAAAATAGAAGTTTGTATTCCTGATACTGAATTTGCAGAATAGTAAAAGTTTCCTTTGATGGTAAATGTTTGTCCAGTAGCATTACCAAAGTTTTTACCAAACCCTGTTCCACCGTCACCATCCAAATTGTAATAAGTACCTGGAGTGATACGTTGGTTACCAGATGCATTCGCTTGGTTATATACAATTGTACCATTTGCTCCGTTTGATGTCCAATCTGTATTCAAAGGAACGCATGGAGGCGCTGAACCACCATTTCCTAATTTCAAAGTACCATTTACCGTAGGATTAAATGTACCAGCAGTAGCTATAGTTGCATTTGGTAAATCTAATGTGTTACCAGAATTGATAACTAGCGTACCAGTATTTGATGCAGCACCTAAAGTTAAAACTCCACTTGATGTAATTGTAACATACAAATTGTTGTTTCTGATAGTTAACCCACCAATTGTTTGAGTAGTAAATGAAGTAAATGTTAATGAAGTTGCTGATACACCACCTCCCACATTCGAACCATCTATAATCAATATATCATTAGTGGCTGCAGATGGTCTAGTAGTTCCACCACCACCTAAATTGGTATTCCAATTGGCAAGTGTACCAAAATTACCAGTTGATGTATTTCCACCTACCCAATAGTAAGTAGTTTGTGAAATACTTTGCAAAGAACTCAATGTAAAAAATGCAAGAAATGCGAGGGTAAGATACTTTTTCATAAAGCAAACATTTAAAGTGTTGGAGAAGATTTTAGAAGAAGGGTTAGCAACATTCCCTTTTGTAGTGGGGAATACTTTAGCTGCAAAAGACGTAGCAAATCGTTTCATACTTATTAATAGCAATAATTAGGCGGTAAAAGTGATGTTATCTGTAGGATAGCACTTGTTTAAATGTTGCAAATACTTGCACAAGGGTAAAAAGTTGCTTTTTTTTAGACAGTTATTATAACTAAACTTATTACCCTATCACAATCTAGATTTTATTCAATTCACAAACTACAATTGAATGAACTATGATTTACAATTGCCTGATTGATGAATAATGTGATTGATGAATTTGGTTGATTTAATGGTTGTATTTTGAATTATATTTTCAATCATTGTGCTCCAATTGGCATTTGGTGTGTTCCGATTGGCATTTGGAGTGTTCCAATTGAGATTTGCTGTGCTCCAATTGGCATTTGGTGTGCTCCAATTGGCATTTGGTGTGCTCCAATTGGCATTTGGTGTTCTCCAATTGGCATTTGATGTGCTCCAATTGGCATTTGGTGTTCTCCAATTGGCATTTGGAGTGTTCCAATTGGCATTTGATGTGCTCCAATTGGCATTTGGTGTGTTCCAATTGGCATTTGATGTGCTCCAATTGGCATTTGGTGTGCTCCAATTGGCATTTGGTGTGTTCCAATTGGCATTTGGTGTGGTGTGATTGCCAATCAGCGTAGTATGTTTGACAATCTTATTTAGAGGAACTAAAATTCGTGGAAGGTGCAAAGAAATGCTTGTTAAATGTTCGGAAATGCTTAGCAGGTATAAAGAAATGCCTTCCACTTGTAAAGCTTTGCGCGGCAGTTGTTGAGAAATGCCATCCACTTGTAACGCTTTGTGCTGTAGGTGTAAAGAAATGCGCGGCAGATGCTCGGAAATGCCCTCCACTTGTAACGCTTTGTGCTGTAGATGTGAAGAAATACGCGTCAGGAGTAAAGAAATGCGCTCCACTTATGACGCTTTGCACGGCAGATGTTAAGAAATACACGGAAGGTGTAAAGAAATGCACTCCACTTATGACGCAATGTCAACGACTTTATGACGCTATGTCGGCAGTTGTTCGTCTTTGTGTAATCGTTTTGGTTAAATTGGATTGTTGTCTGAACCGCTGATTTAGTTGATTTATTTGATTCTCATGATTTTGGGTGTTTGGGTGTAAGGGTGAAGGAAGGCTTCGCTTGGAGCGAAGACTTCCTTTGATGGGTATTAATCATCCTAATCAGCTATTTTTTGTTTGAATCAGGATTTACAGGATTGGAGGATTTGAAGGATTTGAAGGATTTATTGGTTTTAATTGTCCGAACCGCTGATTTAGTTGATTAATTTGATTCTTATGATTATGGGTGATTGGGTCTTAATGTGAGGGAAGTCTTCGCTTGGAGCGAAGTATTCCTTTGATAGGTATTAATCAGTAATCAACTATTTTTTGTCTGAATCAGGATTTGAGGATTTGAGGATTTGAAGGATTTGAAGGATTTATTGGTTTTAATTGTCTGAACCGCTGATTCAATTGATTTAATTGATGCCTATGATTTTGGGCGTTTGGGTGTAATGGTGAAGAAAGGCTTCGCTTGGCGCGAAGACTTCCTTTCAATAACGATTAGTGGCCGTAATTAGTCAGGCTTTGTTACAATTTGTTTGTTATATGTAGAATGTTATTATTTAAGCAATGTTTTTTGTTTAACAACTTCATTCCACCTAGTTTTGAAACTTATTGTAAAAAGGAGTAACACCGATAGAAAACGATAAAGTGGATGGCCTACAGGATTTGAGGATTTGCGGGATTGAATAAAAAATAGACATCTTGAAAATCTTAGAATCCTGAGCATCAAGATTCAGACAAAAAACTGGTTTAAACAGAAAGCACTAGTAATCAGATACGATGAATAGTTGGTCTTGTGAAAAGTCGTACTTGTGTTTCAATTGATTATGTTGGTTCAATAATAAAATTTATGATTAAATTATTTTTAATACTGCTAGTTTTTGTGTTTTCTTGCAGCTCTTCAAAAAACATAAATAATGATGAAAATTTAACTATTGCTTTTGGTAATGGTGGCGGTTTTGTAGGAATTGAAAGTAAGTATTATTTGAAAGGTGATGGAACACTTTCTAAAATTATTAATAAGGATACAACTATTTTAAAACAAATACCAAAAGAGAGTATAGCCCATTTTTTTAATGAGGCAGAAGTATTAAAAGACTATAAATATTTTAAACCTGAGAACATCTATCAATTCATTGAAATAAATAATAATCGAATTGTTTGGGGCTTCAACACAAATGATTTAAATAATTCAGTAATAACTTTATATAACAATTTAAAAACAATTATTAAATAGCATCATTATGAGTACACTCAATTTCAAAAACGCTTTAATATTATTATTTGCTCTTGCAACTTTTAATTTATATGCTCAAAAAAAAGACAATACAATACAAGATTTCAAATCTCCTTTTAAATCAAAATCAGAAAATAAAAAAGAAAACATAATCAGTAGAAAACCAGCTAATGAATCGCAACTAAGATTTGAAACAAACAAAGGAAGCTTTGGTATAAGTTTAGAAAAATACAATTTAACACAACAACAACTTGAATCGAATCTTAATGGTTATTTAGGTTTAAATGAACGAAATACCTTTAAGAAGATAAAGAAAAGTTCAGATGAATTGGGTTACTCTCATTTGTACTACCAACAACTTTATAACAATTTTCCAGTTGAGGGTTCTGTTGTTATGCTCCATTTAATAAAGGGAAAACCAAATAGTATTAATGGACATATTGCTCTAATTGAAAATTTAGTTACAACTGTTTCTATTGATTCAAATAAAGCATTACTAATTTCTAAAGATTACACTAAAGTTTCCACCTTAATTCAATCATATCCTATTGAACTTTTAATTGCTCAGATTCCAAAAGAAAATGGCTTTCAACAAAGATTGGCTTTCAAAGTAAGAATAGATGCAAATAAGCCTTTTACAATGTGCAATGTTTATGTAGATGCTGTGACTGGAAAAGTGATAAATAAAATTAGCCTTATAACAGATGCTGATGTAACTGCGAATGCAAATACATTATATAGTGGTACACAAAAAATAACTACTGATAGTTATACAGGAGGCTATAGATTAAGAGACAATGCTAGGAAGATAGAAACTTATGATGCAACAAATGCAACATTTTCAAATGTTACTGGGTTTACAGGATATTCAGATATTTCAAATTCAACAACAACTTGGTCAGGTGTGCCACGATTAAAATCATTTACCATAGATGCAGTTTCACAAAACTGGTGGTACACCCCTTTAGTTGATATAATGCCAGATTTGTATATTGTAATAAGAGATGCTTCAAATCAAATAGTTTATAAATCGGCGTATTATGATAATACATTCCCTACAGTTACTTTTAACAATTTAGATATCGTACTTTCAAATCCACCTTATGCAGTTGAGATTTGGGATTATGATGCTGCTGGTGCAGATGATTTTGGAGGTAGTTATACAATATCTTCTACAGTTGGTACGCAAACATGGTCTGGTAGTGGTAATAGTGGTTCATACATAAATGATGCTTCGAATAATCCTGCGCTTGATGTACATTGGGGAATGGAAAAAACATACGACTTCTACAAAAATGTTTTTGGTAGAAATAGTTTTGATGGAAATGGTTCAAAAATAAAAAATTTTTTAAACCCTTCTTTTTTACAAACTAGCCAAGGGAATAGCCCCAATAATGCTTTTGCATTGCCAAGTCCATTGAATGTAATGTGTTATGGATTAGGAGATGGGGTTAGCTTTAGACCAGAAGTGTGTTTGGATATAGTTGGGCATGAATTCACTCACATGGTTATTGCAAATAATGGTTTAGGAGGATTAACTTATCAATCAGAGTCGGGTGCATTAAATGAATCTTTTGCAGACATTTTTGGGACATGTATAGAATTTTATAGTTCTAAATCGCCTAATTGGACTCACGGTGAAAATAATACTTTAATTTCACCATATTACACAAGATCATTATCTAATCCTAATAGTGGTATACCTTCTCTCGGATGGCAACAACCAGATACATATCTTGGAACATATTGGAAAGATGTTACTAATTTAACAAATGATAATGGTGGTGTACATTTTAACAGTGGTGTTCAAAATTATTGGTTTTATCTCCTTTCACAAGGGGGGAATGGAACCAACGATTTAGGAAATGTTTTTTCAGTTACTGGAATCGGAATAAACCAAGCTAGACAAATAGCTTATAAAAATCTAACAACGTATTTAGGAGGTGCTAATGCAACTTATCAAGATGCTTATAATGGTTCTTTATTAGCAGCAGAAGCATTATATGGAAATCCTTCAACACAATATTCAGCAGTTCGAGCAGCATGGTATGCTGTTGGTATAGGAAGTGACCCTAATAGCTACTGTAGTGGTATAACATTGCTTACATCAACAACAGGCGCAATAACGGACGGAAGTGGTAATGCCAATTATGGTAACAATTCCAACTGCAAATGGAAAATTGTACCACCAGGTGCAGATAGCATTAAAATTACTTTTACAAGTTTTAATACTGAAGCAAACTATGACTCAGTTATTATTTATAATGGACCAGATTCAACATATCCAAAACTTATGAGTCGTTCGGGAAATACAATTCCACCAACTATAACAACTACCGTTGGTGCTGCATTTATTCAATTTGTATCTGATAATACAACAACATCATTGGGTTGGTCAATAAATTATATTACATATGGCGTAACTACAAGTTGTAATGGAGGTAATGTACTCACTACACCAACTGGAACTTTCTCGGACGGTAGTGGTACAGCTAACTATGGTAATAATCAATTTTGTAATTGGCTAATTGCACCACCTTGTGCTACAAGTGTAACCTTATCATTAACACAACTAAACACCGAAGCAAACCATGATGGAGTTATAGTATATAATGGTAACAATACTAAATCGCCTATAATAGGTGTGTATACAGGTACTATATTGCCATCTTCTGTAACTTCAAGTGGCGGAGAAATGTTAGTGGTTTTCATATCAGATTATTCAACAACAGGACAAGGGTTTACTGCAAACTATACTTCCACAGGTTCATCTTATTGTTCTGGTACAACTACATTAAATACTTCTGATAATGGAACAATAACAGACGGAAGTAGCTCAAGTAACTATTGTAATAATCAAAACTGTAGTTGGTTAATTCAACCTCCACAGGCAACAAGTGTTTCATTGCGATTTACTAAATTCAACGTTGAAGCAGCTTCTACAGACGGTCAAAGCATTTACGATGCTGTGGAGGTGTATGATGGCACTTCAACTACTGGCAATTTATTAGGTAGATTTACTGGCAATAAAATACCCCCATTGCTCACAGCAAATAGTGGTTCTATGTTCGTCAAGTTTTATAGTGATTTATCTGTAAACGATTCAGGTTGGAGTGCAATTTATACTTCTACATCACCAAGTTACTGTAATTCAAATTCGGTCTTGACTTCACAAAAAGGAATAATAACTGATGGTAGTGGTATTAATAATTATGCAAATAATTCTAATTGTAGTTGGTTAATAAACCCTACTAATTTGGCTAATGTTTCTATTTTATTTGATAGTTTAGATACAGAGTTAAATAATGATGGGATTTTGATTTATGATGGTGATACAGAAACACAACCTTTGTTAAAAAAAGTAACTGGTAACTCTATTCCAAATATAATAAAATCAACATCAAATAAAGTTCTAATTAAATTCTTAACTGATGAATCGAATAGAAAAAAAGGTTGGGGCTTAAATTATTTTAGTTCAAAGTATGATACCTTAAAACTAAGTTCTTGTATTAAAGTAGTGTACAACAATAAAACTTTTACCAACACTGTAAATTTTGTAGATACTATGAGAACAAGTAAGAATCAAGATAGTGTTTTAAGATTTGTTGACATAAAAATTACACCTATAACTCCTAATACAATCAATAAAAATCTTACGAGCTGTAATAGTATAGTGTATAATGGAAAAACTTATACAAGTTCTACTGTTGTTAGAGATACTATTAAGAGTATTCAAGGCTGTGATAGTATTTATAATGTAGCAACCATAAAGGTTACTCCCATAATTGCAGTTACTAAATCAAACACGCTTACAGGCTGCAATAGTGTGGTATATAATTCAAAGACTTATACATATTCGGCAGTTGTAAGAGATACTGTTAAAAGCTACCAAGGTTGCGATAGTTTGTACAATGTGGCAACCATAACAATTCGACCAAATTTTGCTGGCTACGTTAAACATCCTATTTCGGGTTCTATTGCTAATGTAACAGCTACCCTCACTAACGGCACAACCACTAGCAGTACTCGCAGTGCCACTAACGGCAACTATAAATTTAGTTGTTTATCACCGGACAGCATTTATACTATTCGCCCATCCAAAAACAACGATTCTATAAAGAACAATGGTGTTTCGGTAATAGATGCTATCCTTGTTCAGTCGCACGTTTTGAATAAATCAATCTTAAATTCTCCCTACAAGATAATTGCTGCAGATGTAAACAATAGTGGAGATGTTTCTGCAATTGATATATTATTCATCAAACGTTTGGCATTAGGTATAGACACTACATTCAAAGGAAACCGTTTATGGGCATTTGTTGATAGTGCTTATCAGTTCCCTGATCCTACTAATCCATTCCCATATAAGGATAGTATTGGCATCAATAACTTAACTACTAGTTTAGCTAATCAAAGTTTTATAGGGATAAAATTAGGCGATGTAAACTATGATTGGAATCCTTCAATAATGGGTGCAAATGCAAAAGTGAATAAGCCAATTGAGTTGTATTATAACAATATCAATGTAAGTAATGAGCAAGAAATAAGAGTGCCTATAAAGGTTAAGAGCTTTAAAAACATTCTTGGAATGCAATACACACTCAACTTTAATAGCAAAGCCTTAGAGTTGAAAGGGTTTGAGCAAAATAAACTCAATGTAGAGTATGGAATCAACAAGGCTAAAGAAGGAAAAATAAGTTTCTTGTGGAATGATGCAAAAGGCATTGCTAAAACCTTAGATGATGGAAGTGTATTGATGGAATTGGTGTTTACCAAGAAAGCATCATTTACACAAGAAGACCTAACCTTAAGCAATGATATTGCAACTATTGAAGCTTGGGATGGCAATTTGCAAAAACACAATATTGTAAAAACAAGCGGAAGCATTCTGCAAAAACAAGAAGCTGTTATTGCAAAAGAAAGTTGGGAAGTAGTTCCTAATCCTACCACAGATGGAAAAGTGAAAGTAAGTATCAACTTACAATCTGCTAAAGAGCTTGAATTGAAATTAACTAGCCTAGATGGAAAACTGCTGATGCAACAAAAGCTTTCAGGCAAAAAAGGATTGAATACTTACAGCATCAACCTACAATCTCAAATGAAATTGGCTAAAGGAGTTTATTACCTTCAAGCGAATGGATTAGAAGGTGACAAGGTAAAAGTGATTATGATTGAATAGGAATTAAAGACTATTTATGATAAATAAGCCGCTAGTGAGATGATTGCTAGCGGCTTGTTTATTTGTAATTATTTACATTCAAGTCTTTGGGTATTTAAATAAGTGATATCTACGCTACTTGTGCTAACATGCCTGCTCGAATCATTTTCCTAAGGAAATACTAATCAAAATGTTATTCTATTGGTATCAATTGAATTATTGTAATTATTTTTTCTAGACTAAAGTCTTAACCTTGGGTAATAGTGTGATTGGATTAATCTATTAAAATGGAAAAATGAAAACTGATTTTCCGCTGTCGAACCTGTGGGCTATGGTTATAATTGGGGGCTGTTCTGTTGTGTTGCTTTTAGCTTAAATCTTTATCTTCATTTTGTTCATGTTTTAGGCTGATTCAAATGGTGGAATATAGTTAGCAACGGAAAACCATAATTAGAGAGATAAATTGATTGAGTGCAAATTGTTTACAACTTTAAAAAGAGTTGATTCCAAAGTATCCATCTTTAAATCCTAGAATCCCATAAATCCTGATTCTGAAAATGAACAAAGGAAAAAAACTACAAATCATCAATATTAAAATGCTTTTTTAAGCCAAGTAGTTCCATTTCATTATCTGTATTAGACTTGTCAGAATCATCACTTTGCTCATTTTCTAAAGCTGCATTGTTTTCAATTGAAGTAGTAGTTGATTGCTTGAATACAATTACCGGAATGGTATATTCATTTCCGGTGTCTATGTAATTCTTTATCAATAATTCTAAATCCTCCTCTATTTCTTTCTCATGTTCTTTGTAATACTTCCAAATATGCAATGGCGATACTTCTCCTATAAAAAGTTTGTTTGTTGTTTTGTCTTCGTCAATATTTTTTTTATAATTTACCAAAACGTCTTCATCAAATGCAGGCTGCAAGCTTGGCAATAAAGGATAAACCGATTCTGCAAAATAAGCTTTACCACCACCTGCATAACACTCTTTTGTCCATTCTTCGCAAGCTTCCTGAAATTGGTGGCATTTACTTGCAAACATTTTGGCAGTAGCTTTAAGTTCTTGGTCAGTATAACTGAATAAAGTGGGTAGTGTACAAGCTTCTATTAAATAATTATTTGAAATTGAATCTTCATTAGGTTTATCTATAATTAAAGAAGCAAGATCATCATTAATAAAATCGGGTGCAAATAACCAAATATTGTTGTTTACATGTTCTTGAGTTGATTTGTTTGCCAGAAGATCAACAGTATATAAATACCTCCTATTTTGAACTTCATTTAGCTTGTTTACATTGTGAAAAAAATCGCAGGTATAATCTAAATGCAAATCGATGATATATGCCATTCCGATAGCATACTGAAAATTTGTTTTAAGTTCCATCCACCAGTTTACTAATTTTTTGGCTGTTGCTTCTATTCTTCTAAAGACTACAATGTCATCCTTATCAGGTCTTTTAATTTTCTTAAAAGTTTTAACTGCATCTAAGTAAAAATCCATTGTTTCGAATTCATCTTTTAATCCTGGATTTAGTCTTAATGCTTTTATTTGTTCTTCTGTACTCTTTTTTTGAAAAACATAGGCTATTACAATCACAGAACTGCTAAATCCAATAGTTCCAAAATAGTTACTTAAAACATATCCATAACGAATAAGATGCCCAATATTCCTTATGGAATAAGGATAATTTCTTGAATCAAATTGAATGAGGCGCATAAATATTTTTGGGTTTATTTTCAACCAAAGATTAGATATTTCTACATTACTCTATATCAATAGTAAGCTGATTGTGTTTTTTCAACCCAGTCCATTGTGTAGCTTTTTCTAGGAGTTTGATTAAGGCTTTCTCAGAGGCTTTGTCAATATCTGTAAGAACTTTTATTCGATAGGGATTCCCTTTTTTATCAATGAAAAAAGACAGTTCTAATTTTTTAATAGGCGTTCCGCTTTTAGAAATAAATGGCAATGGGTGTTGCTTATCCATTTTTAAAGAATCTATTTGTTGAGTAAGGTATTCCTCCAAATTGTTCATACCATCTGTAGGGATGGGATAATGCGCTTTTGCACTAGCCAACTGAGTGTTAGATAATTGTTTACTTAATGGTCCTCGAATAGGGAGCTTCTTTGCATTTTTAGTTTTTTTACTAATATCACTAATAGTTACTTTAGAAACACTACCAGTTACATCTCTCTTTTTTACCGTTCCATAGCCAATAACAACTACATCAATTAAATCATTTTTGGCGTTTAGGGTATCAGAAGTTGGGCTTTTTCCGCTTTTATTTAAACTTGCAGATTCTTGTATGTTATTATTCCCAAAGTTTTTATACATCCTTTTTGCACGAACACTAGGAGGTATTGCTTGATTAGTGTTTACATCTGTTTTAGGACTAGCATAAGCAACATCTTTAGTCTGTTCTTGTTTTGCTACCTCTTCCAAACTACTTGACTTTGCCTTTTCTGCATCCGCTTTTGCATAAGTGTTTTTGGCATCTATCTGTAAGTTATTGGAACTATCTTTTAAGGTATTAATAGCTACTGCTACTTCTGTTGTTGGCTTAGAAGGTATAGGATGCTTAAAATTGTTTTTTGATTTGGTATTGCCAATGTTTTGGTTGCTCGAGGTAGTTGCAACAGATGTGGTATCAACTTTTGGTGAAAGGGTAGTCTTTTTGGGCTTGGATTTATTCGTTACTACTGCTTTATCTAGCTTAGGTTGGGTATAAAAAACAATACCTACTAATGCTATAATAAATAAGATAGCTGCAGCCGATAGCCAATACTTTGATTGCCAAAAAATGGGGATTACTCGTTTCTTTTTTTCTTCGTGCAATATGGCAGATTCTATATCAAATAAATCTTTTGCGGCTTTTTTAACATCGCTAGCCATATATCCATCTACAGCATCTGCCAAAAAATCATCTTGTTGCATGGCTATTTCAAAAGCATACATCTCCTCTCGGGACATTTTCCCGCTTACATATAGCTCTATAAGTTGCGATTGCTGAGATGATATGTTTTGTTGATTATCCATTCTTATCCATACAAATTTTCAAATTCCTTTTTCCATTTTGTATAAGGCTTCTCACCCTATTCCATTCCAAGCCAGTTATTGTAACAATCTCGTTGTAGCATTTTTCTTGTAAATAAAATAATTGAATGGTTTGTTGCTGCTCTTCATTCAATTGATCGATACAATCTTGCAATAAATTCAAATGACTTCCTCTTGCAAATACTTCTTCTAGATGCAACAAAGGTTCTGATTGCATATTTAGCTCTGTTAATTCAATAGTAAGTATATTTTTTGTACTACGCAATTGCATTAAACAATAGTTTTTGCTCAATACATAGAGCCAACTTTTAAAATTAGCAACCTCATGTTTCAATATTTTCTTAGTGAGTTCCTCATAAATATTCATTACCGAATCTTTGGCAATTTCTTGGTTTTTAAGGTATTTCACACACACCCCATAAACCAAATCGGAATAGCGCAGAAATAAAGTAGCCAATACCAATGGCTGTTGCTGCTGATGATATAGCTGCAACATTTGCTCATCTGTATAAGTAGAATAGTTATGCTGATTGGCCATGCGAAAAGATGCGCTGAAAGTAGGGGATAATTATTATTTAAAATTGATTGGAAACAAAGTTGTTACTACTCACCACATAGGCACATAGACACATAGTTATCTGTTCCTTTATAAATAACTACCATAATTATCTGTTTTAATCATAAACAATATAGAATTAATATTTAAAGTTGTATTTCTATGTGTTCTATCTTGCCTTTTTATAATACATCATCAATGATTTTCTTAGTGCCTATGTGGTCAATAATTTATGTGGTGAGTAGTAAAGTTTGGTTTGAATTGTTGGTTCAACAAACTTACTATGTAATAAATATTTCTAAAAAATTTGTGTAATCAATTCCTTTCGAGCATCCAGCTCTTAAATTATAAGATTATGGAAAAGAAAATGATGGAAGTATTGGTATTAAACAACCATGAAAGTTCTAGAAGTCGATTTGAAAGAAAAAGAACCATAGTGAAATTTGAGTCAATTAAGTCTAAAATTCAAATGTTGGCAATTTGGGTGTTCGTTTTGCTTTTATCTGCAATGCAAGTTTTGGCACATGAAACCCAAGAAGATTTATTAGAAAGGAAATTACTAACCCACAAACTTCCCATTTGCCAACCACATATTAAAGTGTTACTTATATCTGGTAAAGTAATAGATGTGATTACAAAAAATCCCATCCCTTGGGCTACTGTAAAGCTTTTAGATAAAGACCAATCTACCTTTACAGATAGTTTGGGAAACTTTCAACTATTAGTAAACTCTAATGATAGGCAAGCAACAGTAATTGTTTTATCAATTGGATATACAACTGAAAAAACTATTATATCATTTGGTAAAAAGGATAAAGAGAAAAAAGATGAAATATTGTATTTAAAACCTTCAAAAAAGCAACTTGATGAAGTAGTAGTTGTAGGGTATGGAATTATTTGCAAACAAAATAGGGGTTGTATTTGCGGTTGTTGTAATAAAAAAAATAAAAAGTCAAATGATAGTACTTCAATTACTCCTCCAAAAACATTTATTAAAGAGGAAATAAGAATGTATCCAAACCCAGCATTGAAAAATAGTAGCATTCATATTGTAATAAATGAAATTGGCAAATGTGAATTATTACTCACAGATAATCAGTCTAGGTTAATCTGCTTAAAGCAATTTACTATTCAATCAGCCAAGGAAACTTATTTATTTAATTTACCTAATAATATCGCATCGGGCATTTATTATATAACACTTATTAACAAAGAAAGTAAAAGGCAATGGCTGGAAAAATTAATAGTTCAATAAGATATTTATTTGGTGCATTTTCCTCTACAACTAGAAAAAAAACTGGAATGTAAGTATGCAATAATTACATGTGTTCATTTTTTTTGTGCCAAACATGATTCTAATTGCAAATAAATAGTTAAAAAAAAAGGCTTTACACCTATTTTTAATACTAAAACATTAAAAAAATGAGTGTTCTAGAAAAAATTGGCTTGATATTTATTATTCCGATGCGAGAAAAAGATATTTTTACAACCTAAAATGAAAAAAATGAAAAATTTGACGTTCTTATTTTGTGCAATGTTTATGGTAGCAGTTGCAAATGCTCAGTTAACTACATCAACAACACCTGGCGTTGTTGCAGTAAAAGACATAGACAAAGTGTTAGAATTTACCAATGCAAGCTATGATTTTGGTAAAATTCCTTTTGGTAAACCTACAGAATACCAAGTAAAAGTAAAAAACATTTCAAGTGATTCAATCACATTGGAAAATGTACAAGCAGGATGTGGTTGTACTACACCAAAATTTGAAAAAGGAAAAAGAATAGCACCAAAAGAAACCATTACTGTTACATTAGGATTTAATGGTGGTACAAATGGTGTTTTCACCAAATTTGTAACTTTCTTCTTTAGTGGAGGTTTGAGCAAACAAGTAACATTTAAAGGTGAAACTTTCAAACCAGCAGAAGAACCAGCTCCAGCCAATGCTCCAGCAGAAAAAATGAAAAATCCAACAAATTAATTGTATTTATGAAAAATTTTCTTTTAGCACTCTCTTTATTCGTTTGTATAGCAACATTTGCTCAAGACGATATTAAGTTTTCCGAAGTAAAACATAGTTTTGGTAAGATAAAACAAAGCAAACCAGTTTCTTACTACTTTTCATTTACCAATAATGGATCAAAGCCATTAATTATTGAAAGCGCGGTTGCAGGATGTGGTTGTACAACACCAGAATATCCAAAAGAACCTATTGCAAAAAGCAAAACTGCCAAAATAAAGGTTACATATAATGCAGCTAATGCAGGAACATTTAAAAAAGATGTTACTGTGAAGTTTGCAAATCATGCAGAGCCTATTGTATTGTACATAGATGGTGAAGTAATTGCAGATAAAAAAGCAAAGAAAACTGCTGTTGCAGAACATTAAAAAATAATTGATTATTTTAGTTTAATCCCAGTTAAGAAATTAACTGGGTTTTTTTTTGAAAACACCGATTATATAAACAAATAAACCAATCATTTATCCGTTAATAAGGTTGAAATAAACCGTTTAAATGGATTTATATATTTTAGCCGCAATTTTATAAGCATTTTATGAGAAGATTAATAGTGTATTCAGGTTTTTTAAGCATCATTTTATTCCAGGCTTGTGCTCCTAAAAAGCCAGTTTATAAAGCACCTACAACTACAGCTACAAAAAGCTATGAACCTCCTGTACAAAAAGAACCTTATGTACCTTTTACAAGAGAATTATTTGACAAGCTAAACAGCAATAAAATTGATGTAAAGCTTGTACAATATTATATTGACCAACAATTAGTACTTACTAGATATTTAGAAAATGATCAATTGAGTGTTAAGAATGGAATTATTAAATTTAATAATGGAAAGTATGTAAATGAAGTAGTAATTCCACAATATACTCCAGTAGTTTGTGATGCAGTTGAAGGGGATGGACTTAGAGTGAGTGGAGAAACTGGAAGTAACTCATTCAAATTCTTAAACTCAAAACAATATAGTCCAGTTAACTATATTTTTAATCCCGACAAATGGAATAAAGATGGAACATGTGAGGTGATTTATGATAATAATAAATATGTAGTTACTTGCCCTACTTGTAGTTCTAATACTCCAAATGAAGCAAAATTAGTTGTGAAACAAAGTGCATTGGATGATTTAAGCAAGCAAACAAAAATTTTAAAAGGAAGAACTATTAATAGCAATAGTTCAAATGGACCTGGATACTAGCAATAGTTTCCAATCTTTTAGAATACTAATTCAAAAGACATTTTTTGAAATAATATCACTTTTACAATTAAATTAAAAAAGAATAGGCTGTTCCAAAAGGACAGCCTATTCTTTTTAATAGTTATCATTTAATTTCTTGATCCTATTCAGTAATTGCAGCTATACCCGGCAGTACTTTTCCTTCAAAATACTCTAACATAGCTCCACCGCCTGTACTTACGTAGCTTACTTTGTCAGCAAATCCAAATTGATTTACTGCTGCTACACTGTCTCCGCCACCAACTAGACTAAAAGCACCTAAAGCTGTGGCTTCTGTTACTGCAATTGCAATTGCTTTTGTTCCATGTTGAAACTTTTCCATTTCAAACACACCCATAGGGCCATTCCAAAGAATTGTTTTGGAGCGTTTAATTACATTGGAAAATTGTTCTGAAGCATTTGGTCCAATGTCTAAGCCCATCCACCCATCTGGAATTTCATGGCTAGGTGCTGTGGATGAATTGGCATCAGCTGAAAAATTGTCAGCAATGATACTATCACTTGGTAAATGAATACAAACCCCTTTTGCTTCTGCAGTTTTCAATAATTCGGCTGCCATTTCTAAACGGTCATCTTCGCAGAGGCTTTTTCCAATATGTCCGCCTGTTGCTTTCATAAAAGTATATGCCATTCCGCCTCCGATAATAATATCTGTAGCTCTGTTTAAAAGGTTTTCAATTATGAGAATTTTATCAGAAACTTTGGCGCCTCCAATAATAGCTGTAAATGGCTTATCGCTATTGTGCATTACTTTTTCTGCACTAGCTACTTCGCTATTCATTAATAAACCAAACATTTTGTTGTCTTGGGTAAAATATTTTGCAATTACAGCAGTGCTAGCATGTGCACGATGTGCTGTTCCAAAAGCATCATTTACATACACATCTCCCAACTTGCTCAATTTCTCAGCAAAAGCTTCATCACCAGCTTCTTCTTCTTTATAAAAACGTAGGTTTTCTAAAAGTAATACTTCGCCGGCTTGCAAATTGGAAGCAAGTTCAATAGCAGATTCTCCGATGCAATCATCTGCAAACTGTACGTCTTTTTCATCAAGTAATTCACTAAGGTGCATTACAATATGCTTTAAAGAATATTTATCTTCAGGACCACCTTTTGGTCTGCCAAGATGGCTCATTAGAATTACACTGCCGCCATCTGAAATAATTTTTTGAATGGTAGGAATGGCTGCACGCATCCTATTGTCATCAGTAATTGCTAATGTTTGCTTGTCTAAAGGAACATTAAAATCTACCCGAATTAATGCTTTTTGTCCTGAAAAATTGTGATCTGAAAATTTGCTCATTTCTATTAATTTAAAATTTTAAATAATTAATTCTAAGTTTTATCAAATATAATTGAATTCATTCCCTCAAGTACATGGTAAAAAAATGCTTTAAGGAAATTGATTTGTTAAGATATAATGTCGTATTAACTCATTTTTCTGCCTGCCTTATCCCATAATACAGATTGATTTCCTTTTAAATACCTAAATATTCCTGCTATAACTGCCCAATTCATCATACTGAAGTAAAAAGGGATAAACAATATTTTTATTTTTATTTCTCTGCTTTCAAAATACCATCCTAGTAAACTTAATGAATAAAAAGAAACTTGAGCAACCAAAATAGCACTAAAAAGAAGAGAAAAATCTTGGAAAACTAGTAACCAATTTAAAACAAATAATAAAATCATCAGAAAAGGTGTGATAGTCCACCTAAGCACACGATGACTAATGTATTGAAAACTAAGAAGCGGAAACTGAATGGGTAATAGCAGGTCTTTTAACCAAATAATAGACTGCAATCCTCCTGCTGCAATCCTTACTTTTCTCTTTAGCTCTTCCTTTATATTTTCAGAAGTATTTTCAGATGCAAAAGCAGTAGGTTCATACACAATTTTGAATCCTTTTTTTGCAATAAGCATTGATATCATAAAATCATCAATTACTGCATTTTGAGGCACTGGCTGGTAAAGATTGGTTCTTATACTAAATAATTCTCCAGCGGCTCCCACTACAGAATAAAGCTCAGAATCCCAAGTTTTCAATTTAGATTCATATTTCCAATACATGCCTTCTCCTGCTGTTGCATTGGCAGTTTCATCTATTTGTACACGTTTTTCGCCAGATACTGCTCCCACTTTTGGATTACTATAATGGCGAGCTATATTTATTAAAGCATCTTTATTTAAAAAGGTATTGGCATCTGTAAAAACCACAATATCTGTTTTTACAACTTCCATCGATCTATGAATTGCAGCTATTTTTCCTTTTCTTTCAGGTGAATGTAATAGGGTGATTTGTGGGTATTGGCGCACAATTTTTGGTGTATTATCTATTGAGCCATCTGTTACAAATAAATAATGGATGAGGTTTTCAGGATAATTGAGTGATAAAGTATTTTTTATTTTTTCCTCAATAAAATCTTGCTCATTATAGGCAGCAACAATAATAGTGAGGGAAGGAAGATTTGTTGAATTTGGCAAAATAGGCTTTCCAACAAATAATCTTTTTACTTTAATCATAAAGAAAAGCACTATTCCATAGCCAATGTAAGTATAAAATATTAAGAAGAAACTTATCCAAAAAGCAATCTGCATTAGCTAAAAATATTGTTCAGTAAAACGATGTAGCAAATGTAAAGCATTAGCTGATAGTGAAAAAAGTCGAATATTTTACAATTGATTTATAGATTAATAATTTTTTCAAAGATAGATTGCGAAATACAGGTGTGGCATAATAAAAGTGTGGTAATTTTTTTGTAGCAATTTTAATTATCACACTAAGAAATGCCACATTTAGATTCTAAATCAAATAATTGAGTCGAAAATTTATTAGTCAATAAAGCTTCATTAAAACTTTTTTTATTAAATCAAACTTTGTCCAAGGGATAAAATGATTTGCACCCTGAAATGTAATTGTATCAATTGAAGGGGCATTTACAAATGCTTTAGAACCAAATGCAAGGTTGCCATAATCAACAAATGGGTCTTTATTCCCATGAAGTATATACACTGGACAATTGATTTTTGCAAACATTGGTTTCATCATTACCAAATCTTTTTTCAAATACCATAATTCTTCATTAGAAGGTTTGAACGCTCCTGGTAACAAAAATTTTAAGGGATTATTCATAAAAATTGGTCTCCATTTTTCTGCTGGCTCAAGTTTTACGTCTATAGCTCCAGAAATAATCACCAATCCGTTGAATGTATTGGGATTATCTGCTGCCAATTGAACAATCATAGGCCCTCCAAATGAATGACCAACTAAATAAATGGGTTGATGATTTTGGATTAATTGAAATAATGGTGAAATAATTAAGGATTGTTCAGATAAATCTAAAGATCTACCAAAATCGCTATAGCCAAATCCTGGTCTATCAATAGCAATTAATCGAAATTTTTCACACAAATCTTTGTCCAACAAATATTTTTCAAATGCATCCCAACTACCGGGGCTACCATGTACAAAAACAATTGTTGGAAGGTTGTCTTTTCCTGTTTGTACATAATGAAGATTTCTTTTATTTATGGCAACATTATGAAAAGTAATTGGTGTGCCTTCTTTATCGAACTTGTATTTTGCCTTTACATCGCTTGTTCTTAGGCGTAAACAACTTTGAGCGAAAATTAACCATAAAACGAGTAATGATGTTAGCGCTAAAAATGTTCTCATAAGGTTAAAAAAGGATTAATCTTTATTAGTTAATAAATCTAAGAAAAAAGGATTTCAAAATAATAATAGAAACAAAAACGGCATCAATAATTATTGATGCCGTTTAATATTTTATAAAATTCTATTTACTTTTCAAAGCCAATTCATCTGGCTCTTTTCTTCCCATTTTAGCTCCATAAATAAGCGCAGCCGTAATTAGAATACTTAAGCAACCTTCAAATAAAGAATTGCTATCTCTAAATTGCCAAGATCCTATGCCCGTAACTCTAGTTTCTACGTAGCATTTAACAATGATCAAAATGATAAAAAGTCCAAATAGTTTTTTCATAATTCTTTCTTTTAATACATTGCAAAGTAATGCAAAAAAGTTAAAGAAAAGCAAATAAATAAATACTTAATTAATAAAAAAGACAGCTTTTAGATGTAAAAATGTGTCAATTTAACCTAAAATTAATATGCAATTTTGTTTAGCTATTATTAGAAAATCACTATTTATTGATGCTTGGATTAATTAATGAAATATACCTTACCAAGCTTCTTTTGGCAATTGGCAGTAAGGTTTCTTCAATAGGAATACTTAAATCTGTTTCTACTACATAAACTGCTGGGTTGGGCATAAAAGACCTATTCTTAATTAATTCTGTTTTAATATTTTGATAGCTGTTTACAATATTTCTTTGCCATTCATCAATGTAATCAGTTCTCATACTTCTATACTTTTCATCGTGTTTCTCAAAAAAGCTTAACCTATATTGATAAACCCTAGTGCTACTATTTTTTCCTGCGGATAATAAAAAATAACCTTCTTGATTATCTAAAGGCATAATGCCAATAGGCTCTATTTTCAATTTATCTTCTACAAATTCATAAATCTCAGTACCACTTCCAATAGTAGCTTTCATTTTTTTGGTAGCATAATTAATAATATCTTCCAACTCTTGCATCATGCTATCATCTTCAATCATATTTTCATACAATACCTGCAATTGTTTTATTTGAATACCCGTTAGTCTTTTAGGAAATTGCTCCTGTAAATACTTTTTGTTTTCCCTAAAGGCAACAATATTATTGTAATGAAATACCAAATCTGCTAATTGAGGGTAAAGTTTATTTTCATTAAAACATTGATTAATTTCTTGGAGATATGCTAGTAAAACATACTTTTTCAATTCAAAATCAATATACCCATCTGCGAACCAAGTTTGAGAAAGCGATTTCATAATCATTCAATTTAATAATTAATAATAACTTAATATATAGAGGCACAAGATACAGTAAAACGAATTAATTATCTACTAATTATCAAATTTTTCTGCTAAAATCTACTTTTAAGCAGCTATTCTGCATTATTCCCAAGCATAAAGTTGTTTATAGCACTTTATAATGCTATGATTTGCTTGTTTTAACCAGCATCTTTCTATAAATCTGATATTTTATGAAATAGATTGCCCTTTTTACGCCCTATTTTTGCCTTTCAGTTATTCATTCTCATAATAACTAAGTCAATTTATTTACTAAACTATTTTTTAATATTAATCCCAATAAATGACCTCTACTTCTAATTTACAAATAACAAATGATTCTAAATTAAAATTAGCCATTCAAAAAAGCGGTCGACTACATGATGATAGCATGAAACTGCTAAAAGAATGTGGTATTGATGTAAATAACAATGCTAACAAACTAAAAGCAGATGCATCGAATTTTCCATTAGAACTTTTTTTTCTTAGAGACGATGATATTCCACAATATGTAGAAGATGGCGTTGCTGATATTGGCTTTGTAGGCGAAAATGTAGTTTATGAAAAAGAAAAGGAATTAATTATTGTAGAAAAACTTGGTTTTGGTAAATGCAGATTGAGCATTGCCGTTGGTAGAAGTGAAGCATATACTGATTCAAGCTTTCTAGAGGGCAAGAAAATAGCCACTTCTTATCCAGTAATTGTGCAGAACTATTTAAATAAACATGCTATTAAAGCGGAAATACATGAAATTAGTGGAAGTGTAGAAATTGCACCGGGCATCGGTTTGGCACATGCAATTTGCGATTTAGTAAGTAGTGGTTCTACCTTATTTATGAATGGATTGAAAGAAGTAGAAACCATCTTACAATCTGAAGCTGTACTTGTGAAAAGCAATAAACTAAATCAAGAACAAGAGAAGCTTTTAAACAAATTGGTATTCCGCATTCAATCTGTAAAAAAAGCTAAAAATAATAAATATGTTTTGCTCAATGCACCCAACAAAAATCTAGAAGAAATTATCAAATTATTGCCTGGAATGAAAAGCCCAACAGTGTTGCCTTTAGCAAATGAAGGTTGGAGTAGCGTACACAGTGTTATAAATGAAAGTGATTTTTGGGATATAATTGAGCAGTTGCAAGCCCTTGGTGCTCAAGGAATTTTGGTTGTTCCAATTGAGAAAATGATTATATAAATCCATTAAAAAGTACCCTCCAAATTGAAAATAATAGATTTAAAAAACAATACTACTGTAAAAGCGAAAGACTTAGCTATTGAACGACCAACTATCGATTTTGCTTTATTAAACAATCAAGTAGCAGCTATATTAGCTGAAATAAAAACCGATAGAGATAAGGCAATCACAAAATATACTACCCAATTTGATGGAGTTGTTTTGAAAGAAATAAGTGTAACTCAAGAAGAAATTACAACTGGAATTGCTAGTCTTTCTATTGAAATAAAGCAAGCTATTGATATTGCTGCTCGCAACATTCATTTATTTCATGAAGCACAAAAAGAACCGATAAAACAAATAGAAACCATGCCCGGCATAGTCTGCTGGAGAAAAAGCGTTGGAATAGAAAAAGTTGGTTTATATATCCCCGGAGGTTCTGCACCATTGTTTTCTACAATACTTATGTTGGGCATTCCAGCTTCAATAGCTGGCTGTAAAGAAGTGGTTTTATGTACTCCTCCAAATAAAGATGGAAGCTTACACCCTGCTGTTTTATATGCAGCATCAGTAGCGGGAATTGAAAAGATTTTTAAAGTAGGTGGGGTTCAAGCGATTGGAGCGATGGCTTATGGCACAGAAACAATTCCAAAAGTGTATAAAATTTTTGGCCCGGGTAATCAATATGTAACAACCGCAAAACAATTGGTGCTGCAAGAAGGAGTAGCAATAGATATGCCTGCTGGCCCTAGTGAAGTTTGTATCATAGCTGATAATACTGCAAATCCATCTTTCATAGCATCCGATTTGTTAAGTCAGGCGGAACATGGTGCTGATAGTCAAGTAGTGCTTATTACTTGGGATGAAGCCATAATTCCATTAGTGAGAATAGAACTAGACCGGCAATTGAATTTAATTAGTAGAAAAGACATTGCATCAAAAGCATTGCAAAATAGTACCATTGTTTTGGTTGATTGTAAAGAAGACGCAATTATTGTAGCTAACAATTATGCTGCTGAACATTTAATTATCAATTGTCTTCAACCTGAGCTTATTGCTGAAAATATTGTGAATGCTGGCTCTATTTTCCTTGGCAATTATGCAGCTGAAAGCATAGGAGATTATGCAAGCGGCACCAATCATACTTTGCCAACAAATGGATTTGCAAAAGCATATAGCGGGGTGAGTTTAGATAGTTTTGTGAAAAAAATCACCCATCAATATGTTTCAAAAGAAGGGATAAAGGGTATTGCCAAAACAGTAATTACTATGGCAAATGCAGAAGGATTAGATGCACATGCCAATGCAGTAAGCATACGGGTTTCAAATGATTAAGCATTTCTATTATGTAAGGCTATTTAATTAGCTTGCAATAACTGAAACATTTTTTTTATCATTGCAAACAATTATTTTTTTAGCATGTCAAAAAAAGTGGTTAGCATTTATGGTGATATTTCTATTAAGTCACCTTTTAATAGCGATCAGCTTATTATTGAAATAGGCACTTATCATATAGCTTGTTTGGTAAAATTATCTATCAAAGGAGAGTTATCTGCTTTGGAGGTATATCACTTCAACAGTTTGGAAGAAGAGTGGTATGATATTTTTCAAGATATACGGTCAAAATCAAAAATTCTTAATAGAGGGTTTATAGATACTCGTGTTTATTTCAATTTGCAAGAAACCGTTTTAATTCCATCTCAGTTATATCAAAAAGAAAGTATTCCATCTTATTTGCAATTGATTCATGGAGATGCCATAAATCAAATAATAGAAACGGAAGCAATAAATGTAACGCCACAAATTACTGTGGCTACCAAAATCAAGCGTAGCCTAATGGATACGGTGAATAGTAATTTGATGATGATTACCCTACACAATACCACTAAAGTATTTGTAGAAAGTTTACTTTCACCTGACAGGCCTTACAATCATTCCCTATTAAAATTGCAATTGTATAATCAAGAGATGTTGTTAGGATTGGTATATAATCGCCAATTATTATTGTGTCAATTATATTCTCAAAACTCAGCAGAAGATATTTTATACCACCTTTTAAATATTTTACAGCAATACAACCTTCGCCCTGAGGAAACCACATTAGAATTATCAGGCATGCTGGAAATAAAATCACCTTTGTTCGATAACCTGAAAAAGGTTTTTCCAAGAATTACATTTGATTTTGCTTCTCAAGAATTAACTGTATTAAATGATTTTTCTAAGCACGAAAAGCATTATTTAACTCCTTACTTACAGTTGGGATAGTTTTATTGAGCACAATTGTAAGTAAGTATTGATACACAATGAAACAAAAAGCTTTCATTGTGCCTTTATCCCGAACTAAATAAAAATAAATGAGAATCATCTCTGGAAAATATGGTGGACGTAGAATTTCGCCTCCGGCATCTATGCCACATACGCGTCCTACTACCGATATTGCGAAAGAAGGACTGTTTAATATTTTACAAAATAGAATGGATTTTGAGGACATCAAAACCCTTGACTTATTTGGTGGCACAGGTTGTATTAGTTATGAATTGGCATCTCGAGGAGCGGGCAACTTAACTATCATAGAAAAAGACAGTACCATGCAATCATTCATTAAAAAAAATATTTCCATGCTTGGTATTGCCAATACCACTGTTGTTCAAATGGACGTGTTCAGTTTTTTGCATACCTGCTCCGATAGTTTTGACTTTATTTTCGCAGGACCACCTTATGCTTTAACCGCTATTGATGAAATTCCTAAAATTATTATTACCAAAAAATTATTAACTAACAAAGGGTATTTTGTATTGGAACATACACCTCGAAACGACTACAAAACCTATGAAGGCTATAGTTTTCAAAGAAATTACGGCAGCACTATTTTTTCTTTCTTTGAATGTGTAGAAACCAAATAAAGGTTCAAGAAGTTAGTACTTACCACATAGTATTCTTGACCAAATATGAACACTGGTAGATATAATCGCTTTAACATATCATTAAAAAAGTAGAATAAATGCTTCTACTATAAAGTAAAATAAATTTGAATCTAAAATCGAAATAATAATCAATAATTTATTAGTCTATGTGCCTATGTGGTGAATAGCAAATGCTTAAATAATTTACATAAATGATACCATACCAAAACAAAATTTTTATAACAGGAATAGGTACAGGCATAGGAAAAACTGTCGTAAGTGCCATTATTACTGAGGCTTTAGAAGCAGATTACTGGAAGCCCATTCAAGCAGGTTTTGAAGATGGAACAGATAGCAATTCTGTGAAGCAGCTCATTTCAAACCCAAATTCTATAATTCATCCAGAAATATATCGATTGGCAATGCCTGCATCTCCGCATATTGCAGCAGCAGCCGAGGAGATAGAAATAGACCTTGCTGAAATTAAAAAGCAAGAACCCACTACAACTCTCTTGAATAAAACCTTAATAATAGAAGGGGCAGGCGGACTAATGGTACCACTTGGTAAAACCACATTCGTGGTAGATTTAATTCAGTCCTTGAATGCCAAATTGTTACTTGTAAGTAGAAATTATTTAGGCAGTATCAATCATTCATTATTAACTGCGACTGTTTGTAAAGAGCGGAAATTAGATGTAATTGGATGGATATTTAACGACCAATATTTAAACTATGAAGCAGAAATAGCCAATTGGTCAGGCTATGAAAATATCGGGTCTATTCCTAATACTGATATGGTTGATAAAGATTTTATTAAAAAGCAAGCCCAACTATTAAGACCCAAACTTTTAGGAGTTTTATAGCAATAGATAAGTTTTTGTTTTAACGAGGGAAAGGATTTTTTTTAAATGTTGGTTTGAGTTAATGAAACAAACTTTTAGGTAAAATCAATAAAAAAGGAAGAGCTTTAGAATAGTCTAATTGTTCAAAGTAAATTGGAAGGAATTAGATACAATACACACACAATTATCCTATTTTCAGTCCAAAAAACTTCTACTAAATGACAATTAATTGTAGGTAGTATAAATCCCAATATTCTCTTTACGTTCGCTTTTATCTAAAACAACAAGTACTAATTAACCAAAACAATATTTCTAAAAACTTCACCCCTCCTTACAAATCCATTTCGACTGCCAATAGGGCAGTTTTAAAATCAAAAGGGAGTCCGCACAACAAAAAGGGAACTCGCACAACAAAAAGGGAGCATGTAAAATACAAAAGGGAACATGTAAATGCCAAAAGGGCGTCCGCACAAGAAAAAGGGAGCTCGCACAACAAAAAGGGGGCATGTAAAATTCAAAAGGGAGCATGTAACTGCCAAAAGGGCGTCCGCACAACAAAAAGGGAGCTCGCACAACAAAAAGGGAGTATGTAAGTTGCAAAAGGGAGCATGTAAGCACCAAAAGGGAGCTTGTAAAATCCATAAGGAAGTGTGTAAGTAGTAAAAGGAGGGGTGTAAATACCAAAAGGGGATATGTAACCACCTTCAGGAAGCTTGTAAGTTATCTCCGTAGAAGTGAAACCCCTTTATAGAGCATTGTAATTGTAAAAAAAGAAGCTGTTTTTGTAGTTAAAGGCAATACAATAAACCAAGAAAACATTTACCAACTACAAATCATCAATATCAAAATATTTTTTTTGTGAAATAGGTGATAAATCATCTACTGTTTCATCGATTTTTAATAATTCAGCTTCCATATTATCAATAGCATCTGAATCAAGTTTGGTGTAATTAATGGCATCTTTAAAAATAAAAACAGGAATAGTGTATTTATCGCCGGTTTCTGTGTATTCTTTTATTAAAGCATCTATTTCAGGTTCTATATTTGTTGAAGTTTTTCTGTAATAATTCCACACATGAATGGGAGATACTTCACCAACATATAGCGTGTTTGGAAATTTTAATTCAGTTGTATTTAGTTTGTAATTCACCCAATCATTATCTTCAAAAGCAGATGCTAGTTTAGGCAAAAATGGAAGAACGGTTTCATTAAAATAAGTTCTACCGCCACCCTTGTAACATTGGTTGCACCATTCTTCACATGCAAGTTGGAAAGGGGCATTTTTATCATGAAAAGAATTGGCTATAGATATTAAATCGTTACCAGAAAAAGAAAGAAAAGTAGGAAAATACCCCACATTAATCAAGTAATGTTCGTTATTTTCAGTTGCATTTGTGTTAGAAGAGTCAATCTCTAGTGCAGCTATTTCTTTAGTATAAAATTCTAAAGGGAACATCCATATATTGCTATTTAAATTTTCGTGAATGCTCTTATTTGCCAATACATCTATTATATAAGTATGAATAGTTTTATTGTGGTAATCTTCTAGTTTATTATACGCAATATAAAATTCTGAGGACTCTTCTGGGAGTGTTTCATATAAACCTGTTAAGCAAGTTTTTTGTACATAATTGTACATTTTCTTGCACCAATCTTTAACATATATTCTAGCAATAGACTCAGCTTTTTTTAAACTAACGATTGCTTCCTTATCGGGTCTTTTAATTTTTTTAAATAGTTTGGATAACTCTAAATATGTTTCTAGACATTCTTTGTCGAATTCATGTATATTATTTAATTGGCTAAGTATTAGCACTTGGCTTTCAAAAGAGCGACTTAAAAACGAATTTTCATGTATCATCATTTTTGTACTAGAGCCAACAGAAACGATGTTTTTGCTCAGAATGTATCCGCTTCGAATAAGATTCGCAATAGGAAAGTGAGAGCGATAGTAAAAATCATCATCTAATTGAAGTAAACGCATCATTATGTTTTATGGCACAATTATAAAACAAATGAACAATCAATTAAGCTATTTTTTTAAAAGCTTCGTAATCTAGTTCAGCCTGTTTGTGTTGCTTTTGCAGGATAGAAATATAGGTTTGCAATTGCTTTTGTTGGTTGTAAATATTGGTTTTAGTAACGGTAATGCTTTGGTAAGTGTTTTTTATATCAGCTTCCAATAATTTTTTAAGCCGAGCAATGTCTTCGGCTATAGATGCAGATTCCCTTTGAAGAAAAGCATTGTCGGGATAATAAACAAAACCAGAAGCTATTTGCCGTTGCCATGAAAACAAAGCTTGAATGAGTTTGGGCCCCACTCCTACTACTTTTGTTCGCTTAAGTAAACCAATATCTGCGACCGTTTTAATGCCTGCGCTTTCCAAGGCAATTAAGCGAGTTTCTCCCAAGGCAGCAATACGATTATTCTTTAAACTATACAATGATAGATAGTATTGCAATTGATGATTGTATGCCATTTCCTCCATTGCTTTTTGCGTAGCCAATAATTCCTGAGGCAGTTTTTTAAATTGATCTATAGCGGTATTAATTTTCTCAGAAAGTTGTTTATATAAAGCCAATTCTTTCGGATGTGTATAGTCATTTAAGGCATCGTCTAGCTTGTCTTTCAAAAGTTTTAACGTGATACTTCGCTTTTTAAGTTCTTTTTTCAGATGCCCCTTCCAAGGAAAAATAAAGGGAGTTGCAAAAGAGATAACGGCAAATAAAATACCGCCGCCAATATTTACAAATGACACGCCAATGCCTACTAATATAGGGACTATGATGGCTGCTAAATGAAATTGTTTGTACCGATAGTATTCAGCAGGAATGGGCGATGCTTGCAACTTTTCAAGTGCATTATTAGCAGATTTAAGTTTGGGAAAAGTAATTTTTTCTACTTTAAATCCATTGATAAAGTCTTCAAGATTATCGAGCGCTTCAGCATTTTGAAAAGGGGTATTGTCAATAAAATAAAGAATATTTCGTTGGTTTTTAAATGCACACCATGGACATTCTTTAAAAGAAGAAGGATAAATATGTATAGGCGAAACCAAACAATAGACCATCATTTTTAAATAGCCATCAAGGGCAGTAATCCACTCGGAGGCCAATGGGCGATGGATTCTATTTTCAAATGATTGGTGAAAAAGCACTTGCAAGGCTTCGTTGGTGGTTTTTAATGGAAGGCTATCGTTTGGAGGAAGTAATTTTCCATGATTGTTATGGGAGGAATAAGCAAACCATTCGTATTTGATAGCTGTTTCCTCATCAATATCTTGGTCAGTAGTGTTTTTTCCAGCAAATGGATGGCGCCCCAAAAACAACAATTGAAAAACCAATATTGCCATAGAGAATAAATCGGTATTGGTGGTGCGAATTACTTTATCAAAAGAGCCAAGCTCTAATAATTCAGGTGGGGTGTATCTTGGAACACCCACTTCGCAGTAATAATATTGTTCATTGGATTTTATTTGAAAAGAATCACAATCTATAAACGCCACCATGCCTTGGTTATTCACCAAAATATTGCCTTCATTTACATCACCTACAATCAAACCTAAAGAATGGATGGTATAAAAAGCTGTACAAAGGTTTCGGGCTACATGCACTAAGAAATTATATCCTTTATCAGGAAACAATTGCTTTCTGTCCATAGGACTAAAAAGACTGTGGAGAGGAACGTAACTACTGAGTTTTTTCATCACAAAGCCAATTACTTCTCCTTGTTGGTTTTCTACAATATCAATTGGCCATGCAGCATAAGCTTCTAATTGTGGAGAAGCCATTTCCACCATTGCAACTAACTTTTCTATCTTATTTGCAGACAATCGTTCATTGTAAATTTTTACAACTAAAAAAAGACTGTTCTGCACATCGAACACTTGCCCTTCCCCACCCTTTCCAATTTCTTGGCCCAATACATACTTTTCTTTTGTGCCAGTGAGTTTTGTGCCAGTCATTGCGCGAGTTAAGTTGGATGTAATTAGTGATTAGAGAATGGTAAATTTAGAATGGTATATACGAATAGACAATTAGTAGTTTGTTTTATCAATAGGTTAGAATAAAATTTAATAAATCAACTCCTCATAAGCGGATTGTAATTCACCATAGGCGTGCATATCATTTGCTTTTTTTGCAGCTTCCATTCCTTTTTCATACCATTGTATAGCAGATTCTGTTTTTTCCATTTTCTCTAAAAGTTTAGCAAGGTGATAATAAGTGCCTACATAGTCTGGACTATCTAATAATATTTCTTCAAAAAGAATTCTAGCTTTTAAGTCTTCACCAATTTTAATGTATTCCAAAGCAAGGGCATGCCTTAAAAAATTGTCTTTTGGAGTGGATTCTAAAAATGAAAGTATTTGTGTAATCTTACTCATTTAATAATCTGTTTTTAAAGTAGAAAAAGGGCAACAAAGATGAAAGATTTTTGAATGATATTTTAAGTAGAAAAAGAAAATGATTGCTTGAGTGTTTGGAGGAGCATGTATTTTAGTTATAGACAAAGTGGAATTAAATTTTAAACATGTTTACAATCATTTTGTTCCTAGTCTATATTTGACACCTTTTAATAATCAAATTTTACTTGATAAATATTTAAGTTAGATGAAAATATTAGTTTGCATTAGTAAAACACCAGACACTACTGCTAAAATTGCTTTTAAAAACAACAATACCCAATTTGAAGACGCAGGAGTACAGTGGATAATTAATCCTTATGATGAATGGTATTCTTTGGTGAGGGCAATTGAATTAAAAGAAAAAGATGCATCAATTTCAATTGATTTAATCACAGTTGGTGGTGCAGATTGCGAAGCGATTATCCGTAAAGCACTTGCTTTAGGTGGTGATAAAGCCATTAGAATAAATGTAGAAAATGCGGATAGCTATTATGTGGCAGCGCAAATAGCAGAAGTTGCCAAAACCAATACCTACGATCTTATTTTTACTGGTAAAGAAACCATAGATTATAATAGTTCATCAGTAGGTGGTACAATTGCAGAACTACTTGACCTTTCTTATATTTCATTAGCTACTAAATTTGATGTAGAAGGAAATGTAGTAACAGTAGTGAGAGAAATAGAAGGAGGAGAAGAAGTTGCTTCTTGCAATCTTCCATTAGTTGTAAGTTGTGCAAAAGGAATCGCAGAACAACGAATTCCAAATATGCGGGGTATAATGGCTGCACGTACAAAACCACTTTCAGTAGTAGAACCCGCAGCTATAGAAGCTTTCACAGAGATTGAAAGTTACGAATTACCACCTGCAAAATCTGGAGTACAATTAATTGCAGCAGACAATGTTGCAGAATTGGTCCGTTTGCTTCATGAAGAAGCCAAAGTAATTTAATAGAATCCAATATCATTCATTATTCAACAGTTTTAATAAATTAGTATGTCTGTTTTAATATTCATTGATCAAGCTGATGGTCATATCAAAAAATCATCTTACGAAACTTTAGGTTATGGAAGTGCTATAGCAACACAATTAGGTATAAGTGCTGAAGCCTTGGTATTTGGAAATGTAAGTGACGATTTATCAGAATTGGGTAAATATGGTGTTTCTAAAGTTCATACTTTAGCTGATAATGCACTTAATCTAGTAGATGCGAAAGTATTTGCACAGGTAATAGCTGATGCAGCTATTAAATTAAACGCAACAATTGTGGTATTTAGTCACAATCAAACTGGTAAATCAGTAGCAGCAAGAGTAGCAGTAAGATTAAAAGCTGGATTTATTTCAGGTGTATGTGCTTTACCAAATACCACCAACGGTTTTGTGGTAAAAAAGACTGTTTTTAGTGGGAAAGCCTTTGCCAATGTAAAAATAACTACTGCAATAAAAGTAATTAGTCTAAATGCCAATAGCCATTCCATTACCAAAACAGAAAGAATTGCCGATGTAGCACCAATAGAAATAAGCATTCCAACACCATCTATAAAACTAGTTAAAACCAATAAAGTAAGTGGAGAAGTATCTCTTACAGAAGCTGATATAGTTGTAAGTGGTGGTAGAGGATTGAAAGGTCCTGAAAACTGGGGAATAATAGAAGATTTAGCCCATTCATTACACGCAGCTACTGCTTGTAGCAGACCAGTTTCCGACTCTCATTGGAGACCACACCATGAACATGTGGGTCAAACAGGATTTCAAATAGCACCTAATTTATATATTGCCATTGGCATTTCCGGCGCAATACAGCACCTAGCTGGAGTAAATAGAAGTAAAGTAATTGTTGTAATAAATAAAGATGCTGAAGCACCATTTTTTAAAGCAGCTGATTATGGAATAGTGGGAGATGCTTTTGAAATAGTACCCAAACTTACAGCAGCTATAAAAGAGTTAAAAGGATAGGGTAGTTTTATATAGCAAATAAGGTATTTCAAGCATTAATAAGTTTTTATTAATAAGGGTTGAGTAATTAAAATCATTGTGAATGTTCCCAACTTGCAAAGTGAATAACAATATTTGCTTAAAGACAAACCTCAACTGTGAGGAAACTTTTAGAAGCTTTGATAAGTAAAAATTAATCTACATAGAGGATTCTTAAATTCTGAGACTTTCCCGACAAATGGGTTCTACATTTTACATTATGTTACAGCTAGATATAAGATAAGATAGATTTATCATTGAAATAATTACCATAAGTCAATAACATGCTTCTGATTTAATATTGTCTCGTATTGAGTCTTTATTGTATTTAATTGGGTTAAATCTATTTACACAATTATTTGATTCCTACTGAATTCTATTTGTAAATCCTTGTCCAATATTATGTGAAAAATATTTTTAAGCCTTTTCATTAAAACTACCTAGTTTCAACACTTCAAAACTTGTTAAAAATGAAAAGTAATCAATTGCATTTTGTAGAAGGAAATTGGAAAAAAACTTCTAACGAATCAGGTATTAACCCTCAATTAGTTTTAGCATTTGGAGCTACAGAATTAATTAAAAATAATTCAGTTTTTGAACATCTTCAATACACTTACCCGAAAGCAAATATTGTCTCCGTTTCTACTTCTGGTGAAATTTTAGGAGATAGTTTGTTCGATGACACTGTAGTAGCAACTGCAATTGAATTTGAACGTACCAACATAAAATGTGTTGAAACATTTTTTGAAAAACATGAAAACAGTGTTCAAGTTGGCAAGTATTTAATGGAACAATTAAGTTGTGATGATTTAACTGCTGTATTGGTTTTTTCAGAAGGAAGTTTTATAAATGGCAGCGAATTAGTAAGTGGTTTAAATACAAAAAAGTTGCCTCATGTATCAATAACTGGTGGGCTTGCTGGAGACGCTGCTCGGTTTAAACAAACACTGGTTGGTTTGAATCACACTGCAACAGAAGGAAGTATTGTTGCAATTGGGTTTTATGGTAGTAAAATACAAGTTGGACATAGTTCTTTTGGAGGATGGGATGAGTTTGGAAGAGAACGCATAGTTACTAAAAGTGATAAAAATATATTGTATGAACTTGATGGAAAGAACGCGCTCGATTTGTACAAAGAATATCTAGGTCCTTATGTAGATGAGTTACCTGGTTCAGCACTTTTGTTTCCATTGTCAATTAAAATTGAAAATGGAAGTACAAATTTAGTACGAACAATTCTTACAATTGATGAAGAAAATAAAACAATGACGTTTGCAGGAAACTTGCCAACTGGAAGTAAAGTTCGATTGATGAAAGCAAATTTTGAAAAGCTAATTAATGCATCAACTAAAGCTGCAAGTGAAGCGATTGTAGAAAATGCGCATCCAGATGTAGCAATACTTATAAGTTGTGTGGGCAGAAAACTAGTACTTCAAGAACGCACAAATGAAGAGGTGGAAGCTGCAAAAAATGTTTTTGGAGAAAATACTACGATTACTGGTTTTTACTCTTATGGTGAAATTTCTCCATTCAATCCTAATCCCAATTGTGAATTACACAATCAAACAATGACAATAACTACCTTTTCAGAAGTTAACTAATTTAATATCTTTTAATCATTGGTTATGGCATATCATAAAATAGTTGAATCGTTACTAAGGAAATTTTATCCCAATGGTTTTGATGGTAATGAAGGGCAATTCAATAGTTTTTCAAATGCCATTAGTAGTCATTACAACACTTTTGAAAGGGATAAAAAAATAACAGATCATGCTTTTGCTATTAGTGAACAAGAATATATTATTGCAACAGATGATTTAAAACTTCAACATGAAATAACCAAAACTTCTATCCAAAAACTTAAAGATGCTATAATTGATTTGCAGCCTGATAATTCAGAAGTATTTGTAGAAGGAGATGACAACTTGATTAATATAATTTCATTTTTAGCAGAACTGATTAAAAAATCTAAGATTCTTGAGCTTGAATTGATAGCCTCAAAAGAAATAGCAGAGAAAGCTGCATTTGCCAAGAGCGAGTTCCTAAGTATAATGAGTCATGAAATAAGAACTCCACTGAATGCTATAATAGGTACTATAGAATTGTTGAAATACCATACTGACTTAGATGCTGTAAAGAAAGAATTGCTAAGAGTAATGGAAATTTCTTCAGAAAACTTGTTAAGCCTGATAAATGATGTACTCGACTTTAGCAAAATGGAAGAAGGTAAAATTGCTTTTAGCGAACGAGATATTGATATAAAAGGCTTTTTGAAAAATTTAAAGTTGGCTAACAAAGTACGTTCCGAAGAAAAAGGAATTGCACTAAAAATTATGCTCGATGATGAAATACCAACATTTATTAAAGGTGATGATTTGAGGTTGGGTCAAATATTGAATAATCTAATTTCAAATGCAATAAAGTTTACCAAAAATGGTACAATTACAATTACTGCTTCATTATTTAAACAAACCGAAGAAATTGTAGAACTTTATTTTGAAGTGGCAGATACAGGCATAGGCATACCTGAAGAAAAGCAAAAGCTCATCTTCGAGCGGTTTACGCAAGCTAATAACAATATTACAAGAGAATATGGTGGTTCGGGTCTTGGGTTGACTATCATAAAAAGATTGCTAATTCTACAAGGAAGTGACATTCAATTAAGCAGTGTAGTAGGAGTAGGTTCTAAATTTTTCTTTAACCTCAAGTTTAAGACAAGCAATGCAGAATTTAGCTACATGCCTGAAACAAAATTTGAAGAAAAGCCAGATTTGAATGGAATTACTATTTTACTAGTAGAGGATGTAGAGTTTAATATTTTCGTTGCCGAAATGATGCTTTAAAACTGGAATGCAAAAGTTGAAAAATCTGAAAACGGTCTTGCAGCTGTCTCTCAAGTACAAAACAATCATTACGATTTGATATTAATGGATATTCAAATGCCTGTGATGGATGGATATACTGCTACTAATGAAATTAGAAAGTTTAATACAACCACTCCAATTATTGCATTAACAGCATCTTTATCTATTGATATATTGGATAAAGCAAATGAAGTGGGAATGAATGGGTTTATTACCAAACCTTTCAATCCAAATGATTTGTATTCAATAATTAAAAAAAATATAAAAATAAAATAACCAATTTAGCTAATTGTCCTAACCCCAATTCTTTTTGGATAGTAGCATTCAATCCCCCTATATTTGCAGCCCAATTTAGCGAAGCGCCCAGATGGCGGAATTGGTAGACGCAGCAGACTCAAAATCTGCCGTTCGCAAGGATGTGCAGGTTCGATTCCTGTTCTGGGCACTAAAAAACCCTTGATTGTAATTCAATCAAGGGTTTTTGTTTTATTCTAGTTAATCTTTCTATTTCAATGTTGTAATAAAAAGAATTTTTCCTCCTTCATTAATATATTGAAGCAACAATTTTTTTGAAGTAATCAATACATCTACAAAACCAAAATCTTGTATGGCAAATTTTGCAAAATCAGCTTGAGTTACAGTGGTTGTATCTCCTTTAGACCCTGAAATACATTGCACAAAGTGGTATCCTAATGGCTCATCATATTCCAAATGGTGTTCATGTGCGCAGAAATAAGCATCCACTTTGTATTTTTCAAATAACCCAGCAAAAGAATTCAGCACATCACTTGTTTTATCATTTCTTTTTCCTGCACTAAACAATGTATGATGCCCTACAACAAATTCCCATGTGGCTTTGCTGTTCTTTAAACCTTTTTCTAGCCATTACTTTTGAGCTAAAGCATCTACTAGTTTTACTTTATTTGGATACAAATCATCCTTATAATAGTCAGATTGAAATGGACTTGCATCTATTATATAAAATTCTGCCTTGGTTCCATCTTTCAATGTTTTGGTAATACTGTAATATCTTGAAGGCATGTGCCATCTTGCACTTATTTTACTCTATGCAACTTCTGCATCTGGGTTTGTTATATAATGATGGTTGCCAAGAACTCCATACCAAACATTAAATAAAGGATGCTGGTAATAAACATCTTAAAACAAGATTTCCAGCTTGGATCATTTACGCTTGCCACACCATTTGAATAAAAATTGTCGCCAACTATTAGGTTGAAACTAGCGTTTAATAATTAAGTGGCATTTCTCATTTGCTCTACCATCTTTTTTTGATACGTTTGACTATGTCTTCCCCAATTAAAGTTGAGAGATTATGGAATTGTTTGTCAATATTTTATAGCTGATTTTTTATTACCTATGTTAATATTATTCTGTGCACTGTCATCTTCTCATAATTTGAAACGAATAAAAATCATTAGAAACTAAAATAAATAATTGGAAGAATATTTATTTATTGAGTATTAATTATATACTATAAAAACAGAAGAAGCATCTTCGCATTAATTAAAGGCAGAATGGAAAATATTAATTTAGATAATTGGGAGAAAAAAAGTTTGGAAAATGTGAAGAAATACAAACAATTTTTGCAGAAAGCCAATAAAAACAAAGTATTAAAGCAATTACCTGCACTACACGATGCTGCGTTCAGACAAATTGATTGTTTAACATGTGCTGCTTGCTGTAAAAATTATTCTCCGAGATTTAAAACACCAGATATCAAACGAATAAGCAAACATTTGAAATTAAAAGAGAGTGTATTTATTGACACTTATTTGAATTTAGATGCTGATGGAGATTATGTAGCCAAAACTGCCCCATGCCCTTTTTTAGGAGCAGATAATTTTTGTAGTATTTATGAAAATCGTCCAAGTGATTGTAGCAGATTTCCTTATACCGATGTAGATGTCTTACTAAAACGACCAGCAATTACTTTAAAAAATATCAGTTTTTGTCCGGCTGTGTATTTAGTATTGGAAAAATTAACTGCCATACCTTTTTAAAGCTTACAACGAAGACAAATAAAATTAAAATAAATCAAGATATTACTTATAAAATCAATCTGAATTTCCCTAAAAAATATGATTGGCAATCATAGTATGCTTATTGATAATGACACTACCACATCAAACTCCAATTTTTTCACTTCAAACTCCTCACGCTACATCAAATAAATCAACGGTATTGTCTAGCTTTTTTTGTGTCATTACCAGCTTAAAATTTAGTCAATTGATTGCCTTAACATTAAATCTTTTACTTTTACCCGCATATTTCTATAACTGTAAATAGTCTAAATGAGTAAAATTACTGCTGCCATTACCGCTGTTGGCGGATTCGTTCCTGAAACAAGATTAACCAATTTCGACCTTGAGAAAATGGTAGATACCAATGATGAATGGATAAAAACCAGAACAGGTATATCGGAAAGAAGGATACTTAGAGAACCGGGCAGTGCCACTAGCGATTTAGGTGTTCCTGCTGTATTAGACCTTTTAAAAAAGCGCAATATCGAGGCATCAGAAATAGATTGTATTATTTGTGCAACTGTTACCCCTGATATGTTTTTCCCATCTACTGCCAACATAATATCTCACAAAATAGGTGCAAACAATGCTTTTGGCTACGATTTAAGTGCTGCTTGTAGCGGATTTTTATTTGCCCTCACCACTGGTGCAAGCTATATAGAAAGTGGTAGATATAAAAAAGTGGTGGTAATTGGTGCTGATAAAATGAGTAGCATTTTAGATTATACCGAACGGAACAATTGCATCATCTTTGGTGATGGCGCTGCGGCGGTATTATTAGAACCCAATACTGATGGCTATGGAGTGAAAGACAGCATTCTAAAAAGCGATGGCGGCGGTGGGGATTTTTTGCATATTAAAGGTGGTGGTTCCCTTAGACCAGCAACAGTAGAAACAGTGCTTGCCAAAGAACATTATATATTCCAAGAAGGAAAAACAGTATTCAAGTATGCAGTTACAGGCATGAGCGATGTAAGTGCAGAATTATTACAAAGAAATAACCTTACTGGTGAAGACATCAATTGGCTTGTACCACATCAAGCAAACTTGCGCATTATTGATGCTACAGCCAAAAGAATTGGATTGCCAATGGAAAAGGTAATGATTAATATCAGTCGCTATGGTAATACCACTGCTGCTACCATTCCTCTTTGTTTGTGGGATTGGCAAGACCAATTGAAAAAAGGCGACAACTTGGTGTTAGCTGCTTTTGGTGGTGGATTCACTTGGGGTGCTACTTTAATTAAATGGGGTTTTTAATTATTTTCTCAATAGAAGGAATTCTACGCAATTAGATTCTAATAAACTCTTGATATAAAATTATCCATCAATATGTTTAAAAAAATAATAGCCTTACTATTCTTCTTTGCCTTTATGGCTCAGACTTTTAGTAAGGCTGTTATTGTATTAAGCTTCTACATCAATCAAAATTATATAGCCAAAAACCTTTGCGAAAACCGCAATAAACCCAAAAGCTGCTGTGCTGGTAAATGTCAATTAAAGAAACAATTGAATAAAGACACCAATAACGAAAAACAATCAAGTGAGCGAAAAGCTTCTAAAGAATCGGAAGTGCTTTCATCTAAGTCATTTATAAGCAACTTACCAACTCCTATAGAATACGAGATTATCAATCAATATCATACCCATCCTAATGAAAAAGCTGTAACCCAACCAACTACTTTTTTCCATCCTCCCGACTGCTAGAATTGGTTCTCATCTTTTATTGAATTGGTGAAAGCACAATGTGTTTTCCCTTAAATCATTATGTATATCTATTTTGGGTAATACTCAAAGTATATCTACTAATGAAAAATTTAATTGCATTAATCATTAGTATACTAAAAAGATAGCAACTAGGTAAGTCATACATCAACCTATTGAATTTTATCAACAGCTCACTCCCATCGCCTTCGGAGAGGGGTTGGGTGTGAGGTTAAAAGCGGGTAGTCTTCGCTCCATGCGAAGACTTCCTTATAATCTACAATCTCAAAAAAAATAAATTTATGAAACGTTTATTCTTATCAATATCAGTTATTTTTCTTTTTTTAGCATCTTGTAAAAAAGATTCTCCCGCCACTTTTAATAGCAATGTAAATGGTCCATTATCAGTAGAGTTTGATAATGTAGTTGGTACCACAGCAGATTTGAAATTAAACAATTCAAGCTATTATATCAATGCAAATGGTGATTCTCTTAAAGTAACCAAACTTAAATACTATGTGAGCAATTTCATTTTCACCAAGGTAGATGGCAGCACTTACACTATTCCTCAAGACAGTTCATATCATTTAATTATTGAAGGCGATTCTGCTACTTACGATCCTGAGTTTAGTTTGCCAGAAGGTGAATATTCTAAAGTATGTTTTGTTTTAGGAGTAGATAGTTTGCGCAATACAATGGATGTTAGCAAACGTACAGGCGATTTAGATGTAACCGATTCTGCAGTATCAGACATGTATTGGAGTTGGAATAGTGGGTATATTTTCTACAAATTAGAAGGCACATCTCCTCAAGTGCCAAGCATGGGCATGATGGGCAAAACATTTATGTACCATATTGGCTTATTCGGTGGAAAAACTTCTCCAACTATCAATAACATTAAAACTGTTACACTAGATCTTTCTCAACGTGGTAATGCACAAGTGAAAGCAGGAAAAGAAACCAATATACATTTAATGGTAGATGTATTGAAAATGTTTTCAGGTAATACTACCATCAGCATAGCTGCACATCCTATGGTAGTGTCTGACGCTTATAGTGCAACCATTGCCAACAATCTTGTTGGCATGTTTAGGCATGATCATACAGAAAACTAGTTGATTATGTTTATCAAACATTGGATAGTGATTGTATTTCTTATTGCAGGTATTTATGCCTGCAATAAAGAAACAGTCACACAGTTTATTGGTTTTCAAAAGCCTTCAAATTTTCCCTCACCTGAATATCATTTCTCAACAAATGAAGTAACAGAAGCGGGATTTGCATTGGGTAAAAAATTGTTTTACGACCAATCACTTTCTGCAAACAATACCATTAGCTGCGCAAGTTGTCATATACAAACTGCTGCTTTTGTGCATCCGGGACATAGTGTGAGTCATGGTATTTATGATAAATTGGGAACAAGAAATGCCCCACCGATTATGAATTTGGCTTGGAGCAAATCTTTTATGTGGGATGGAGGCATTTTCGATTTGGATTTACAACCAATTGCGCCTATATCCAACCATGTAGAAATGGGTAATTCAATGAGTAATGTTTTGACTACAGTTAAAAAGTCAACTACTTATCCTGCCATGTTTCAAAAAGCTTTTGGAACTACAGAAATTACTTCTGCACAACTACTAAAAGCAATATCTCAGTTTATGGTCATGTGTATTAGTAGCCATTCTAAATACGATAGTGTTATGAGAAAAGAAGGTGCATCTTTTACTCCAACTGAACAAGCTGGATACGTATTATTTCAACAAAAATGCGCTAACTGTCATCAAGAACCTTTGTTTACTGACCAATCTTTTCGCAGCAATGGTTTGAGTGTTAATGCTATTAACGATGAAGGTCATTTTGCCATTAGTTTAGATTCTAGTAATAGATACCAATTCAAAGTTCCTTCCTTGCGCAATAGCAGTTATACTGCACCGTATATGCACGATGGACGATTCTTTAGTATTTCTGAGGTACTAGATTTTTACAATAGTGGTGTTAGCAATACACTCAATTTAGATACTACATTGAAAAAGAATGGAAGATTGGGTATTGCTATTTCACCTGATGAAAAACAAAAACTGATGTCATTTCTAAAAACATTGGATGATAGAAGTTTCTTGCTTGATAAAAAGCTAGCAAATGATTAATTATCACTACTTACCCAAATTGTATAAAGAATTGGGTAAGTAGTTTTTTAAATGATAAATATGAAAAAGACTTTATTAATAATACTAGTTGCATTATCAACTATCAATAGTTCACTAGCTTGCGATATATGTGGCTGTGGCGTGAGTAGTTATTACAACGGCATTCTGCCCGATTTCAAACAGAAAATAATGGGTTTTCGCTATCGCTTTAATTCTTTAAAAACACATATTGGTGTTGGTGGCGAGGAAAGTTATTTAACTACTAATGAGAAATACCAATCAGTAGAATGGTGGGGCGGATGGACAATTCGTGAAAAGTTTAGGGTAATGGCATCAGTTCCTTATAGCTTTAATGAGCGAGAGAATCAAGGGAATAAAACCCAAAAACAAGGCATTGGGGATATTGCATTCAGTGGATATTATAGAGTATTTAATCTGAAAAACAAATTGTTTCATGAACAACTGCTCACTCAAACCTTATGGATTGGAGGAGGAATAAAATTGCCAACAGGTGAATACAATCCTGCCGAAAAAACTACCAATTCTCAAAACAGCAATCTCTTTCAATTAGGTACTGGCAGTGTTGATTATCTATTGAATGCCATGTATGATATTCGATTGCAAGATGTAGGTTTGAATTTGAATGCAAGCTATAAATCAAACAATACCAATCAGCATCATTACCAATATGGGGACAAATTCACAGGTACAGCGCAGCTTTATTATAAAATTCGTCCAAATGAAAATTTATCCATAGCTCCCAACATGGGATTAGTTATGGAAAAAGCAAAGCAAGATTTAAACAACGGACTTTGGGTAGATATTTCAGGTGGCAATCTCACTTTAGGAGGCTTTGGATTAGAAGCTACTTATAAAAAGATTGTTTTGGGTGGAAGTTGGCAAACACCTTTATCGCAAAACCTTGCAAATGGATTTGTAAAAACCAATAATAGAATGATGTTGCATATTGGCTATGCCTTTTAGATTAATCACCAATTTATTTTAATCACATAGGCATATCGACACATAGATTTATTTAAAACAAGGTAAGTTAGAACACATAAATAGTACACTAAAAACATTGAGTAGACGAGTTTCAAAATAATACAATAGATAAACTCCTATGTGCCTATGATCCTATGTGGTGAACTAACCAACTACTACTTCAACACAGATATTGCCTTTTGAAAAGTACTATCTGATTGATTGTAAATTTCAAAGTAGCCTTCATTTTGTGCAATTTGGTGTGCCAACAACGCCTGCATTCTGTTGAGTATTGTTGATTTCTCCGATGAAGTTACACCTGACAAATCAATTCCATCATTTACAGCGGAGAAACTTTTATAAGCATTCCATTCAGTTTCTGATGGAATAAATGTTTTAGCAACTTCTTTGGCATTGGTTATTTTACCCAATGTGGCTTTGTTTTTCAAATAATAGTGGTAAACAAAATTGCTCAAAGAGTTTCTATACAACAACCTTTTAAAAGTAGTTGAAGCTTTTGAAGTATCAACTGGCACTAAAACATCTGGCGTAATTCCGCCTCCGCCATATACAGTATGTCCACCCGGAGTTTTGTATGCTTTCCCTTTTGTATTGCCACTATCAATTTTGGATGTTTGTAAATCATGGTAACGAACATATAATTCGTTTTCATAGTCTTCTTTGCTCTTATTATTATATGGCTTTTGAATATTTCTTCCCAATGGAGTATAATATCTTGCTACAGTCAATCTCACTGCACTTCCATCACTTAAATTAAATTGTTGTTGCACCAATCCCTTCCCGAAACTACGTCTACCAATAATGGTTGCCCGATCCCAATCTTGCAATGCACCACTTAATACTTCGCTTGCACTTGCAGATGTTTCATCAATCAAAACAGCCAATTTTCCTTTCTCAAACAAGCCTTCTTTCTTGCATTTATAATCCATCCTTGGCGATTGGCTTCCTTCTGTGTAAACAATTAATTTGTCTTCATCTAAAAACTCATCAGCTATTGCAGTTGCTTCGTTCATCAATCCACCGCCATTTCCTCTCAAGTCTAGCACTAGTTTTTTCATTCCTTGCTTTTGCAACTTCTCAAGGTTTTGCATAAACTCTTCGTAGGTTCTATCTCCAAACTTATTTATATTAAGATAGCCAATTTCGTTATTTACCATATAGGCAGCATCAATGGTAGGAATAGGTACAATTCCACGAGTTACATTCACTTGAATAATCTTTCCATTTCTTAGGATAGATAATTTCACTACTGACCCTCCCACCCCACGTAGACTTTTCCGAATATCATCATTCGCAATTTTCTTTCCTGATAATTGAATGGTATCATTCGCTTTTAATAATACATCACCCACTTGTAAGCCTGCTTTTTCGCCTGGACCATCTTTAATTAAATTAATTACATTGATGGAATCATTAAATATTTGGTATTCTATTCCAATTCCTTGAAAATTTCCCATTAAATCTTCATTGGTTTGACTTAAATGGGAAGAAGGAATGAATACAGAATGTGGGTCTAAGTGAGATAGCATTTCATTAATCACCAATTGGTTTATACTATCTATTTTTCCTGCATCTACGTATCTTTCTTTTATTAAGTCTAACACTTCTTGTACAGAAGGTTTCTTACTACTGCTTAGAAATACGGCACTATTGGTTTTGTCGTGCAGTTGGTAGCCTATTATCATCCCAATTACCATTAATGAAGCCAATAATAACGGTAAACCAACTTGTAATTTTTTATTTGCCATAGTAAATATTCTAACGGAATTCTTGTGTGGTGGGCAAATATAGCAGTAGCAGTAGTATAGATTTCTTTTGTTGGATATGGATTTAAAAACTTTGTATTATCAATCCACATACATTTGAAAGGGATTCCAAACAATATTTTCTTCATTTATTTATAATTATTACCACATAATTTTTTGACCATTTAGGAACATAAACACATTAAAAATGCTAATTCTGATTAATAAAAACATAGAAAGAACACATAGAAATATTAACTAAAGATGTTTACAAACATTATAATATTGATGTGCTTTTAGATTTGGTTTTATGAAAAGAGATATTATTTGAAGATTAATTAATTATGTGTCTATGTACCGATGTGGTTTATAGATATAAAAACTGTTTATTATGGCTATTCAATTAATTGCTGATAGTGGTGCTACCAAATGTGAATGGTGCTTGTTACACAATGGCAAGCGGCAATCAATTACCACACAAGGAATTAGTCCTTATTTCTTAGGGAGAGATCAAATTGTGAAATTGTTGGAGCAAGATTTAATTCCAGAATTGAAATCTACTGATATAGATAAGCTGCATTTTTATGGTACGGGACTTACCAATCCTTCCAATGTGAAAATAGTTCGTCTTGCCATGATGGAATTATTTCCCAATGCAGAAATAAATTTTCATGATGATTTGCTTGGTGCGGCTAGAGCATTGTGCGGCAGTGAAAAAGGGGTTGCTTGCATATTGGGAACGGGTGCAAATTCTTGCTATTACGATGGTAAGAAAATAATTAAAAACAGTCCGGGTTTGGGATACATTCTAGGCGATGAAGGCAGTGGTGCTTATTTAGGAAAGCGCGTAATCCAATATTATTTATATCAAACTTTTGATGAAGATTTAATGCATCGTTTTGATAAACATTTTGGTGTTACAAAAGATGAAATACTCAATGCGGTGTACAAACAACCTTTTGCCAATAGATACATTGCTAGTTATGCCATTTTTCTAGCTGAAAATCGTGGGCATTATATGATTGAAAACATTATTGAAGATGGCTTAAACGACTTCTTCTATAATCATATTTATAAATACACTGAAAGTTGGAAATTGCCTATCAACTTCACTGGAAGCATTGCTTATGGCTTTAAAGATGTGTTGGAAGATATCTGTAATTCTTATGAATTAGAATTGGGAAAAGTATTGCAAAGCCCAATGGATGGCTTAGTTGATTTCCATGGATAATTGAAATTACAACTCACCACATATTTTTTTACTACCACATAGGCAGATAGACACATAGAAAAATAGGTTTAAAGTATTTAAAAGACAATAATTGCTATGCTTCTTTATTTCATAAAAGTTGATTATCTATTTCAAAAGCTTTTAATACCTATGTGTCTATGTGCCTATATGGTGAAAAAAAAATTATAATTACTAAGAATATTTAATGCATCTAATAGAGCCTTTTTTTAATTGGCGTTACATATACAATGCAGAGGAAGACAAGCGCTCTCCTTTCTTTGGCATTGTGCATAGCGAGTTTCAGTTTTCTACTACGGTTTATAATTATTACATACATCCACAATGGGAAGATTTTGGTAGCAATACCCTATATCTAAAGATTATTTATGTGGATTATGAATTGCAATTTGCCATCATTGAAATGATTGGCGAGTGGAATGATGCTATTGAAAATGATATTATGGAACTGAAAAGAGAAGTAATTGACAAACTTTTTGAACAGCGGATTTATAAATTCATCTTAATAACAGAGAACATCCTCAATTTTCATAGTGGCGATAAAGACTATTATGAGGAATGGTATGAGAATGTAGCAGATGAAAATGGGTGGATCGTTTCATTGAATATGCCCGAACAAAGTCAATACGATTTTAAAAATCGAAAGCTAAATTATTATATAGAGTTGATGGAATTGCTAGAATGGCGCACTTACAAACCCTATCACTTGTTTAAGAAAATAGATGATATTCTGAAAAATAGATTGGATAATTAATCTAGCAATTTATTAGAATAAAATATTGATATTAATTAGTAAACAAATGTTATTCGCACTTAGAATAACCTTTATAGGGTTTGAAACCCTATAAAGGTTTATGTACGAACTAAACAACTCGAAAACCTTTATTCACCCTGCCAAACAGCCATTCCATTCCCAAATAAATATAAAAAGCTAATTGTACATTTTACAAAAAACAAGGTTAGTAATGTGAAAAAGGGTGAATTGACTTATTTATACCTCAACTAACTAAAAATACACCTCAACTAATTTAATTTAAACCTCAACTAACTTGATTTACACCTCAACTAACTTGATTTACACCTCGACTAACTTAATTTAAGCCCCAACTAATTTAATTTAAACCTCAACTAACTTAATTTAAACCTCAACTAACTTAATTTAAACCTCAACTACTTTAATTTAAACCTCAACTACATTAATTTAAAGGTCATTTACCAGTAATTAAGGGTCAGTTACTAATAATTAAAGGTCATTTACCACTAATTAAGGCTCCGTTACTACTAATTAAGGCTCAGTTACCAGTAATTAAAGCTCAGTTACCACCAATTAAGGCTTATTTACCAATAATTAAGGTTAATCTACCCTTAAATTACATCGGAATTAACATACGAATGCTTTTAAAAAGTAAGTAAGTATTAATTTTAAAAGAATTATTATACCTAAATTTTGCAATAGGATTTTTAAAAGTCAATACTGATAATCCCGAAGTGATAAATCAATAAAAAATTATCCTTTAAAACAACTCAGTAGTTACTACTCACCATATAAATTATTGACCACATAGGCACATAGACACATAGAAAATCAGAAATAATGTATTATCAAAAGCAAAATAGAACACATAGAAATGCAACTTTAAATTTTATTCTATATTGTTTATTAACAAATCAGATAATTATAAAAAAAGAACAGATAACTATGTGTCTATGTGCCTATGTGGTGAGTAGTAACACTCCGTATTACACATACAACTCTTAAATCAGCTACTTTCGTTGCCCCACGAAATAGGATTTATGAAAAAAAGCTGCTTTGCTATTATTGGATGCTTAATTATTATTGTTGCAAACGCTGAAAACAACCAAAACACTCCAAACAAGAAAATCAAATGTTATTTCAATAAAAGTGTAAACAATGCTTTGTCCACAGGAACAAACGCTAGTTTCTTAAATACCACTTTTCCAGATACCGTTGCGGCATACATTAATCGTGCAAAATTTACCTTAGATGTTGCGGTATTTAATTTTACCTCTACGGGAAATGATAATGTAGCAAAAATTGCAACTGCTGTAAACAATGCCTACTCTAGGGGTGTGCAAGTAAGATGGATAAATGATGGTAGTTCTAATAATACTGGAATGAATTTGTTGAATAATGCTATTCCAAGAACAAGTAGCCCTACAACAAGTAGCTATGGTATTATGCACAATAAGTTTGTGGTGATAGATGTGAACTCGGCTGATACAAATGATGCAACAATCATTACGGGGTCATTTAATTTTTCTTCTACTCAATCCAACATAGATTATAACAATCTACTTATCATCCAAAATAAAGAGGTTGCAAAAGCCTATTACGACCAATTCAATCAAATGTGGGGAGATACTACTGCGATTTTTAATGCACAAAAAAGTGTTTTTGGTCCTTATAAAAAAACGTCTAAAGCACATTATTTCAATGTAAATGGTACCACTGTACAAATCCATTTTAGTCCGAAAGATACTTGCGGAAAATACTTAATTGGATTGGCCAATTCTGCCAATAGCGATTTGAGTTTTGGTATTTATACTTTCACAGATAATACAATTGCAAATACTATTTTAACTAAAAAGAACAATGGAATTATCGTAAGGGGTATTATGGATAATTTCAGTAAATCTTATTCGCCATATACAACTCTTAGTACACCACTTGGAAATAATATGGTTTTGTATACAGGCACAGGTTTGTATCATAATAAAATGATGATTGCTGACGCACTTCTACCCAACTCTGACCCACAAGTAGCAACTGGTTCTTTCAATTGGAGTAATGCAGCGCAAACTTCTAACGATGAAAACTTAGTAATAATTCATGATGCAGCTATCGTAAACCAATACTACCAATCTTTTTGTAAGAACTTATCAGATAATGGGGGCACTGCTTGTATTTCACCATTGCCTGTAACTTGGGTATATTTTACAGCAAAACCATATAAAGAAAAGGAAGCACAATTAAATTGGGCAACAACCGATGCTATAAATAATGATCATTTTGAAATAGAATATGCTACTGATGGCAATACATTTAATACTATAGGAAGGATACAAGCAAGCAATAAAATTGGGCAAAATGAATATTCATTTAATCAAAAATCATTGAGCGAAGGGGTAAATTATTTCAGAATAAAACAAGTAGATATAGATGGAAATTTTTCATATTCAGCTATAGTTACTTTATTCAATAGAACATCGCTATCCATTAATGTATTTCCCAATCCTGCTCATGAAAAAGTAACCATTCGTTTACCGAAAAATGCTACTCAATGCAAAGTGTATAATATGCTTGGGCAAGTAAAATCTACAACAATAATCAAAGGAGAATCTAGCATTCAACTGAATGTTGCCAATTGGCAATCTGGTAATTATACAATAGAAGTTTTAGGGGAACATAGCAAAGTTGTGAGTATGTTTACCAAGCAATAATGTATTAATGTAGAATTATATTTGTTTCACTCGTTCTAAAACCTTTATAGGGTTTGAAACCCTATAAAGGTTAAAAAACAAAAAAGAATTTTGCATTTATTTACGCTGATATTTATTAAATAATTTCTCATGGCATTTCAATTACACGCTCCATATACTCCTTCTGGCGATCAACCTACTGCTATTCGTCAGTTAGTAGAAAATATAGAAAAAGGGGAACAGTTTCAAACATTACTTGGCGTAACGGGTAGTGGAAAAACGTTCACCATGGCAAACGTAATTGCCGCTACTCAGCGACCAACATTAGTACTTACCCACAACAAAACCTTGGTGGCACAGCTTTATGGTGAGTTTAAACAGTTTTTTCCAGATAATGCTGTAGGCTATTTTGTAAGTTATTACGATTATTACCAGCCTGAGGCCTATATGCCCGTGAGCGACACTTATATTGAAAAAGATTTAAGTATAAATGAAGAATTAGATAAGCTTCGGTTGCAAGCAACAAGCGAATTACTTAGTGGCAGAAGAGATATTGTGGTGGTTGCGAGTGTTAGCTGCATTTATGGTATGGGCAATCCTACAGAATTTGCCAATGGAGTTGTGCGTATTCACAAAGGGCAAGTAATTTCTCGTCAAGGATTTCTTCATGCACTAGTTAATAGTTTGTATCAACGAACACAAGGCGATTTTACAAGAGGCACTTTTAGGGTAAAAGGCGATACGGTTGATATCAATTTGCCTTACTTAGATATAGCATATAGAGTTACTTTTTTTGGTGATGAAATTGAAGAAATTGAAAGCCTTGAAAAAGCTACAAGCAAACGTATAGGCGTACTAGAGAATGCTGCCATTTTTCCAGCAAATTTGTATTTAGCACCAAAAGAAATCATGCAACAAGTGATTTATGAAATTCAAGATGAGATGATGGCGCAGGTGGAATATTTTAAGGCAACAGGTAAATTCATTGAAGCGCAGCGCATAAAAGAAAGGGTGGAATATGATTTGGAAATGATTCGGGAATTGGGATATTGCAATGGCATTGAAAACTATTCTCGTTTTTTTGATAGAAGAGAACCGGGTACAAGACCCTTCTGTTTATTGGATTATTTTCCAAAAGATTTTTTGTGTTTGATAGATGAAAGTCACCAAACCATTCCCCAAATTTCAGGTATGTATGGAGGAGATAGAAGTAGGAAAATGGTGTTGGTGGACTTTGGGTTTCGATTGCCAAGTGCTATGGACAATCGCCCACTCAATTTCTCCGAATTTGAATCTATTATTGGACAAACAATTTATGTAAGTGCCACCCCTGGTGAATATGAATTGCAGCAAACTGGCGGTGTAGTTGTAGAACAAGTTGTTCGCCCTACAGGCTTGATAGAACCTCCAATTGAGATACGACCTTCTGTAAATCAAATAGATGATTTATTGGATGAAATAGATAAAAATGTAAAAAAAGGCGGGCGTGTTTTGGTTACTACCCTTACCAAAAGAATGGCGGAAGAAATGGATAAGTATTTGGGAAGAATACTTATCAAATCGAAATACATTCATAGTGATGTAGATACACTAGAGCGCATTGAAATTCTACGTCAATTACGATTAGGAGAAATAGATGTGTTGGTGGGAGTTAATTTATTAAGAGAAGGGTTGGATTTGCCAGAAGTATCGCTTGTAGCAATTCTAGATGCAGATAAAGAGGGCTTTTTGCGTAATGAACGTTCACTTACACAAACTGCTGGAAGGGCTGCGAGAAATGTAGAAGGAAAAGTAATTTTCTATGCAGATACTATTACCATGAGTATGCAGCGTACGATTGACGAAACCGATAGAAGGCGCGAAAAACAAGTTGCTTATAACACGTTGCATGGTATTACGCCAACAACTGTTGGAAAATCTATTGACCAAATAATGAAACAAACTTCTGTTTTAGATATTAAAGGTTTTGATGCAACCAAACCTTATGCAGTTGGAGATATAGTATCATTGAATGAAGCAGCTGAAGAACAAATAAGCTATAAAACCATTCCTCAAATGGAAAAAGCCATTAACCAAACCAAAAAACAAATGGAAAAAGCTGCTAGAGATTTGGATTTTATGGAAGCAGCAAGACTAAGAGATGAAATGTTTAAGATGCAAAAAGAGTTGGAGGGAATGAAATAGGGATTTCGTGGTGAGTGGTATTTAATAGAAAAAAAGGAATAACACAAATTGAAATAAAATATCTAATTGAAGTTATTTCTTTTTTAATTTTTTACTTGCATAACCAATTCCACTAGCTGCAAGCATTAAACTCATTCCACCATCAAAAGGAACTACTGGAACCCCATCACTACTTGGCGCTCCTACGCTGCTACTTCCTGGTCCACCTATTCCCGGGTCATTTGGGTCAGGTGTTTGTGCTTTTGCTACTCCAATTGTTAGTAGCAACATTGCTATAGGCATAATTATCTTTTTCATTTCATTTCATTTCTTTTTAATAATGAAAGAAATCCCAACAGATTTTTATACTGTTGGGATTCTCTTGATTTTCCTCTATTCTACTGATAATTTTACTTCACTCACTTTTCCTTCTGAACCTAAGATGCTTACAGTGTAAACTCCTGCTGACAATTGTGTTCCAATATTGATTGCATGATTGGCGATGCCACCTTCATGAACAACTACTTGATTCACTACTTTTTGTCCTAGAGTATTGTAGATAATTACTGTGTATTTACCTGCAACTACATTATTAATTTGGATAGTTAATGCTTTTCCTTTAAGTGGATTAGGATACAAACTATAATTAGCTTCCATAGTTGCTTTCTTCAATTGAGCTATATTGCTGTATTGAATACTTCCATCTAAGTTGGTTGCTTTAATGCGGTAGTAAGTATTGCCTGCTGCAATGTTCTTATCTGTTGCACTATAGCTGGCAGTAGTACTATTTTTTGCAACAACTGCCTCTCCTACTTTATTGAAATTCTTAGCATCTGTTGATTTCTCTACTGTGTAAGTAGCTACTTTCTCTTCACCTTGTGTATTCCAATTAATGGTTGCTATTTCATTCTTCAATGTTGCACTTGCATAGATTGCTTTCACATTCAATGGTGCTGTTGGCTTGAACACTACGCCAAATCTATTTGCATAGCTTGCAGTAATTGTATTATCAACTGTGAAGTTTACTTTGTTTACGCCTGCTGTTAATGCAGTAGTAGATTTCAAGTAAGCATCATACAAATAAGCTGTTAAACCATTTGCATTGAATGAACTTCCGTCCACTTGCAATTGATACGCTTTTGTACTTAATGAAGCTATTTTCAATACAATACTATCAGTAGCGGTTGCTATAGCTCTGCCATCAATACTCAAATTAGCATTACCATTTACAATGGAGATATTGTCATTGGCATTGTTCAACTTAGCTGCATCTTCATTGCTATTATAGCCATTGCTATTGCTTGCTTTGAATACGGCTACTGCTCCA
>Ga0209188_1000300_pt1 | contig 52419 bp, 74 predicted proteins | sample C_130625_EF_Meta_FD_187307 | JGI IMG/M metagenome (GOLD analysis project Ga0209188, IMG submission 187307) | Freshwater microbial communities from Lake Croche, Canada to study carbon cycling - C_130625_EF_MetaG (SPAdes) (version 2) | ecosystem: Environmental > Aquatic > Freshwater > Lake...
GTCCGAGCTCGCCCACCATGCGCGGCTATCGCGTAGACGAGTGGATATTCCGAAAGAGCGGACAGACGGCGGCAACTGAAAAGGGTGCAGTCGCAATTGGTCTTCCACTTGGCGACGTAGACCCTAAGAAGTACAACCACGCACTCCCAGATGAGCTTGAAGAGGATGTGAATAAATATGGAGGCAAAGGCCGTCGCACTCGCAGACGCCGGAGCCGCAAAACTCGTCGTCGCCGTAAGTAATGGCGTGTGCGATCACGTGGCTCAAAGTCGGCGAAGACGACGCCGAAATCGCAAGGCTGGCCGCCCTAGCGGAGGAACAGCAGAAAGTTGAATCAAAGGAAAATGTGAACGGACCGATTGCTAAGCGACTGCGGTCTGATCCCAACATACGTCCTTTTCACCATATGATTCAACCGTGGTCTTCTAACTTTGGAATCAAACCAGACTGGAACATTGTCGCACAGGCAGAAGACGGCACAATATGCGGTTGGTTAACCGCCCAATTAAAACATGATCATGGTCGGAACTACATCTATCTCGCAGAGATCAGTACGCGTCGTATTCGAGACAAGTACTACGGTGGCGTTGGCAAGGCGTTGTTTGACAGTCTCGTGGTGAAGGCGAATGTGGATGGGTATGACTTCATCTATCTATATCCCATGAACGATATGGTTAAGAACATCTATATAAAGTGGGGATTTAGCGATCCAGCTAGGGTTGTCGGCGTTCCTCACCAGTTCTATGTGTTGAAGAAGGAACCAACAGAAGGGTTCAAGACGTCTTTGATAACGCCAGATAAGACTGTAGAGCTCTTTGGACAGGCTCACACACTGTATAGTGGGTTCGACAAATACAGGCGGTCGATCTTAGGAGATCCGGAGTTGTTGAAAGAATTCAACGATATGCTGACAGACTTCGAAGTAGAGGACGCTGAATTTTCGGCAGCCAACGAGGGCCTTCCGCCCGGTGAAGCCGACGCGGAAAGGCTGGAAAGTCAACGGACTCAGTTGAAAGAATTTCTAGATTCGCTCCCAGCCCTCAAAGCTAGGCGTGGTGGTAGCAAAACCGCCCGGAACACGCACCGTCTGCGGTTCTTCCGCAAACACCACATGACGGTTCGCGGATACTCGCTGGGCGAGTTGGCCAAAGTCTCCAAAGTGTCCCGACCCATTCTTCGCCAGGTCTACAATCGTGGCATTGGTGCGTACAAGACGAACCCCACCTCCGTTCGGATGAAGGGTACGTTCCGAAAGGGCGTCAGTGCACCGTACTCCAAGAAGCTCAGCAAGGAGCAGTGGGCAATGGCTCGGGTCTACTCGTTCCTCGATGGAAATCCCAAGCACGACGGAGACCTCCGACGCAAAACTCGTCGGCGGGTTAAGTAATGGCCGACAGTCCGATCGTTGTGTATGCGTTTTTAGGTATATTTGCAGGCGTGATTGCGCTTGGGTTCTATCAGACATATGCAATGATACAGAACCCGGCTGCACTTCAGACAGTAGCAAAGGGTGAGGCGGTTGCTCTCGGCGCAGAAGGTATTGGCGAAGGGTATGCAGCTATGAACGGGCAGGGTCGCCGCAAGACCAAGAAGGGAAAGCGTCGTGTGCGCAAAACTTATAGGAAGACTAAGTAAATGGCAACCGAGTCCGAGTTAACGAAGAAGGTATCGAACGACACGATTGAGACATATTACTATGTCATCTTCTGGTTAGTGGCCATCTCCGCCGGCCTCGTGGTGCTGTTTGAGCTGTATGTGATGACCGTGTCGCCCAAGCGTGGTTTCTACATGTTTCTCCGGTCGGCTCCTGCGTTAATCCTGGGCGTGGTGAATGCGATGTTCCTGTATATCCTCAGCGTGCGGGCCCTGAAGTAATCTCAGGAATGAATAATGGCGGGCACGGTGCAGGCACTCGTGTTCGAATGGGTTCTGACCAACGGGTCATTGCCCGGTTTTGCCGACCGCGTCAATGCGACGAAACACATGTGGCCCAAAACACCGGAGCCACAGCGCGTTGTATGGCGAGGACAAGGCAAAGTAAAACCGGGTATTCCCCAGCTTGCGGCACCAGATTCGCTTCGGTCTGATGTGCGTCCGGTGATTAGCACATCGGAAGACAGGGATTCTGCTTCGGTTTTTGGAGGCGACGACTGCTGTCTCTATCAAATCGTAGTGAAGCCGGGTGTTCGGTATCTGAACGTCGAAAAGGTTGGAGCCGGATACGTACCATCTCACGTCGTTGAATATGTGAAATCACTCATTCCGGCGTATCGCAAGGGGTTCACTTCAAGGAACACTCCGGACATGATGCTCATCAGTGCGTTCAAGACGCGTATCGAGAAAGAGCACGAAATCCTTCTCGAAGGTGGAGGCGTGTTTACAGACCCTGTCTCGTTCAGTGAGTCCGTGCCTAAGGAATTTCACACGACCTATCAAATGAAATCCGGTGGACGTCGACGTGGCTCCTCCGCCAGCCGAACACGCCGCGGCTCGAAGACCTGCAAGACCATCCGCATGAAAAAAGGCGAGTATCTCCGCGAGCACCACCACCTGTTTCGGGTACTCCAGAACCCTACTCGACGCTCACTGAACGCTGAACTGCGCGCTCAGAAACGGGAACTGAAGGAGAGAGGGTTAAAGGGTTAGTCACTATCCAAATCATTTCCATCCGTGTCGGTCTTTGCGTAGCAGTCGGGTGAGTAGTGGCTCGAGCGCCCACAGCGGTAGCAGGCGCCTGCCTTCTTGGCGGGACGCGGCTGAGGCTTGGATGTGCATCGCCGCTCGTGGGCAATCGCGCGCGTCATGCTAGTGAACTCCTTGTCGCAGTGTTCGCATCCCCACACTGTAACCTCTTCCTCCTCTTCCTCGATACTCGAGCACTTATTCGCAAAGTGACCGTCTTGTCCGCACTTGAAACACTTGTCGTTGTTACCGCGAAACTCTCGCTCCAACACCGACTTGGTTGCTTCATCAATCTCGATAGAGACATATGCGCCTCCGCGCACGTTGTCCACCCCATACTTCTTCATGAGGTCTTTGGTCGTATTGGTCTCATCATGCTCACCTTTCAGTCCACGCGTCGTGACCAACTTGATCGGCGCGTGTTTCCTCGTCCACGTCGCCCCGTCGCCCGCGACATGCTGCTTGTAGCGATCCGCAACATTCTTCGTCTTGCCGACGTAATACTTTCCACCCGCGAGTTGAAGAACGTAGAGTTGCTCCATCTTGACGGTAAAAAGTGTTTTTTGTGTAAGCTTCCGATCCGTTTTCAGTTAGGCTACAACACACCCTGAATTTTGCACTAGACCGCCAACAATGCCGCCAACAATTGCCGGTTTATAGCCGTTGTTGGGGATATATACGATCTTCGGAGGAGGGGGTCGACGGAGTGGGCATGTTTGATACGTGTGGGTCTTTGATCGACACATGGCGCAGGGCATTGAAAAATAAGTTAATGTGGACGGGTGTATCCGTTTTCTATGCTATTAAAGAGAATGTCCGTCAATGTGAGTTCGAGCATAACATTGTGCGATCCAATGCCCGTGTCGCCCACAACGAAAGCACGCACCAGGCTGCGATGGCTTGGCGATGATATAGAGTATACCAACAACTGCCCCGAGAAAGAGATTGAATGTCTTCATGGCGATTGAAAAATGAATAGTAGTTGGGTTGACATCCGTTTTCACTGGGCAATCGGCAGTTCGTGAACCTCGAAGAAGTTCTCCTTCTCGAGGTACAACAAGACCACGTTCTTCTCTATCGTGGCTTCGGCAAGGCATTCCATCCACAGTGTATCCGCGCTACCCCCGTTGTATTTCACGAACTCTTCTAGAAACGGCATCCATCTCGCCTTGATTGCGTCTGTTGCGTCCTTGAGGGTCTTGTAGGTTGTAGGGAAGATGGTTCGGCTGCACTCGCTGGTCGCTTCGAGGACAATGAAGATGGATGCCATGGTGACGGTGGGAATGACCTTTCGTAGTGAAAAATGAATCCGTTTTCGCAGACAAGGATAAGTAACAAAAATGCTTGACCCCGACTACGCACCAAAGTACGCAATCTTCTGGATCGACGATGGATTTGCTGGAAATGGCGAGTACATTCTAGACGAGGCAACACTCCGGGCCTGGCTTGGTCGTCTGCGTTTCCAGTATCCTAGCATGCAGCACTGGGGAGAACTTCCGGGTGGAGAGCGGTACGATGAAGTCGATCCGATTCCCCTGATAGCTTCCACCTCTTGGCACAATTCACCTTCTCGTCGGTGAGATAGCGTAAACTGATCTCCCGAACCAAATCACGTGGAAGCCACTTGCCATCAGGACACGTTCCCGTTAACCCACGCTCATACTGTCTCCGCATCCGGAGAATGTACCGGTCGTGGATCTCCTTTTTCTGTGCGTCGTCAAAGCGACAGAGGTTGTAGTACTCATAGGATTGGCCACACCGACACTCGGGTTCCCAGACTCGAAGATACAATCCCCACGGGGTCGCCATGCGGCTCCCGATTGTATGCGTAATTCCACTACTCACTTCAACTGTCTCGTGAAATCGAATCATCTGGTAGTTTGAAGCCCCACCAACATAGTATTCACTGAATGTTCCCCTGAAACGAGACCGCAGGAGAGCGGCGAAGGTACCGGCGGAGAAGGCATAGTATCGCTTGCCGGGAACGAGGTTGTAGATGTCAACAGGGGGTCCGATAGGGGTCTGCATTTTGAATGTAAAAATGGGTTGTGGTGTTCGGATTCGTTTTCATCACGAACCCTGACGTGGCCGGCGGGCCTGGATCTGTGCGTCCATGAGGGCAAGGGACTTGGATGCAGGCGATGGACCCCAGGAGAACGAGACCCCGGGATCATCCTTGTGGATGTGTGTCCATCCATACGCAATGTGCTTGAACTTGATCAGATCATCAAGTGTGAGGAGTGCTTGCGCATCAACGAAGGCAGTTAGGGCTTGGTTGCGGATTTCGCGCTCATTGGTGTCCAATGCCATTGGGTGCAGAACGACATGGGTCTTGTAGGCGATGTAGAGGTTCAGGACTCCGGAGAGGGGCGTGAGGTTGGTTGTAGACATGGTGACCGGGGCTCTTACCTGTCCATTGGTAAGACAGAATCCGTTTTTCACCACGACGTCTCCTTCTCCAGTCGCCGCTGCTCCAACGCATGTGTGATCGATTCACAGTCGGTCAAGGGTGCCCAACTCACACGAACTCCGTAGGTCGCATCGGGGCCCATGTGCCGAATCTCCATAGAGACATCGCAGTCGGGAAAGTGCTCCTTCGTCCAGTGCAGCAACGTGTCAAAGGCCACACCCAGTGGAATTGACTTTGAAGCCACAGATGTCATGACACCAACCTCAGCCACCCTCCGAATCTCCTTGTAGAACTCTTCAGCGGCAAGCTGTCCCTTGACCTCCTGCTCTCGGTGTGCGATGCGGGCCTTCTCGGCAATGGCGGCGGCAGAGGCATTCTGAAGTTGAGCACGAGTGATAGGCTCCATTGTAAAAAGGGTTTGGATGCTGTCGAGCGAATTCGTTTTCACTCGGCCAACCTGACCATGAAGCCGTGGTGGGCTTGTGCAGGATTCACACAGCGTGCGAGTGCCACACGGTATGCGGCTTGCGCCTTGATGAAGGCCTTGGATTCCATGCCGTCCGGGCATGGCTCGGGGAGACTGATCCAGCGGTCTCGGCACCATGTTCCGTAGAAGGTCTCATACATGAGAATGAAGGCAGCATGCGCCTTCTTCTCATACTTTGCAGCAAGGCGAGGGGACGTGCGGGTGGAAGAAGACATGATGTGCTTGTGCTTGTGTTGGGCCGGCTCGGGGTCTTTCGTGAATTCAATGAATTCGTTTTCAGTGAATCCGCCAACCCTCCGTGTGCTTGACCTCATAGCATCGATCAGCCGTGTGTTCCGTGCGACCGCACCGAGTGCACCATTCCTTAGGCTCGGGTAGAGACGTCTTTGGGGGGCGACATCCCTTCTCATGCTGCTCGCACGCATACCGGTTGGGATAGTCTGACACACACCACTGGCACGCCCAACTAGTGTTCTTGGGTTGCGTGCAGACCTTGTGATCATGCCCCGTTGCGTGGCAGTTCGTGCACGAGTCCGCAGACGCATGCATCTCAAAGCGAATTGACTGCTCAACCTCATCGCCTAGCCGCATATCCCCGCAGTCGTAGGGACGCACAGCATCAATGCCGTGCTTCTTCATGAGGGCCATCGTTGCTACCCGCACGTCATTCGGAGTGGTGATGGGGCGAGTCTCGATGATGCGGATGGGGTTGTAGGTCTGAATCCATTGGGGGCCGAATCCGCAGGCGTAATAGGCGTAGGTGTGCTCGACATTGCGGGACTTGCCGACGAGGTACTTGCCGCAGGTGAGTTCGAGAATATAGAGGTGCTCCATGTTGTCAGCTAAAAAGTAGTTTTGTTGGTGGACCCGAATTCGTTTTCTCAAACGATGGGCGGAAGCTCATTCCGAAGAATGTGTCTCACCTCCTTCCGGGTGATATCGTACAGCTCCTGTGTAATGGCGCCAAGCATCATGACGGAGATATGACGGTTGGCAAAGGTGATGAAGTGGCTAGAGTGGTCGAACTCTGCGTCACGACCCACCATGTACCTGTGCACACATCTGGCGAATGAGAGAGGTGCATTCTCCTCACCGACGACCTGGCTGAACTCACGTGCATTATTGATCCAAACGACGATCTCCATTTTGCCAGACAACTGGATAGCCGCCGACGAATCCGTTTTTGCTCGGAGTATCACAATGAAGGCGTATCAAGTGTACTTCTTCTTTCTGAAGGCAGTTGTCCTTCTTCAGGTTATCATGTTAGCCACCGGTCACAAGGTGAAAGAAAGTTCACTGTTTGCGGTTGTCGACACCGTGTTCAAGGTTTCGCTGGGACTGTTTCTCGGTATCTACTTTTGGCTCTTCCGGCCGAAGGGCATCGAATGGGAGGATGGCATCATCATCTCAGTCGGTGGATTTCTGATTCTGACAGACATTCAGTTCGAACCGTTAGTTAAGATGTACACTCTCCGTGACTCGACTGCGGGTTCACTTGCGACGACCGTACAGCTTCCGAATGGGAATGTGTGATTGCTTGAAGATAATTTCATCCACAATCTGAAATGGCGCAGACACCGACACAAAGGACACCTCGTGATTCAATAACGTTGTGATCACGGCTGTATCAGGACATTCACGCCCAATGAACCGCAATGCATCTTGGTATGTCTTGATCCCCTTCATCTGGCTTTTCTTCACCGTCTTTGTCCCGATCGTCATCATGGGCGTGTCTTCGAACCCGAAGCAGTTGCCCATTGTCACTTCGCCCAGCTAACTTTAAAGCAGTTTACGAACCACACCTTGTCAACCCGACAGTTGGGAAAGTTGCCAACGAGAGCCGTCTTTGCTTGGGCTCGGGTAAGATTGCCAGGAACATCAACGTAATCCCGAGTCAACCCCGAGCGGGCTGCCAGCTCGATTTGGCGAGTGGCATTTCGAAGAAAGTCATCCACGGCATCGTATCCCGCAACTACGGATCGCAGCTCTTCGGCCGATGGCATACTGGCTTACACCAATCAACGTGGAACATTTAAATGCCCGATTGTTCGGTCTGCCAGTCCGAAATGGACTTGGAGGAGTTTCAAGATGAGCGTGAATCGACGGCAACCTGCGTCAAGCTCGAATGTGGACATGCATATCACACCCGGTGTGCAATTAGCTACCTGAAACGAACCAACTTTGACTGCATCTTGTGTAACCGGCACAAGGAGCCACGTGAACGGCTGGAGGAGGAACAACTTGCACTGAATACCTTTGCGACTGTCAAGCGGGATCCAGCATACCGTGAACTGAAAAAGGAAGCCCTTCTGAAATTCAAAGACTACATGGCGACAAAGAAAACCGCTAAGAAAGAGGTGATTGACTTTCTCGAATCTCAAAACTGGTTTGGACTCAAGGAGGCGCGAACAGACGCCCAACGGGCAGCCGCTAGGACACGATCCTATTTGTGTCGCACGGCTATTCGTCAGGTCCCGCTGCTTCGGGCTGTCTTATCGGGTCATCTGCAGCGGGGTGATAAGTATCACATCAATCGCTTGTGTGGCTTACCACCTGCGTGGAAGTTTCGGAGGTGGTTCTACATACATGGGTTTTAAATGTGAAGATCACTTATAAATGACACATGATCGTGTGAAGGCAGAACAGAAACGCTTAGTAAGTGGGACTCGGCGGGTAGCGAGAGCCAAGAAGATACTCGCTAAAGCCAATGACGCTCTGAAGCAGACGCGGAAGCGGATCGTAGTGGCGAAACGAGCACAAGCTGCCGCCGCTAAGAAGTAAGTTTAAGAGTGGTTGAGGTTCAATCAGTATGGAGCAATTCGCTGCGAACTTCAAAGCGCTGGACATTCCCTCTCGCAAGGCAAAGCTTGACCAGATTACGATGTTTCTACGCCAGCGAAACGCCACCGTAGAGGCGGAGGCGTTTCAGGCGTTGAGGTGTTGTTATCCATCTTTCCCACTGTCAGCAAACGAGCGGGTGTTTCAAGAGTACATTTCGTGGGGAGAAATTGCTAGAATCCAGGACCACCCTGTCGTGCGTCACATTCTGTCGCAGGGATGATCAATAGTACTGGGGGAACGTCTTACGCAGACCATAGTACACGGCGGCGAAGACGACGGCGTGCGTCGCAACCTGTGTGGTCTTGCCCGCACCCGGCGGCAGGGAAAGCAGAACGCCCGGCGACAGCACAACAAACAAAAGAACGGGGATAATGATGTTAAGGTCCATTTATATTTATCCACGACAATTCTTCAGGCGTATAGGCCATCCGGACATGGGGGGATGCGGATACGCAGGGGTAGCGGTGCCGGTTCAGGAGTGAACCCACCCGAGTGCTCGAAGTGAATCTCAGTCATGTTCCCAAGGTCCTTGACACGACCCTGCATCCACATGGACATGATGGCAAAGGCGTTTCGCTTCCTGTTCTTGGGACGGACGACTCCGCCCGCTTCCACGCAAAGGATTACAACGTGCGCAAGGTCGCCGGGCGTGATACTCGCTCGGATGAAGTCGGGGGTCAATGTGTGAGCTGCCTTGGTGATACGGGACATGCTGACGGTGTACTCGAACATATCAATACGGGCACGGGAAGCAGGGCGGACTAGTGTGTCGTAGGCGTACGCATAACACTGAGGGCAGTTGATGCACTCCATGGTAAAAGTATGTTTGTTCTGTGCTACTGAATCCGTTTTTCAGCGGGCCGACACATAGGCAATGTGCTCCTCAAGAGTACGGAATCGCTTCTCGTCCGCAACCCACCATGGATTGTCAACCTCGAACTCTGGGACCTTGGGCTTCAACTCGTGTCCCTCCTCGCCAAAGAGGCTGCGTAGAAAGCCCTCATAGCTGGCGAAGTGAGGCACATTCTCAATGAAGACACACATTCCGTGTTTGGCGATGGTTTGCATGGACCGCATCGTCCTTCCCATGGAAGAAACCGAGTGTCCCTTGTAGTCCATCGCAGCACCCATCGCAGACATCATGGGGTCCATTGTCCCACCAAACCCCTCTGGGTCGTGAAAGTCGCGAACCCAGTGCCATGCATTGAGCTTGTCAATGGCCGTCTCTGCGGACTGAAGCATGTGGTTGAAGCTGTCGTCGTAACCGAGGAGCTTGTAGTTGAAAGGCATTGAAAAATAAGTAGATGGATGCATGCCGATTCGTTTTCAGCGGCTGGTGTTGAAGAATCGCACCATGTCAAGGGCACGGGCGGCTGCGTTGCGGATAGCCAGTTCTGTCAGCGTTGTCGAGGTTCGCCAGTCCTCACCCAGCGACGCCTTGGTGCAGCGGTCATAGATGACCACCTGCGGAATGTCGGACGTCTCTCGCTTGCGGGCCAGTTCGAACACCGCATACCGAACCGTCTCAATCTGGTAGACATCCAGCTTGTTCCAGTGAATAGCATCCGCTGCCAATGCCTCGTACCCGTGCTTGAACGCAAATTGGGCGATACGGAGAGCGTCGAAGAAGCTACCGCCACTATGATACTCGCCATAGACCATCTTGTTTAAGATGGTGTCTGACCGAGATCCGTGAATATCTGTAGTCGTGCGAATCCAGTCAACGGCTTCTGCACGTTCTGTAGCCTGAATAGCATCGGCGTACTCCTTAGACCGAGTCGTGCTGAATCCGAGTGTGATGAAGAAGGAGTCCATGTTGTATGTGGGGCAATGTAAAAAGTGTTTTGTGTGAGGAATCCGTTTTCAGAAGCCGCGTCGGTTCTGGAGGTCGAGCTTGTTAAGGTCGTCCTGATCGTATCCCTCCCACATCTCCTTCTCCGCCGCCGCAAGGTCGGCACGGCGGTTCTGGAGAATCCAGATCCAGTCGTCTCGCTGTTCCTTCGTCAAACCGCCACGAATACGCACTTCAATCTCCTCGATGATCTCCCGCAGTTCATCCGGCGAACGTGCGGGCGGCGGCGAGGACACGGAACTGTGGCGGGGGCCATACCGAACCTCGTAGCACTTGAGGCAGTAACTGTCGCTCCACAGCGAATGAGAGCCGCATCCTCGGCAAGGGTCGCTAGACTCTTCGTCGCAGGTCTTGCACATGCGGCCGCTTCCGTCGCACGTGCAGCGGGATCTGGAGTAGTACTCGTCCTCGTCGAAGGAATACTGGATCCTGCATCCGTCGCACACGTCCTCGCCGTTCGCAATTAGGATCCCGCATCCCCGGCAGGCCGCCTCCTCGTCGCCGCAGAGGCGGGTGCCATCGTAGGCCCAACCGCAGCGGCCCGTGTGATCGTGGTCATGGTCAACGAAGGCCCGGTTGCATGGGTGGTATCGAACCGAGAGGCAGGTGTGACAATAGTCAGACCCGACAATGGTGGCGCCCACGTCCCCGCAGCCAGGGCAAGCGCACATGGGGCACTTGCTGTTCGGAAGGGTCGTCTCGCGGCTGCAGGTCGTCTCGATGCAGAAGAAGGTGTGGGTAGACATGGTGTTGATGGTGAAGGACATTGTTGCTTGGGGCCGGCTCTTACCTATGCCGTAGGATGATAGAATCCGTTTTTAGAAGTCGGTCATGTGCCAAGATCTGAGAGCGGATAAATCTCGTATCACCTCCAGAGATGAAGAGATTTGTGTACTGGTCCAACAGGATACTCAGTGAACGGTGGAGGCTGCGGTTCTTTCGTTCGTAAAAGCTGAATCGACTCAGCCGGATGCGCCGATCGTGGTAGGATCCATATGTAGTATGCCCACGCATGAGAAGCTCAGTTGAGAGACGCTGGTGCTCTGCCATATTTGTTCACCGCTTATTTCCACATAAGACATTCGTTTTTATTCGCATCCACATACAATGCCCACTGCCCCAGTAAACCCTGCCGTTGCCCCGACTGCCGACAAGGCTTCGACCAGTACATTGTCGTCCATATTTGGTGGATTCGAGGCCCTCTTTGGCGTCCTCTTCGTCCTTTTCCTCCTCTTGGGCCCGTCTCTGGCAGCCGCTAAGCTTTCGTACGACAGGTATCAGTCCATTGGGTGGGCGATACTGGACTTCTTTTTCGCAGTCTTCTATATTCCGTACTATGCGTTCTTCCTCAATACGTCTTCTGCCCAGCCTGCGATGGGTGGTCGTCACCGTCGCCGGTGAGAAGGAATGTTGAACAGGAAGGTAAGCTTTTCATCTAGATTCCGCATGAAGATGAAGATTGCGTATACGAACATCACACGTCCGCCATACACTTCAACGAAATATTCGAGCTCAGGGGAAACATGCAAAACGGGCAGTAAGAAATGAATGGCATACGTGGCCCAGAACGCAATGACAACAATGAGTCCAATCTCAACTGAGACGTCAGCAACCTGCACCCACGTTGGTATCTTCTTCCAATCCTCGTCAAACTCTGGAAGGATCAACCTGAGAATGTACGATATAATTACACCAAGAATCACATAGACTATCCCGACGAATACAAGATTCAACGTCAGGTTGAATACATGTCCCGTCACGGGTGGAAGTCGGTTATGAACGTGGTTCTTCATTACATTTTCACGCAAGAGAAGAGTAAACGCAATGATCCCTCTTCGCACATGGGGAAAGCACTTGATTATTGACGCAGCGGGGGCCACGTCTCATGCAATTCGTAATCCTATTACCATCTACGACTTCAACAAGGCATTGGTGTCTCGTATTGACATGGTTGCATATGGAGCACCGCAGATCGTGCGGTTCGGTTCGGGTAACAAGGCGGGATATACGCTCGTTCAGCTTATCGAGACTTCCAATATCTGCGCACACTTTGTGGAAGAGAACAATTCCATGTACTTGGATGTGTTCTCCTGCAAGGACTTTGATCCGGTAACGGTCAAGGATACGGTTGAGGAGTTTTTTCATGTTAAGCGAATCAAGATGAAGGTACTGACACGTCAGGCGCCCCTTGCTTAAGGGCCGAGATACTGAGAGCACCTACCGTCCGGTGCCCGAGTTCCATTGTCACACTGGGCCATTGAACGAGGCGAGACCTCTGTAAATGTGGGTACTTCGGGCCACATGTCCTTTCCATTGATGAACTGCTCACGTTCCCATGTAGTAGAAAAGATAGCGGAAGGACCGCCCGGTGAACCGGACTTGCACTTGTCGGGTCCCGACACGCATCCAACACCGGGACAATAGACCATAGAGCCGTTACACTGTACACCCGGTCCTTGTACGGAGACGTATCCGAATACAATGAGAACGAGCAGGCCAACCAAAATCCACTTCAACGGGAGTTTTCCCATTTGTCTTTACATGAAGTTCTTTTTCACCCACTTGCGGTCAGCTTTGAACGTCCGAGACTTCTTGGGTGCAGTACGCTTCGTCAACACGGAGATTGCATTCAACTTACGGAACGTAGACAGCGGACCAACCTTCGCCACAACCTTACGCAGAGTCTTACGACGAGCCGGGGCCTTCATCGACGCAGAATACCCCATCAGAGTTCCCTTCTTCAGAGGGCCGATGAGGTTGCGACGAGTCTTCATTTGGTTTCACTGCACGAAATCTTACGACGTAGGCCCGGGCGGGGGAGGAGGAGCGGGTTGCGAAGGAATCTTGGGTGCAGGAACAATTGGCTTGGTCTTGAATGCCTTTGTGAACCCAAGCATTTGTTATTCTGCAGGATTTTCAGTTTGCTTAGCACATGCCTTACATCCCGGAGGTGGGCCTGCAAACACGGTCCGGCCAGCGTTTGTCAAGTATAAAAAGAGAACGACCAACACGAGTAGAAGGATCCACTCCCACATTTACTTGTTGGGACACGCAATTTCCTGCGTGACAATACCGTTGAACATGATGCGGCGGAATAGTTGTCCGTCGACTCGAACCACCGAACACTTACGGCGAGGTCCGGACCGAACGATGCGTTCCACTGCGTCTGTGTGCAATGCCATATAGGCTTCAGCGCATTCCCAATTGTACTCCGGCACGGCAGGCGTATCCTGGAAGAAGACGCAGCAATACCGAGCACCGTGATAACATTCCATGCAGAAGACGGGAGAACATCCCTGGCAAATGGCGATTCCCTGCTCGGCGTGGGTCGTAAGTGTGTCGTTGTAGCAGCTGGGGCAGATGTCCATGGTGTCGCTGTTGTCTTCTAGCTGCGGCGTTTAAATTCGTTTTTAGTAATAAGAGATGCCCACACTTCGCCAAAAGGTCAATCAGTTCTGTGTGGTCGCTGGAACCACGAATGCCTCGAGCATGCGGATAGCCAAGCTGGAAGAGGCTCTGAAGAAGGCCAAGGACGAGATGAAGGCTCACAAGAAGGATATGAAGTATCAGCACGCACAGACACGCAAGGTAGCGAAGGCGAAGACCCAGCGGTCTCCGAAGGCTGTCAAGGCCCCGAAGGCCCCGAAGGTGCAGCAGGCTGTTCAGATGAATCCCCTTCCCGCACAGGCTGAGCCGATGATGCCCGCTCCTGCGGCTGCTCCCTCATTGGCGCCTGCGGCCCCGAGAGGGGGGCGGACTCGCCGCCGTCGTTCGTAACTTACACAACATGTCTGGTGAAGACATAAATGTCCGATACGTCCGAAGTTGTTGTCGCCGTTGTGCCCACACCAACCCTCTTTGATTCCATCGATTGGAAGAACCCGGTCCCTGCGGTGATCAAGCTTGCGACCCACCTTCAGTCCCTGGAGATGTTAACTCCCGCTGAGCGCCTTACCATGCTCCAGGGCAGCTTGGTCTACGTTGTCAATGCGTCGGAGATGCCGGAGGCGGAGAAGGAGGCTGCACGTGTTTTCATCTCGACGATGGTGCCGCACATTGTAGAGACTGCGATCGCTGGAATTGATTCGGTCGCCAGGGTTGTCGCTGCGGAGAAGAAGGCGGCCGACCTGCTTGCGGCGGCCATGTCCAAGCAGCCGACCATTGTCGTCAAGAACGTCGAGGCCATCCTCGCCGAGGCCGCAAAGACTAGGTGGTGGTGGTGCTAACGACCTTCAATGAACCCGTGTACGTATTCTAATGGGTATCCCCTATTACGTCGCATCCTTACTTCGTAAGCACAGACACATCCAGAAACCCTATGAAACGTTTGAAGCCGATGTGCTCTGCATGGACTTCAACTGTTTCTTACATAAGGCGATTAAGGACGAAGATCCAATCGGTAGCGTGATCACTGAACTCCGACTGTATCTCGAACGCATGCGTGTACGAAAGGTGTATATTGCGATGGACGGCCTTGTCCCGTATGCCAAGATTGTCCAGCAGCGATACCGCCGATTCCGGACACCCGAGAAGGTGTCGGTATTTGATCGCCACCAGATCTCGCCTGAAACGCCGTACATGAGGAGTCTCACAAAGGAGTTGAAACTGGCTTTCCCGGACGCCGTCATATCAGGAACAGACGAGCATGGCGAAGGGGAACATAAAATATTTCGATGGCTACGAACCCTTGATCCACGTGAGCGAACCGTCGTGGCGATTTACGGGTTGGATGCAGACCTCGTTCTTATCGCATTGGCGCAACGCACTGTCGGCAACATATTCCTACTTCGAGACGATGATGCCTTTTCCATCTCCGCCCTTGCGAATGTTCTTCCTCTTCCGGCAGACGAGTACGTGAAGCTATGCGTCCGTTTGTTTGGCAATGACTTCATGCCCGCAGTGGCAATGTTCTCGTTGCGTGAAGACGGTCATGTCCGTGCACTCCATATGAGGGAGCCGGTGAAGATGGAAACAAAGGTACTGATCGAACGTCGCAAGCCGACCGATGCTCACATTGTTGCACCGGATGGGCTGGCACTCGAGGCACGTGTCGGACTTCTCATGGACGGAGTCATCGATTGGAATCCCGTCTGTTATGCATACTGGAAGACATATGCATGGACGTTATCGTATTTCACAACGTCTGTGGTCCCCGATTGGTCTTGGGTATATCCCTATCCCGAGGCCCCTTTACTGCAGACATTGAATGACTTTGAACAGCCCACGTCATTTGTATGGGAGTATCCAGAGCCATCGTTTCATGCAACCCAGCAGCTTCAGTTCATTCTACCGTCCGCATCTCTTCGTACAGCCAAACGCCGCATCAAATATCCCGACGAGATCTACGACGAGGCAAGAGACACTCGGCATCCGTGGATGCGCCGGTATGCATGGGAATGTGATCCATTGATTTCGCTTCCTTGGAGTCCCGATCGCCCGCTTACCGCTGTATCCGAAATCCAGTTGACGTCATAACCATACGCCCAGGACTGCGAAAGGGAACTGGGCGGAGAGGCTCATTCGGCATCCCATTCGGAATATATGCAACATTCTCGTCGGGAATCATCACTTCAAACTCGTTGCTCCGCTGGCTCATGTAACTGACTTCGATCTTCTTGATTTCGTGAATTTTCTTCATTGCAGCCAACCCTGAGGCATCCTGAAACATGCGCCAGTGCCGAGTAATGTGGTTCGTGTATGTGATGCGAAACCCCTGCGTTTTGTTAAACTGGACGTTCTGACGCAGCAGATCGAAACACGCTTGCACTGTCTGGTATACAGGCTTGCTCAGGCGCCGATTCACGGCATTGTGCGCACGAAGCGTGAAGAGCATGAAATCTCGCCGACTGTATAGCATGTTCGGAAACTGAGACCGATACGTTGCGAGTAGCTCGGCAAAGTGACCCTGACACGTCGGGCATGTGATTGTGTCTCGGAAGAGATCCAGCCACTTGATCATGAGTTGCCGTTCGGCTTCGCTTGGTTCATCTGGGTATAACGAGGCAACGGAATGTAGGGTCATCCAACCAAGCGGACCCCAAATGGTCGTCATTAGTCTATTGTTAAGGAATCATTCCTGCCTCTGTTCCGCTTATGAGGATCAACTTAGCAAGTTCTGGCGGCGTGTGCGGTCCAATCGCAAACCTGGACCGGCTGAGCTTCTCACGGACCTGCGCATCCGTCAGATTGCGTAACGCCCGCTGGGTCGTCTTGCGCTTCTGTTTCTCGCCGAATGCTGTCAGGATACGGACCTTTCCCTCCGATTTGAACGGCGGACTCCTGGATGGGTCGGCCACACCCGTGATCTTTCGCATGGTCTTGGTGCGCAACGAGCTCTTAGGATAGGTTGCATGTTTGGCAGTTGTCTTTCTCGGCCCACCAACTTTGTTGATTGTAATCTCCTTGTCGCCCATGTCCTTTACTCAAAACGGATAAACCTTATTTACAGCGTAACCGGGGCATTCATATACCATGACTGAGTGGGACGCTGTTAAGGCATACTTCGAGAAGGGTGTTCGTCGTCTCGTTGATCACCAGGTCGATTCCTTCGAAGACTTCATTCGCAACAAGCTTCCTCTTATCGTCCAGTCAACTGCACCCATCACTGTATGGCACGAGCAGGATGAGGCCACGAAGAAGTACAAGTACGAGTTTCGGTTGTCCTTCGAGAATGTCACCTACATCAAGCCTCGCCTCCAGGAGGCAACGGGGCGTGTGAAGCCCATGCTTCCGATGGAGGCACGTGTTCGCAACTTCACATATGCAGCCCAGATGCATGCGGACATCCGCTTCGTGGTTCGTACGTACAAGGGTGAGAAGCTAGACACGTGTGACGAGGAGTTCCGTGTGTTTGAGGGCATCTCGCTGGGTAAGCTCCCTGTCATGCTGGGATCTTCACTGTGCCTCCTCAAGGATTACCCGGCCTCGCTTTCGGAGGTTGGCGAGTGCAGTCACGATCCCCTGGGGTACTTTGTGGTTCACGGTTCAGAGCGGACCATCCTCTGTCAGGAGAAGGTCGCTGACAACCGCATCATGATCTTCCAGAACAAGAAGTCGGCATCCAAGTACTTCTATTCGGTCGAGATGAAGTCACTGCATGAGTCGTTCACGACTCCGCCCAAGAAGCTGGAGATCCGCCTGTCGTCCAAGTTCAACGGCTTCGGATACCCCATGATCGCATGTGTACCTCGTTTCCGAGAGGACATTCCGGTGATGGTGTATTTCCGTGCGCTCGGAATCACGGATGACCGCACGGTGGCTCGGATTATCTGGGGCGATGAGAAGGATTCTCATGTGGAAATGCTGGGGGCATCCTTCCGTGATGTGGCCGAGCTATCAATCTTCACCCAGGACGATGCGATTCGGTACCTGACGAACCACCTCCAGTATGGCACCAACCAGGAGGACAAGTGTGCCTATGTGCGCTACCTGTTGACAAGCGAGTTCCTACCCCACGTTCGGTTTGCCGGGGAGTCGCCGGTGCCGACACCGGAGGTCCTCAATGCCCGCAGGACAATGCTGATGGCAAGCATGATTCGTCGGCTGCTGCTGACATACTGTAAGCACATTCCGCTGGATGACCGTGATGCGTATCCGAACAAGCGTGTGGTTACCACCGGTGCTCTTCTGACCCATCTCTTCCGACAGCTATTCCAGAAGGTCTGTAACGACACTCGCAACGAGTTCGTGCAGGAGGTCAATAACGATTCATGGAAGAAGGCCGGTCAGCCTCTGGAGATCCTGAATATCAATAACCTCTACAAGATCCTGAAGCTTTCCACCATCGAGGGCAAGATGAAGCAGGCCCTGGCAACGGGTAACTTTACGGTGCAGGGACTGGGTACATCGAGTTCCACCTCCATGTCCAACGCAACAAAGGTGGGTGTTTCGCAGGTGCTGGCTCGCATGTCCTATGCTGCCACGCTGTCTCACCTCCGCCGTATTCAGACACCGGTGGAGAAGTCGGGTAAGCTGCTTGCTCCTCGCAAGCTGCACGGCACCTCGTGGGGCTTCATGTGCCCAGTCGAGACTCCGGAGGGCCATTCGGTGGGTATTGTGAAGACAATGTCGCTACTGACCTCTATCTCTCAGCATGTGCCGTCATCGACCATTCTCCACTTCCTTGCAGAGATGCCGAATGCAGAGACCACGTGGATCACAACTCCAAAGGTCTACGAGGGTACGTCGATCACGGTGAATGGTGTTCTGCTGGCCTACACCATGAACCCCCTGGGAGTTGTCCGGGCAATGCGGGCAGCCAAGCACTCGTCCCGTCTTCATCCCCACACGTCGATTGCGTGGTACACGCTGCTGAATTCGATTCTGATTGAGACAGACGGTGGTCGTGTGGTTCGCCCTGTCTTCCGAGTGGGAGCTGCATGCCCGGTTGGAGACGATCGCAAGGATTGGAACGCCTGGATGCGAACGTGCATTGAATACATTGATGCGTCCGAGACGGAGACGCTGCGGGTTGCGCTCACGAAGGAGGAGGTGACATCGCATTCTCACTACGAAATCCACCCCTCTATGCTGGTGGGCCACATGGCAGGGACGATTCCGCTATCCGATCACAACCAGTCGCCTCGTAACACCTACCAGTCGGCCATGGGAAAGCAGGCAATGTGCGTGTACGCAACGAACTTTGCCAAGCGACTCGACAAGAATGCATACGTTCTGTGCTCCGTCTCTCGTCCAATCGTGGAGACACGGTCGATGAACATTCTGAGGATGCAGGAGATGCCGTTCGGAATGAATGCGATTGTGGCGATTGCCTGTTATGGCGGATACAACCAGGAGGACTCGATCATCATGAATCGGTCAGCCGTCAATCGTGGCCTGTTTCGTGGCCTCTACTACACAATGTACAAGGATGAGGAGCACCGCAACGTGACCTCGGGCCGAGAGGAGAAGTTCATGCGGCCTCAGAAGCACAATACTCGCAAGTTCAAGAACACGAGCTATGCGGCTATCGGCGAGAATGGTATTCCCATCCTCCATTCGAGCCTGCAGGAGAACGATGTGGTGATCGGCAAGGTGGTGAACCTGCGCCACGACACGGCGGGCTACGCATTCCGTGATGCATCCACGACCCACAAGAATGCTGAGGCTGGCCGTATTGACGGTGTTTGGCAGGACAAGAACTCGGACGGATATCCCTTCGTCAAGGTTCGGGTGGTGTCGGAGCGCATTCCTCAGATTGGAGACAAGTTCTCCTCCCGCCACGGACAGAAGGGAACGGTGGGCATGCTTCTGAACGAGGAGGATATGCCCTTCACGGGTGCGGGTCTGCGCCCCGACCTGATTATGAATCCACACGCTGTGCCTAGCCGCATGACCATTGCACAGTTGATGGAGTGTATCTTTGGAAAGGTGTGTGTTCGGAAGGGAACGCTGGCCGATGGAACGCCGTATTCTCACCTCAAGGTCGAGGAGCTGCGGGCTCAGATGCTGGAGCAGGGCATGCATCCTTACGGCAATGAGATTCTGTACAATGGGCAGACGGGCGAGATGATGGAGGCCGAGATCTTCATGGGCCCCACCTTCTATCAGCGGTTGAAGCACATGGTGATTGACAAGCGTCACTCCCGTGCCCGTGGACCCATCGTGTCGCTCACTCGTCAGCCGTGTGAGGGGCGGTCTCGTGATGGTGGTCTCCGTGTGGGTGAGATGGAGCGTGACTGCATGATCTCTCACGGTGCGGCGGCCTTCACCAAGGAGCGACTGATGGATGTGTCCGACCCCTTCTCGACCGGCATCTGCAAGACGTGCGGAACGCTGGCCATTGTGAATCCGCAGGAGGGGCTGTACTCCTGCGGGTCATGTGGCAACAAGACGGATTTCGTTCAGAAGACCATTCCGTATGCGATGAAGCTCTGGATGCAGGAGTTGGAGGCTATGCACATTGTTCCTCGCATGGTTATGGAGTAAAGTGTTGGAATGATATAATGCCCAAGGAGGGAAGGGCAAGTGTGGCCGCAGCCATCCGTAGGGCTGCGGATGCTCCATACCAACCCCAGCGAGGTCGTCCTAGTATCATGAAACCTGACCAACCAGAGCCAGACGAAGTTAAATATATCATGTTTGCACACGGTGTTACAACACGCGAACAACCGCAGACAATCACAATACCCGAAAACCTGCGGCTCGTATTTTTTTACGACCCATCTGTGGCAGACACGCTCATGATGGTCTGTCCAAACTGGATAAAGTCGATGAAGTCAATATGCTCTAATGCTCAGATGAAGACCAGGTGGGTATATGGTCCGGGTACATATACGTTTCGGTCGTTTTTTCTGGGGTTTTCGGAGAATGATCCAACAGCACCTCATAGTTTTGGAGTCTATAAATGTGAAGGGGACGCAGATCCTACATATGACAAAATTCACAGAGAATTTGATGTATCTCTCAAGGACGCTATTCCACTTGTATTACATCCAAACCCAAATCCCACGGTTCCAACAACTCTCTATGTACTCGCATGTGGTGCAAAGGAGTCAAGCCGTATTCCCTTTAAGAAGGTGTATATTCCTCCCGGTTCGGGACCGGCTGGCAGCGGCCGTCATCGCAAGACTAGGCGGTCAAAGCGGACCAAGAGACGGGGAACACGCCACACACGAGTTCGCTAACCTGACCCGCCACAGCACGAATCTCCGCCTGAGCATCGGGTAGTATGAAGGTTGTTCATGCGGCAGTCTCATAGTCGTCCTCCTCCTCTTCTTCGACAACTCGCCTCTCGAAATACGAACAACATGCACATGCCAAGGCAACTGCCAAGACGGCGGCGATGGCAATAGTGGCAATTATACCGTCCTCCTCCATTGGTGTTTTCATAGTGTGTACATGTAATTCGCAATGTCACTCGAAGTTGTGCTCGGTCCGATGTTTGCCGGCAAGACGTCCTATGCGTTAAGCCTTGCCCGAAAGTACACGGCTAACAACTTGCGGGTGTTGGTGGTCAAGCACACCATCGATACCCGGTCTATGAATGTCGATGAGATCACAACGCACGACGGAGACTCGTTCCCATGCTACACCACGAACACACTGAATGGCTTGACTGCGGACTTTCTCTCCTCCTTTTCAATTGTCATTGTCGATGAGACGCAGTTCTTTCGGGGGCTGATTCCATTCGTGGAGTTTGTGGTCGATACTCTCGACAAGGACCTGGTACTGAGTGGACTTTCTGGCGATTCTGACCGCCGCCCATTTGGCGAGTTTCTGAGCGTAATTCCACTGGCTAACAAGATCACGCATCTATCGAGTCTCTGTATTTGCGGGGAACCTGCACACTTTACCCGGAGGCTGCGGACCGGCTATGGACAGATTGCTTTTGGTGGGGCTGACCTGTATGTTCCGCAGTGTAGGACGTGCCACGTCTACAGGTAGAAGTAGTCACGAGGAACTGTGGCAAACAGATCCGGTTTATGTTGGTTGTCTCCGGCAATGGACTGCTCATCGGGTCCCTCAACCGCAATCGGCCACATCAGTGTATCTCGCCGGCACCCTAGAACTGGATCGAACATGACCCAGTCAGTAACGAAATTCGACCCATATGGAATAGACACGTCATCCACTTCAAAAATCGCACAGAACTTGGCGGCCCATTCACGTGTGATCATGTAGCATTGCGCACCCCACGGATTGGAAACGCCCACATTCCGGATCAACACGTGTCCATGCGTACGATAGTGTTCCCCCTGTGGGATGTTGATGTATCCCAACGACAGGATATCGGTATTTCCTTCCTTCATATATTCCTCCATCGACTCTACAACACTGTTGAAACCCTTGTGAAACCTCACATCGTCTTCAATGATGATTCCCAACGGTTCTCCAGACTCAACGAGTCTTTTCATGCATCGAATATGCCCCAGTGTGGCTGCGAGCCCGGTGGGGTACGAGGTATTGCGGGCGAAACAGGTGGCCCCACGGCGCACCACCTCTGGGTCGTTCTTCAGAGGTGCTGGGACTAACACAATGTCGAGGTTCAGAGGGGCTGCGGCAGCTTTCAGACGTTCGCCGCGGCGGGGGTCGCAGTTGACCGCATAGATGCGCATTTTTAAGCAGTGTCGTCGTGCATGTAGATTCTTTCGAAAGAAATTTTGTTGCTGAGTATCATACAAGCAATATGGGTGGCGGTCTTCTTCAGCTCGTCTCGTATGGTGCGCAGGACATTTACATCAGCGGCAACCCCCAGATCACGTTCTGGAAGGTGCTGTTCAAGCGCCACACGAACTTCGCCATGGAGTCCATTGAGGTGACGTTCAACGGCCAGGCTGACTTCAACAAGCGTGTGACGGCGATCATCAACCGTAACGCCGATCTGATGTTCCGCACGTACATCCAGCTGGTTCTCCCGGCGGTTCAGCTCGATGGCGCCAACAACACGGCGATCCAGCGCTTCCGCTGGCTCAACTACGTGGGTCACCGTGTGATCAAGACGGTGGAGCTCGAGGTTGGCGGCCAGCGCATCGACCGCCAGTACGGCGACTGGATGCAGATCTGGACCCAGCTGACGCAGGATCTGGGCACGGTGCGTGCGCTCGACGAGATGGTGGGCAACACGCACGACCTGGTGCTGATGAAGGACCGCAAGGGCTATGCGCTGGATGTGTCCTGCGCGGGCGCTGAGCTGACGAACTCGTGCGCCCCCCGTGCCGGCACCCCGGCCCGCACGCTGTACATCCCGCTCCAGTTCTGGTTCTGCCGCAACCCGGGTCTGGCCATCCCGCTGATCGCCCTCCAGTACCACGAGGTGCGCATCAACGTGGAGTTCGAGCAGTGGATCAACTGCTGCTACTATGAGCTGCAGACGACGTCGAGCTCGGTGCCGACGGCGATCCAGTCGCTGACGGCCGCCTCGCTGTACATCGACTACATCTACCTGGACACGGAGGAGCGTCGCCGCTTCGCCCAGCAGACGCACGAGTACCTCATCGAGCAGCTGCAGTTCACGGGTGCCGAGTCGATCACGTCGAGCTCGAACAAGATCCAGCTGAACTTCAACCACCCGGTGAAGGAGCTTGTGTGGGTGTGCCAGCGTGACTCGTTCGTTGACTGCTCGCAGCCCCCGCCCTCGCACATTGCTGAGGTCAACGGCTGCCAGCCGTTCAACTACTCCGACGACTTCTCGACGGAGGGTGTGATCATGGACGTACTGGCCCGTGGCTCGCTGGGTGGCGGTGCGGCGACCCTCAACGTGCCGACGACGGCTGATGGCACGTCGGGCCCGTACCTCCCGGGTCTCGGTATCCAGGTTGGCCCGTCGCTCAACGGTGCCTCTTGGCTGGACACTAACATTAGTTCGGTCGGTAACGACCAGGCCTACCTGTTTGAGGACACGACCAACTACCTGCTGGCGAAGGTCATCCTCGACTCCGGCACGCGCTGCTCTGGCAAGTGCCCGATTGAGGTTGCCAAGCTGCAGCTCAACGGCCAGGACCGCTTCACGGAGCGTGAGGGTCGCTACTTCACGTACGTGCAGACGTACCAGCACCACACCCGCACGCCGTCGGCCCCGGGTATCTGCGTGTACTCCTTTGCGCTCAAGCCGGAGGAGCACCAGCCGTCTGGCACGTGCAACTTCTCCCGTATCGACAAGGCCACGCTCCAGCTCACGGTGTCCGTGAACACGGTGCGTGCGGGCCGCACGGCGCAGGTGCGCGTCTACGCCGTGAACTACAACGTGCTGCGCGTGATGAGCGGCATGGGTGGCCTGGCGTACAGCAACTAGACGTCCCAAGGGGTCCTCCCCGGACCTCCGAGAGGATTCAAACCCAGAACCAATACAAAACCACAAATGTGGATGGAACCCCATCCAGCTTTGCGGGTTTAGATCATGTTTACAAATGACGCCTCGTATTCGAGATAATTTTGAATGCAGTTGTACATGAAATGAATTGCTGTACCGTGTCGTATGACAACAATAGACTGGTTGTTGTTACATCTCCACCGGTTTAAGGGGACTTCATCGAACGAGTCAACGAACAGTTCATTCGCATTCACAATCTTCTTGTAGACATCCGTTCGTATGCAGAAGATACTATCACAAAAATACGGCGACGTCCTATCATCATACAGTGTGTACGAATCGTGTTCTAAGATCTTGGACTTGTACTTGATAACCAGCTTGTTTAGTTCAACCAGTGCTTTCTCGTTGACTCTAACCGGATGAATTCCCTTGTAGTAGTGAGGAATCGCACGTACACCTTCGTAAAACGCAGCCGAATTCCACTCAGATGCTCCCGTTGTATGCGCATTCAGGCTCGTGTAGTCTACACCCCAAACAGAGCCAAATGAATGCTGCTTGAACAGACCATGCATGTATGCTTTCTCGTCGGTCGACAAGTAATCCTCGATAAACATGTCACATGTTGGTATTCCCGACGTAAGCGTTGGCGTGAGAACGAGACGAGACTCATCTTGAAGGATGGTCTTTTGCTCGAAGATATGATCGTACACAGATGAGCCCATTATGATATCGTTGTCGTGCTTGAGGATATAGGGGATGCCGCCCTTCTCGGCAAAGTCAATTGTATAATGAATCTTATTCATGTAGTTATTGTCACGATCGAATGTCTTGACGGTGTGTGAAACATGACCGTCTTTGAGACAGTCACCATAGAACGCCGCATCGTCGTGGTGCGTTAACACCAGCAGGTGGATCCTATCTACGTGTGCAGATTCACTGAGTGCCTTAACTGTGTGCTTGAATGTCTGGTGACGATCATTCGAAGTCAAGTACATGATACACATATCGAACTTGGGCTCGTATAATCTGCGAACAAATGCCTCTTCAAATTCGACGATTGATTCGACAGGTTTCTCGATATTGCTACCACCGTCTACGTTATTCAGAAACCACCTCCAATTGTACGTAATGTGAATTGCATACCCGTTTCGCACAATCTGATGTTTCATACCTGTATTCCATGCATAACGGTTCAAAGGCACCTCGTCGCATCCATCAATGGTAAGGTTTTCGACATTCATCAGTTTATCGTAGTTAAGCGTGGATATCATGAAACACATGTTACACAAGTAGGTGTTCTCTTCTGCTACGATGTAACACTGCTTGTCAGAGAATAGCCTGTCTCGGTTCTTGATGATGAGTTCATTTATCCGTGCGTTTCCGAATCCATGCCGCACCGGGTGCATTCCCCTGTAAAACTTAGAGTGTCCATGCCGATCCCTTCCGGTGCTGTCAACCCCCATTGACTCACTGAGCTGTCGAAGGGCTCTAAAGTACGTTACGGGATTCCACTTTTCAGCGCCAATCGTACATGCGTTCAGAGGTCTATAATCGAAGATCCCCTCCTGATCGTGAAACATGCACTCTTTAAAGTCGCTTCGAATACGCTCGGTATCATCTGGGGTAAACAGTGAATCAATGAAGTACTCAACTGAAGGTATTCCGGTCGACAGTGCCGGAGACAGCGTTAGACCCACATTGACTGCAGCTCGATTGGCATACATGAATTCCAATGTATACGCCGGGATGATGATGTCGTTATCACACTTCACCATATACGAGAACCCAAACTGCTTGGCAAACTGTATTCCATATCGTATCTTTGGCAGGTAGTCACTGCGGGGGCATGGAACGCATGCGACTGTGAACGCAACCCCTAGGCCAACCATGCGAGAGGAATAACTGTCATCATTGGTTGTGTTCACAATGAGCAGGTATATATCGCCCTTACAGGATGCGCTCTTAACTTCGTCTATGAACCTATCAAATACGAATAACCGGTCATTGTTTGTCATATAGAGGATCAGTAGCTTATCAGACGAGGGGCTCTTTACACGTGTAAACCTGCCGCTCGCACGGTTGAACTGCATGGTGGCTTTCTTGGGTACAAGCATGGAGTTTACTTTCGGAATTATTACGGATGGTAAGTCTGATCCGAATCTTATCAAGGTAGTAGACTCGATTCGAACGCTGTGCATTCCAAACTACGAGATCATAATCATAGGAAACACATCGCTTCGGCCCATGGGGCATTCGCCACATATTAGACTCGTTCCATTCGACGAGTCTACTCCCAATTGGATCACCCGGAAAAAGAACATGATATGCAGGCTTGCTAGTTATGAAAACGTTGTATTGCTTCACGACTATGTGATTTTTCACGCTGATTGGTATACCGGCTTCTTAGAGTTTGGAAACTCGTTTGATGTATGCGTTAACAAGATCCTCAATCCCGATGGTTCTCGTTTCCGGGACTTTCTTCTATTCCTCCGCTACGTATATGCAATTGACACTCGATTTGAGTCTCAATGCCTGCTTCCCTACGATTTTAAGCTGAACTCGATAACAGCAAGAATTGCATATATATCGGGTGCATACTACGTTGTGAAGAAACATGTCGCTCTTCGATATCCACTCGATGAGACAAAGCGTTGGGGGGAAGGGGAGGACGTTGAATTTTCATACCGAACTGCACGTGCCGGCATATGTATTCAAATGAACAAACACAGCACCGTGTCAATCCTAAAGTCGAAGGAAGTATTGAGGTTCATGCATGAAATCAGCGACACTCAGTTACTAGATAAACTCAATTCTCTTACATTGGAAGACACTGAACGTTGGAAGACGGACCCGCTCTCTTTCCATCTGTTCCCGATCCTACACGTCTAAAAACGAACATGATAGTTCGGCGTCTCGCTATTCGATGGACATGTCAACGGGACCTCTGGCTCGATGGTAACCTGCTTTCCAAAATCGTACAGTTTGATGTGGTTCCAAAGAATGAACCCGTGGGAGCACTTGGGGAACAGTGTGTTCACATAATTCCGCTGATCGACTGCGCTGATTTCACTGAAGCAGTAGCAGCTGATCAAGAAGTTATCCTTTCCATTGATATCACTTCCAAACGTATCGGCCCGCTTGAATGTGACTGGGAACGAAGTTACATGATTTGACATGTAAAGACGTTGCAGCTTCGACGGATACTCAAGGTCGACCATTGTATACGACTTTACAGTGACACCATATCTCTGGCTGAAATGGTCAATCGCAAGTGCCAGCCCACCATATCCGCATCCCACCTCTACAAAAGACGGATTCAGTGTACCGGTCTTCCTGCAGTGATCTAGAATGAGAAGAGCATGCCGGATATACCGTAGTGACGTGGGTGATGCAACGAGATTCCCATACTGTGCCACTCTAGGCGATCCAATACGATCATTCTTGGAACAGTAGGCTGCGATGTCGTCGATGGATACATCCGAAGCCCGAATACTGTCAAGATACTGTTGTCCGACGTCGATCGGAACGTGTTCGAGCATGTATGTATATGCGGGATTCCTCTTGAATTCAGAAATGTTCACGGATCGGAGAATAGATTGGACATATTGAGTGTATCGCACGTATATCGCATCGCTCTCACCGGACATTGTTTCCTCTTTATCAAGAGTTCCGTCTATATCGTTTCGGAAAATCGGTACACACCCCAAGTGCCACGCCTGTGTCTCCAGGCGGCATGACGCATATTACCTTGTCAGTCGTTGGGCTACCGATGTTACCCCAGATGAACCCTTTACTTGTCAAAGTATACGTATCCTTGTCATGAAAGAAGCAGTTGAACTGATCTTTCAATGTGATGAGCGCATCCAGGTTCTTACAGTGAACCCAAAGACTCGAACAGTACACCGTCAAGAATGCAACAGATGTCTCGTAATCGGGTCCATCGTGGCCCAACCAAAGACATCCATTGACACTCCATACGTCAATCTCGCAGTCAAACCCCTCTGCGATTGCAGTTGCGATCGTTTCCTCACGATTCTCAGTTGTGCGGTTGGGTCCGTCTAGATTCCCCCGATGGGCGATGATCAGCATGATTTAAATGGTTTCTCCCTTGAAAGTCAATGAAGCTAGTCGTATTTGACCTGGACGGAGTTCTTCTCGACTTTTGCGAAGTGCACTATGAATCTCTGAACGATGCGATCGCCGAAGTCTGTGGGAAGGCATTCTGTATATCACGAGACGACCACGAATCTAGATACAATGGTCGCAGCACACGGGCAAAACTCATGATGCTCGCAGAAGACAAGGGGTTATCGCCCGCATTGTTTGAAAAGATCTTTGCCAGGAAACAGTATTTGACTGCAAATGCAGTTGGTCGCATATCTCCTTCACCGGCACTGCGTTCGATGGTGACCCGTCTCCGTTCCGAAGGATACCATGTGGTATGCGCAACCAACTGTATCCGTGCAACTCTGAATGCCGCATTGACTGCGCTGGGAATTTTTGATCTTTTTACCTTCACGGTATCGAATGAAGACGTATGTGCTCCCAAACCCGACCCAGAGATATATACTCTTTGTCATAGGAGGGCCGGTGTCTCTCCACGTGATACACTTATTTTCGAGGATTCGCCAATTGGTCTGACTGCTGCTCGTGCGAGTGGATCTCGGGTCGTATGCGTTCCGACGCCAAGTTCTTTAACTGAAGAGTTTGTAATGAACGCATTGACTCCGGTCACAATCGTGATCCCGATGGCGGGAAACGGCAGTCGCTTCACAAAAGCTGGATATCCGGACCCCAAGCCGTTGATCCCTGTACGTGGTAGGCCTATGATCTCGTGGGTTGTAGATAACCTTGCGGTTCCCGGTGCCCGATTTGTGTTTGTCATTCGTGCGGATTACCCCGAGTCATGCAAAGATCACCTGCGGTTGATTGCTCCCGGGTGCTCGATCCTCGTGGTTGACAAGGTGACAGAAGGCGCCGCATGTACTGTTTTGTTGGCCAAACATCTGATCAACAACGATACACCGCTAATGATTGCGAACAGCGATCAGTTCATTGAGTTTGATGCGACTGAGTTCGTTCATTCATTCTTGGAGTCGGGCACAGACGGTACTATCTCCACGTTTGACGGGGAGCGTAATCCCAAGTGGTCGTATGCGGCTGTCAAGGACGGATTCGTGTCAGAGGTCCGTGAAAAGGACCCGTTCTCGGACCACGCAACCACAGGTGTCTATGCATGGAAACGTGGTTCGGACTTTGTTCGGTTCGCAGAGCAAATGATTTCCAAGAACATTCGCGTCAACAACGAGTTCTACACTGTACCCGTGTACAATGAGGCGATTGCATCCGGACTGAAAATTACTATTTCAGATTGCGCAAAGATGTGGGGACTAGGAGTTCCGGAAGATCTAGAGACATTCCTTCGTGAGTACCAGTAATGGATATCTTCTGTATACACCTTCCGCACCGGAAAGACCGGATGGAAAATATCAAGAGGCTCCAGAAGAACTATCCATCCTTCAACATCATTGTCGTCAACGGCATTCGTGACGACAATGGTGCACGTGGGTGTCTATTGTCCCACCAGTTCATCATCCGAACTGCGAAGCAAAGGAACTTGCCCTACGTGTGGGTGATCGAGGACGACTGTCAATTCATAGTGAGTAATGGCGTACTGGCTACATACGCCCGTGATATCGTACGATTTGTTCATAATGTGGGAATCGTGAACGGATGTGGGAACCTTAATGACCCAGACGTTTCAATCGTCGCCAAATCGGATGGTATGACATACCTACGATCTCCAAGTATTGGAACGACTCACTGCGTTATTTACGGGGTTTCGTGCTACGACAAGATGTTGTCATACGATGATACACACATTGCAGACGTAATTACAAACGAGTGTAATATGGTGTTCACATATCCATACCTGGCGATCCAGCTTCCGTCTTACTCCGACATTGAGAAGAAAGACGTTGTGTATGATAACATCACAAGGTCCATGAATCACGTTAGATCAGTAGTGCAAGGAGAGCATCGACCTTAACCCGATTCTCTGGATCCGAGAGCGGGCGAACAGAATGACAGTCCCCGTATACATCCGCATTGATCTCACTAGGGTGATAGACCCATCCACCCGGAGAGCGGTCGATGCGCAGATGGTAGCGAGGTCTGAAATGAAAAATAGATCGGTCTGGGTACATACATATAAGTTTGGTTGTATAGTCCTCGTCAATCCCCCATTGAGGACGTTCGCCGGCATCCTTTATGTGGTCGCCTGCTGTAGCATAAGAGTGCGATGCGAGATCACGGATCGAAGCCTCCCATACAGGGTTGATCTTTAAGACCAAGGCTAACAATGCTCCCTTGGCGACATGATAGCATACTGGAAATATAGCGTCACACGAACACCAATGCTGACGACGAGGGCCGACACTGACGTTTGCGTGTTTTGTCGGAGAATACAGGTGTACGTACTTTGAGTCGGGGACGTGCTCCAACTGCTTGACAAAGTAGGTCTTGGAGATTGGGAACATGTCGATATCGGAGACAATGCAGACTTTATCGGGAAACAGTGTCGCTCCCCAGAACCGGCCCCAGACAGAGTGCATGTATGTAGGAATGCCCGGAACAGGTTTCAGTTTCAGCACTCGGCCATAGGTGGTATCGATGGGGATGTCGTGGTTCTCGTCAATGTAAATCAGAATGGGTTCAATGCCGAACCGCAGTCGCCATACTTTGGATACCAGCGGCCAAAAGTCCAGGTACATGGGGTTCGAATCGCAACTGTGCAGTGCAATCTCCGGCTTCATCTTATATATGACTCGGCTCGAAATTGAACCTCCCTTGACGCCGGATGGGTGTACGTGTCACTCCAGGCATCTACGACACACATTGGGTATCTCGAGTAGAAGGATGTTAAGGAACTGCGAAGAACGACAGGCGTTGCGCCACACAACAGTGCTTCGTAGACTCGATGGGTGTCCACACCCGTTCCTTCCGGGCACAAGACAAACTCCGAACGGGACAGATCTGCATGATACTCTTCATCTGTGAGGTTGGATCTGAGTGTCACACGTGGGTCGTCACGAACTGCGTCTAGGCATTGATTTCGCTTTGTTGCATTCGTGCGAGGCATAAAGTTTGCATATGCGAAGATATCCCGTTGGACGGGAGGCGCTACGAAGGACGATGCCCACGCAACCTGCTTATCGGCAAACCCGAGGGGAATGGTCGTTACTTTCGGGTCAATGACTACATTGTTCACCGCATAGACGTGGAGGGCAAAGGGCGAAAGCGCTTGGAACTTTGCTTGGTCGAACGGCTGATCCGAGTTGTGGACGACGAACACAAATCGCTTCAACGGGAATCGCCCCAGTGTCTTTGCCACCTCAAAGACGTAGTCACCATTGAGGAATATGCGATCACCATTACCTGCTAGAAAGGAGTACTTTGGAGCATTCGGGTATCGTGGATCAAATACCCATTTGCAGATCTCTGCAAACGACCGACCCGATATCATTTGCTATGTAGAAAGACAAGTATGAAGGTCTTTTCCTTCTGTTTATATGGGCCTTACAATGAACGGTATTATCCGGGCATGGTAGAGAACATTCAACTCATTCACAAGTACTTTCCCGACTGGTATATCTTCATCTACCTGGGGGCTGACATTGACACGCATACCGTGAATGTACTGAGCTCAGCTCCTCGTGTAATTCTGCGTTGGACGGGTAAGGTGGGTGCAGGGAATATGATTGATCGGTTCTTTGCAATCGACGAACCGGGCGTTGAGTTGATGATGGTGCGTGATGCCGACTCACGCATTCATTGGCGTGATCGCTGGGCGATTCGACAGTTTGACAACTCGCCGCACTTTGTCGCCCACTGTATTCGAGACAACAAGGAACACACTGCGTCTATAATGGGTGGATTATGGGGCATTCGCAAGAGTGCACGGCTACACATCGAGACCGACTATGAGGCATACAAGCGTAATCCGATTGTGGTCGGACTCGCACACGACCAGGACTTTCTAGGTGTATGCATTTACCCGTCAGTCGTCTCTCGCATGCTTGTACACGTTGGAAACGGTGGCCCACGTGGGCTCGACGAAACGTGCGTCAACTTTCCGTTTCCACCCCAAGACAACTTCTATTGCGGTAAAGTGGAGAAGCCTGGGTTTGTGGACGTACCTGGCCCAAAAGCAGAAAAGACACTGCCGCCCGGTTTTCTGAAACTTTCTAGATGATGTATAATGAAGACTCAGCGTACCCTTGGATCTCGTCGCAAGGTATGGAACGGAACGGCCCAGAAGACTCCCGGTGGTCTGACGAAGGGCGATCTGATGATGAATAAGTACGGACGTATCGTGTCTCGCAAGCGTGCAGCTCGTGCTCGCAGCGGTCACGCCTTTACTCGGAAGCACAAGGGCGGCGACTCAGAGCCCGTCATTCCGGAGTAAATAGACGCCTGCGATCGTCATTAACAGTCCGGTATATTGACCCGGTTTATCCAATCGGTCGCCCAACACGACATATGCTGCCAAGCTTTCTAGTACGCCGGAAATCCCGTCCCACATTCCGTTCACGTACAGCACATTTCCCGTGCGCAGGCACTTTATAAGGTAGTAGATGACACCTGCATAGCCGACGATACCGTATCCCAGATACATGGGGCGATTGGTCTCGGCATACCAACGCAGACTGAAATCGCCGAAAACCTCCACGACAGAGAGTGCGACGATGTCGGTCAGACTCATCCGCTTATCTTTTATTGAGATTCATTAATGAGGCCGGTTGATTCGGTCGACAGATGGATCAAATCGAAGGACTGGAAGTATGGAACGTTTGACATGCTCCCGGTCTCATTTGGCGTCTTTATGGCCCTTCTCGACGTGGTCATGATGGGATCTGCTAAGCTTATCTCGATTGATGCGATACCGTATAGTGTTGGACTGACACTTGCAACGATCGTCTACTCACTTCAGCCGTTCTTTTTCGTTAAGGCGCTTGAGTTCGAGAACATGACCGTGGTGAATGTGATCTGGAACTTGGCGTCCGATACGCTTATCACAACAATGGGCATCTTCTTCTTCGGAGAAGAGATCAGTGGGCTGCGATGGCTTGCCATGTTTCTCAGTCTCGTCTCGATTGGACTGTTCTCGTATACCGATGTAACCACCACGTGATTTTTTTAGGTTATGAATGTAATGGCTGGTATCGCTGCTGCTGCCGCACTTGCGGCTATGGCAGCACTATCAACACAGGCCGACTCGTCGGGTGCGTCACGTGCACTCGCATCTAGCCTAGGCTCACTCGGGCAGGCTCCCACTGTAGACAAGACTGAAGCACAGTTGAAAAGAGACTATGCACTGGCCAAGGCGGAACGACATGCGGCATTTATGAAGTCTGAAGCCGAACGGCCTGTCCCAACTACACCGTTTGCGACAGATACCGGTGTAGCGGCTCGTAAGGCTGCGTTCGACGCCCAGGAGGCCATCTATGCGCACAAGCTCGAGGATGACATAACGGCTGCGGCTGAGGCAGTGACGAAGAAGGAGGCTGCGGAAAAGGCGGATGCCGATAAGAAGAAGGAAGCTGCGGAAAAGGCGGATGCCGATAAGAAGAAGGCGGAGGAGACTGCGGCTTCCGAGAAGACGGAGGCGGCGGCGGCTCAAGCGGAGGCTGCACCAGGACAGAAGAATGCATTCTGGGAGGCGGTCAAGCTTGGGCTTTCGAGCCGATTCCAGAGCCTTAAGCCGGCAATTGAACTGGCGAAACAGACCCCGAGTCTGCTAACACAAAACTATGGCGACAACATGCGGCCCTTCATCAGTCAACTCATGTATCTCGCCCACAACGCAGCTGTATATGGAGAAGTCAATCGAGGATTATGGAAGGGAGATATAGGAAACTACAATCTTCTCGCACGTTGGACTGCACGGAAGAAGCTTGCAAAAGAAAGGGCGACTAAGCTCTACAATGAGGCTAAGGGTGGTGGTCGTACTCGCCGCCGTAAGCGCGGTGGCGCATCCACCAACGAGATTGCCGAGCTCGTAACACTTGTCCTCAACCAGGCCGCAATTGAAGGCGGACAAAAGGCACTTGCGGTCGGCGATGCGGTTGCAGTCTTGGTTCACGACTTTGTGGACAACACGTCCGGGATCCCGCCCATGACCCCACCCGAGAAGAATGCAGCTAACGCAGCGATCGAGAAGCAGTTGCGGGGCGTACTCGACGCATTCATTAAATACCAGAAGTCTACGAAAGAAAGCGATTCCGAAGGTCGCCGGTTGATCGCAGCTGGTCTCTTCAAAACTTTACCGCCCAAGACAGAAGTCAATGAGTACTTCCTGAAGTCACCGAGAACACTGCTCGGATTCTACGATGAGTTTGTCGCAACAGTCAATACTGCACATGCCACGACGGTTAAAACGGCGGACGACGATGAAACGAGGGCAAAGCGTGCGATGTGGGATGCAAATAGGGCTGCAGACGACGCTGCAAAAGCTGTCAATGCGATGCTGGATACGATAGGGAGTGCACCACTAGATAAGAGGTCTGGTATCATCGACAGTGCGACCCAAGCAGTGGACGCTGCAATTGCAGCAGCGACCGCTGCGAAGGTAGTCGAGACGTTTATGCGTCCATTGACAGACGCTAGGGAACGGATAGAAAGTGCAAAGCGGGACTTGGAGGAGGGCACGGGGATGGCGGCGTCGTTGACTGATCGTCAGGCTCTGCCTGCGCGCGAGCGGCGACTTCTCGAAGAAGGAGAGCTGGGTGTTCCGTACACCAGTGAAGACGCACGAGCGGCGGCGAAGGCGAAGGCGGACGCTGAGCGAACCCCCAACTTCTATGCCGATCGGATTGCACATGAAGAAGAGGCGGCGAAGGCTCGGGAAGAAGAGGCGGCCCTTCAATCCAAAGCAGACAAGGCAAGTGATGAAAGAGAGGCTAAGACCAAACTAGTATTACAAAGTATAAAGGCCCCTCTTAGAAACGCAGCCAATGCGGCGAGGGCGAGGCTGGCTGCGAATGGAGCGGAGATTGGTTCGCTAGCATGGCAAATATCGAATTCGAGAGTGGGTCCGGTTCAGGGTCTGGCTGCGGCGGAGGCGGAGAGGGCGAGGCTGGCTGCGGCGAAGGCGGAGAGGGCGAGGCTGGCGGCGGCGGAGAGGGCGAGGGCGAGGCTGGCGGCGGCGGAGGCGGAGAGGGCGAGGCTGGCGGCGTTGGATACGACTGCGGATGCTGCAGTCCCCCTTCCGTTGGAAGCGTCCCCTCCTCTTCCTCCATCGGCTAGGCCGTTGGCGCCCCCTCCTGGTTCGATGTTCGGGGATTTTCCTCCAGCACCGGAGCCTGAGCGCAGTTCGCTGTTTGAACCAAAGCCAGTACCGGTTCAGCCACTAACGGGCGAGGCTGCGGCGGCAGTGGCGGCGGCGGCTGCGGTGGTTCAAGCCCCCGCCCCTCCGCCGCCCGCTCAGCCTTCGGTGGAGGATCAAGCAAAGAGTGCAGCCGATGCAATCAAAGCTAACATTAGCAACGAGGATAGCTTCCAGGCAGATCTAATTGCTGCATTCGAGAAGGGCGGCTCGATCAAGGAGGTCGAACAGAAACTGAAGAAGACGCCTGAGCTTTACGATACCAGCTTCAGGATATTCGAAGGCCCGCTCATGTATATTATTTTCCGCTTGGTGACAGACGCAGAGCTCGACGATCGGGCGGCGACACTCTTCGAGAAGACAACTGCGCGGTTGAAGAATTTAGCGAAGAAACCCGCCGAGCTGCGCGCGCGCCTAGCAGAAGACTTCGAGAAGCTTCGCATAAGTGCGGAGAAAGCAGCGGCACTTGGACGGGCAGCTTTGGCAGCTGCTGCGACGACGGCGCAAGAGCGGGCAGCCGCCGTTGCGGAACGCGTGCGTGGCGCTCCGGCCGCGGCCTTGTCAACGGCCCGGTATGCTCTCGCTGCTCCGGCAAGGGCTCTAGAGGCTGAGCGGGAGAAGAAAGCTGCAAAACTAAGGGCCGCGATTGAAGCTGCACGTGCGGCACGAGGTGGTGGGCGTACGCACCGTCGAGGACGGCGGGTATCTCGCAAGCGCGGTGGAGCAACACCTGCTAACTTTGCTACGCTTGTGAGGATGTGTCTTTCTCACGGAGTAACCGATCGCGCGCGGGTACAGTCGTTCCTCGTGCTTATAGGACTTACCGACGAGGCTCGCGCGACAAAGTTGCTGCCTGTTCTCAATGAATTCATCGCATGGAGGAAGCGCACCTGGAAGGAAGACGTTGATTACCAGACCCTTTCCGGACAGGAGGCCTCTGACTTGAAACCCGCAATCAAGACGACCGTCTTCAGAGAAGCACTGTTTCCGGGCAGCACAGCGGCGATGGAGGCTGATGCACCTGCAAGCCGGTACACGCCGCTAGGCGTTGGCAACATTAACTCTCCTAGTACTGCAAAACCCACCAGATCCATTCTTAAGATAAAACCTCTCGGTGGGCCCGAACCTGACCGCAACTCGATCTTTGAACCAACCCAGCCTTCACTTGGACCAAACAATGTTCTTGATCGTCCAGAAGTTCCCGATGGAGTACCGAAACCTCCTGCGGCGGCTGAGGCTCCGGCTCAGGTTCAGAACATGACGGGCGTACCCGCAGTACTCCTGCGTGGGAATCAGAATGGCACAGCCGACGAGTCAAAGGATTCCGAATTAGTTCCTCGTCCTCACAGCCCTCCCGCCTCCGAGTGGTTACGCGATGCTCCTGCACAAAGCGCACAGGAATACAACGAAGAAGCCGATCGCCTGTTCGGTACATTCAACCGTGAGCAAGCCGTAGTTGAGACCAAACTCGACGAGCAGAAGCAACGGACTAACGATAAGACCGAGATTCGAGTTGATATCCGGTCGATCTCGAAACCAGCCACACCCGACGTATTCGACGCGATCAAACGGATGCGCGAACTTATCAATAGAATGGGGTCCCAGAAGGTCAAGGATCAAGCCGAAAAGTTGGTTGGGGCCGTTGATACTGCGTTCAAAGGCGTTAGCGCGATCGCAAAGCAACCGGATGTCCAGGCTGCTCTTAACTCGGCCGCATCTAGCATAACCCCGTGTCAGAAGAGGACTGCTACGGTTGCCAAACAAAAGGCAGCAGAACAGGAGAAGGGCCAGGAGATGCGCGATGAAGATGCTATGATTCGTGCAACTCTCGGTCTGTCTGCAACTGCACCCCTAACGCGTGCTAAACGCGCAGAGTACGTGAAACTCATGGCCGAAAAGAGGAAGGCTGAAGGAGAATCGCGACCTGGTACCGCTATCTCGCTATCTGACATTGTACTTGGTCTCGATGGTGCGATAAGCGACACAGAGGCGTTCTTCGAGCGGGAAGAGGAACCGCCTGCTACAGAACAGGAGCAGCGCGACTTCGATAGCCTCGACCAGATTTCGACCAAATCCTTCGACTACATGCAGGTGTTTCTGAATGCCGCAGCTCAGCTCCCCGTTGCCGCCCCGCCGCCGCCGCCGCCTCTTGCGCCCGTGCAGGCCGCTATCCAAGAACAGTCTCGCGCAACGACCCCACTCGGTACCGTAGACAATGAACTCAAACAAAAACTCGCAGACTTACAGCATCAGTTGCAAGCTGTGCAGAAGCGTCACACTGGACTGTCTAGTACCGTAGCAAGCAAAGCGAAAACAGCCGAAATCGCTGCACTCAAGCAGCGTATCGAGGAAGTACGGCGAGAGATAAACGTAGCCGCAACGGGAGGCAGTCGCAAGCGTCGCAAGACACCCCGTCGTCGCCACCACCGCAAGCTGCGTAAATCGACTTTCAGGAGAAATCGGAAGCATTGATAAATGTCTGACGATCTTGTCATTGCCAAGACGGTTCAGACTGCCCCCATCCGTATCCTTGCTGAGGGGTTGAAGTCCATGCTGGTAGAGATGAGTCTGGTCTTTGATAAGGATGGCATTCGCATGATTGCCATGGACAACACTCGCACGGTACTGACGCATATGCGTCTCCATGCGTCCAAGTTTGAACAGTATGAGTACAATCACACGGCCCCGCGTCTGGATGTGGGTCTGAACACGGACCACTTTTACCGTATTGTCAAGACAGTGACGAACGATGACACAATCACGTTCTCGGTCTCCAAGTCGGAGTCCAACCACCTGTGCATAACTCTGGAGAACGGTGAGAAGAAGCGCAGGATCAAGAACAAACTGAACCTGCTGGACCGTGACGAGTCGGACATCAATATGCCCGAGACAGAGTTCGCCACCCGTATCACGATGCCGAGCATGGACTTCCAGAAGATCTGCCGTGACATGACTCTGCTCTCGGCCAAGACGGTGGATGTCAAGAACGTAGGCGGAACACTGACCTTTACCTGCAAGGGTCCCTTCGCATCTCAGACGGTCACGATGGGTGACTCGACGTCTGACATGGCAATTACCAAGTCCAAGCCGGATGAGATTGTGTCGGGTACGTTTTCCCTTCCGCACCTGGTACTGTTCACCAAGTGCTCGAACCTGTCGAACAACCTGGAGATTCACATGAAGAATGATTGGTTCATCATGATTCGCTACGTCATTGCGAATCTGGGCGACATCAAGCTTTGTTTGATGCCCTGTTCCTCCTAGTCTTGCGGACACGACGGCGGCGACGTGTCTTGCGACGCCCGCCTTTCGGTTCATCGTCTTCGTCAAATGCACTGAGGTCTTCACCGGGTTCAGCACCACCCTTTGGCCAGTTTGGTTGCTTCGATACCAATTCTCGAGCAGCCGCTGCGATATCATCGTCCGTCAATGCGGACGTGTCTGTCTTCATGAACGTTTTCAGTCCAGCCACACCCGACGCACCCAATGCTGCCCGTGCCTTGGTTGATGAATAGGATATCGCACCCGGGGGTTTTTCGCGTATCGTTACCATCATCTTCGGAAGGTCCTTTGGATCGACTTTGCTCCACATTGGTGCGGTCTTGGGGTCAAAGTCTTTCGCACGGTCTTGACCAATCACCAACGTGATGTCAGTGAACTTTCTGACGTTGTGAAGGTAGTTCCATCCGGCATACGGGCCACCACATGCTACCCCTTCGCAATCAACCGCAGTATCTACAAGAGTAAGGTTCGGTGGGAATTTTCCGTTCCGTGTCATCATTTTGGTCAGTAGACCCTTTTTCATCGCAGACGGGATGAGAGTGTTCTGTGCAGATGAAATGAACACAAAGCACTCCTTCCTCGATTTGAGCATCTCGTCGATCATCTCGACGTGTCCCAATGTCGGAGGTTGAAACCGGCCGACTGTGTATGCGACCGCCATTGTTAATCCCATTGAAAAAGGTAATGGAGGCGGCTACCCTCGTCGTAACACTGTCGACCACCGTTCTCCATGCGTGGATGATTTACGTCAGCTACATGTGGATTGTGAACTGCACGTGTGTGTAGTCAGGCTCCATTTGGTCGCATGTATTGAAGACCCAGCCTTCGGCCGTGTCCACGCTTCACTTCGGCCTCAGATTGTGGGCCTTGTACGCAATGTCGTCACCCAGCTTCATCTTCAGCGATGGACTGAACAACTTGCGATCACACACCGCCGTCGTTGAATTCCACACCTTGACGATGTGAAACTGTCCCTTCGGAGACACCGTGACGCCCACGATGGACTCGTTTGAACTCTTGAGGAACGATTCGGCCAGGCAGTGGACCATGCAATCAATGAAGACGGTATGCGTATCTCCCGCATCCACCTTCTTTGACCACGCACCTCCCTTGTCGTTTTCGGGTGCATCCCATAGGGGACGCACGCCAGTCTTCATGAAGAAGAACATGCCAGACTCCCAGACATCCTTCGGGATGCCGTCGATTAAACTCCAGAATTCTGCCACCGTAGTGACCTCGTAGATGCGGATGTAGCTGCTGAGACTGTAGTCATTGTTGGAAGGGTCGTGATACCAGAGAGTCCACGTCATTTTGTCCGCACTCATCCCTTGATGAGTATGTGGTAATCCGTTTTCCGGACAGCCGACGGAAAACCAATCCTTTCTCAACCACAAGGAGAGAGAGCGTCGAAATGGATTCCGTTATCTCAATCTACGCTCTCCGCCCTTCTGTCAAGCAGCCCCTTCCCGACTCGGTCATCGAGGTCTTCTCCAAACTACGCACGTCCTTCCGTCCAGTCTACCGTCGTCCTGTTCGCCGTGACCCGCCTGCAGAGGTTGCAAACTGGCGCCAGAATGCCTTGGTTGAGACGCTCCGCAAGGTACGTGAGAAGGATGATGCCGACTACGACGAGATCAATGCAGCTATTAACAAGCTGTCCAAGCCAACCTACTCCAAGCTCACGGACATGATCAAGACCAAGATTGCCGCACGTGATCCGATGTTCCGCCTCCGAGTCACAACACTGCTGTTCGATCGGGGTATCCGCCAGAACTTCTATGCAAGCCTGCTGGCTGACTTGTATTCCGATATTGTCAAGGCAGAGGAGGATGCCCGCAATGACCTGGCGACACAGGTAGACATGTTCGATTCGCTTTACGATACGTCTGCAGTGACGATCGTACCTTCATCCACAGATGCTGGTTTCACGGATGCGCTGATTGCCTGGACAAAGCAGAAGGAGACGAAGCGTGGCTTCGCAGTGTACACTGCAGAGCTGTATTCCCGGGGGCTTATCCCGGAGGCCACGATGGCGGCATTTGTCAAGACAATTGTCGACGATCTCGGCGAGAGTATCCGCCATCCACGCACGCCCCCGACGGAGGAGCATGTGGATCACTTGGTTCGCTTCCTAGCCGCCGTCGCACCCAAGGTCAAGGAGGTGAAGCCGTTGGTTGCCAGACTCCTTGCGGTTCCCCGTGCCGAGACGCCGTCGCTGTGCATGAAGAGCAGGTTCAGGATGGAGGATGTCTCCAAGGCTTGAGCGTTAAAATGAACGCAAACACATCCTCGACTTCACACAAATGGCCTGCCCCTCCGCAACAGTCATGGCCCATGTCGCCAAGCTTGCTATTGAGCACGACCGTCCTATTTATTTAGATTACTATGCTGATAGCCTCTCCAAGGTCTGCTGCATCGGTGTCTCTGGAGAGAGCAAGTGCCTGGTCAAGTCGGACACGGAGTACACGTCGCCCATCGAGTCGATCATGCGTCTCAAGGAGGAGAAGATGTACATCATCATGACGGAGAACAGCATCTACGTGGTATCTGCCGACATTCCCGTCAAGCGCATCGTTCAGCCATCTACGGAAACGGCTAGTTCGTAAGACAATGCAGACATTCCCACCTCCTCATCGCATTTTGTTTGAACCCTTAAACGACCGCTCATCGCATTCCGTATGGAACACGTACGTGGCCGCAAACAAACATCGATGCGACTTTGAAGAGGTGGATGCAGCGGCTGTTAACTCGATCGACGACTTTGCGCCGTGGGTTACGCAGTGGATGTCGTTCGTTCCATCTCAGGCTCATATTCGCATGCGTGTACTGATCGTGTGGCACGCCCACTTTTTAACTGCTGCGTGCCAACAGATGCTCCGCCGTAGTTTGGAACAGCGGTCCTTCCGCTGTCGAATCTGGTTTCACATTGAGGAACCCCTGCTTCAGTCGGCAATTGTCTCTCGGTGTATTGTGACTCGAATGCCTGTCTATTCGCACGTTCCCGAACTGAATGGCGTGATCGATGTTGGATTGTGGACGGACCCGCATGCGTACGAAAAAGGAATGATAAACAAGGAGGAAGGATAAGGCATGCGCGTATTTACAGATGGAGCCTGTTCGGGAAATGGACAGAAGGGCGCAAAGGCCGGGTTCGCTGCATGGTTTCCAGAGCATCCCGATTGGTCTGACTCTCAGCGTGTCCCCGACGACCAGTCGCAAACGAACCAACGAGCCGAACTGTCAGGTATTCATCTTGCACTGTCGATCCTTGTCTTGAAAGGCGCACTCGACGAAGACCTCGTCATCTATACTGACTCGGAATACTCTATAAAGTGCCTGACCGAGTGGATGCCGGGTTGGGTGTCAAGAGGATGGAAAACAACGATGGGGAAACCTGTACTTCATCGGGATTTGATCGAAGGGATTGCAGTTCACTTGACGAAGTTCAAGCATCGATTCCATCACGTCCGTGCACACACGGGGGGTGTAGATGACCTGTCAAAGCAGAATGACATTGTGGATCGCATGGCATGCGAGTCCGTTCACGGGCGTAAGATCGAAATGCCCCCACCTCGGCCCGTAGACGAGCTGTTCCCCGGCTGTCCTATTGCAGTGATGAGTCCGCCTGTCGCAGCGCCTGTGATTTCTGCCTGGATTCGGGCAAACATCGCAGCACTGGATTCAGAGGTCATTGACAAGCATTTGATGAAGGCGTTTACGGAGATGTGCAAGACTCGCAACGTGACACTAACAAAGCAGACCGTTTCCAAGCATCCCGTGTATCGAGCGGAGCTGACAACCGTCCACATCGAGAAGACAGAGGTTTAAGAGTTTCCTCTCTGTATAAAGCATGTCGAACACTGTCGTGGCCTACTATTTCTGGTCTCCTACGTGTGGACCGTGTGCATCCATCAAGCCTGCGATTGCAGACCTGATCGATGAGTTTCCGGGTATTTATTTTACTGCTGTGAACACTCGTGACGATCCGCAGGGTATTGCTGCCAAGCTCAATGTTACCGTTGTGCCGACGATCGTCTTTTTGAAGAATGACGTGGAGGTCGGACGGTATTCGGGTACAACGGTCATCATGTACTACACTCTGGCACGGAAGGCATTGGCTGCGTAAATTACTGCGGGCACTTTGCAGCTCGCCCCACAGCCCCGTCAGACTGAGCCGCACTGTTTGGGTCATCGGAACTCATTCCGAGGTCACCAAACCCACCAAACCCACGACGACCAGGGCCGCCGCCACTACTACCGCCTGCAAGGACTGTCGAAGGGAGGTACTTTGGTGCATATGTAGTCATCACCCAGAACGCACCTCCTCCGATTAGGATACCATATCCACCACCAAAGAGGGCGGCCATCGCAGGCGACGCTACGCAATCGGAAATGGCGACAACCTGCCCGCCGAAGAGGACGAGGGCGGCTGCGATTGCACCCGCAGCATCCAGCAGACTCAGATTGAGTGCGAGGTCAAAAATGTAGTACGACAAGATACTTGACGTAACTGTGAGCGTCTGGGGAACACCGGCCTTGTTGCCGATTCCTCCGCTCATGAGACTGCATCCTTCGTAGTCAGCACCGCCTCGTAATCCGCCAAGTGCAGAGGGTGGCCCTGTTGGAGGAGGAGCCTTTACACCTCGTAATTTTGTCATTGCGGCAGCAGCACCGCCCGCCACCATGTCGAGGAAAGGTGCGACAATGGTAGCCAGAACACCTACCATTGTGCCTGTCCAGTACACGCCTTCGTATGTGAAGGCATCGGCCAAGACGCCAAATAGGAGTAGGAAATGAGGTACGAACCGCAGGAGGACCATTGCCCAGGATGGGGTCGCACCCGCACCCGTTCCTCCAGACATGACGGCAACAGCGGCCACCACTCCAATAATTGCACTGCTGGCGGCAAGGATCAATCCCTGCCACCAGTTGAGTAGTCCACGTGGCGCGGGGGCATTAGGATCCGACATCTTGTTCTCTTGACAGACTTGTTTTATACACACTAGAACAATGGGAAGTAAATGCTCGAAACAAGACCACCTCGATCCAAAACCATCCGTGGATATGACCGTTGGCGTGACTGTTGCCGGATCACATGGATGTAAATCGTGTACTCTGAGATATCCGCCGGGCAACACTGCGTCCACAGTCTCGCTTACTCGTACCGGCAATACGATCGTGATATCACCACTTGTACCATTCACAGCGGAGTTTAACGGAACGAGATATACATTTAACGATGTACGACTATTCTACCCGTCTCCTATCCGTGTAGAAGGCATACAGGCGGATGCGGTTATCCAGTGTATTGACAGCACCAATCTCATGATTCTGATACCTCTACAGAAGGCGGCAAGTGGTAACGGGTCGTCGTTTGAATTCTTGTCTCCGATTGCGTCGAGACTTGACCCGGCTACGGCAGACGGAATGGGACTCAAGGACAACCCTGTAGAAGACCCAAAAATCATGGCATCCGGAGATTTCGTTGCGAAGCTCATGGAGTATGCCCGTGTCAAACGAGCGCAGGCGGCGGGCGATACATACAATACAATCAGTGTTCCGACAGGTCAGAATTGGGCATTAACGAATCTTGTCAAGGAGTCCGATCCTTATTTCACGTGGGTAAATAGCGGTCTCGAACAATACACACGATCGGATTCCGACTGCGACCGGTATATTGGGTGGCGGGCTACCAAAGGCGCACAGGTCATCTTCTATCAGAACCCCGTACCTATCGCACAAGACGATTTCGTCAGATTGACTTCGACCGTCGGGCCCGTGAAGCCGGCTGACGTGCTCTCGCCTGTTACTAACCCGCTCTACATGCCGGGCAAGGCGACAGGTTGCAGAGTTCCCCTGCCACCACTCAAACTTCCCAAGATCCACATCGATGCAAAGGTAACTGATTTGATGATGTATGCATTTATGCTAGCGGCTGTGCTTTTGGCAGTTGTTCTCGCCGTTGCCATCGTTAACAGTGATGCGTTAGATCAGTTCGGAAAGGGGTTCGCACGTTTGTTCTCATGGGGAACACCCGCCAAGGCTTCAGCCGCCCCAGCTGGATCCGCCCCACCTCCAGATCCTATGGCTGGACTAGGCGCACTTGCTGCAGCTGCTGGCAAAAAAGGAATCAACCTGCCTAAATGATATCTGCCATCAAAAATGGTTGTTGCACTCTTCATCTCACCCTCCGGCACGCTGAGCGAAACGCCCCTTCCGGCAAAGACATCCGATGTGCTCGAGTGGCTTCGTAAGAAGACCAAGCAGCCCACAATGCAGTTTCAGGGCAAGATGATTCATGATGAGGATGTATATGCGGTCTTTGGCGTCCCCTGTGAAGAGGAAGAGGGAAACACCAACCAGCATATGCTACCTCCGCCGTTTAACGATGACCTCTTCACAGGAGTGCTCGTTATCATGAAGTCAATCAACCCTAGTGCGGATGACTACGACGCCCATGCCACTCAGTACAAGGATCTGCACTCTGTGGAGTACGATGAGTTCTACCACTCGTCGACGTTCCAGGAGGATGATGATGAGGATGAGAAGGATGAGGACGACGATGCGGGAGACGCCGTGGTCGAAGAGGAAGATGACGATGTTCCTACGGTGGACAGGGAACTCGTACCTGTCCATACGGTGCTTGCGTCCAATGTATATGTCGATCACCCACTTCGAACCCTTGTGCGTGACAAGTTCGATTCGAATGAGGTGGAAACTGCTATTCTCAAGAAGTGCGTAGCGGATGCGCAGGAGTGGTTCATTGATCAGACGTGGAGTAACACGGTGTTTCTTAACCTGTATCGCAATCGAGCCATTGACTTGTACCGGTACCGTCAGCTCATGCCGACAATGACAGTTGATGCATTCGTTAATTCCACGCCTCTGATTCAGAATCCAGAGAGGTGGACGGAGATCGTGCAGAGTACATCCGAGAAAGAGAAGGCGACTCATTCGAAGAAGCAGACTGCGAGCATCTTCATGGATTGCCGTCGCTGCCGCAAGAAGACTCGTTGCGATTACTACCAGATGCAGACTCGCTCTGCGGATGAGCCGATGACGACCTTTGTGACGTGTCTCGACTGCGACCTTCGCTGGAAGTTCTGATTTTAACGCCAACTAAAGAACAACAACATGGCTGACGAGGTAAAGGCAACACTGCGTTCGTGGCTTGAGATCGACGACCAGATGCGTGGCCTGCAGACACAGCTCAAGACGCTGCGTGACCAGAAAACTGCACTGGGGGCGCAGGTGCTGTCGTACATGAAGGACAATGACCTTGCTAATTTTGTTTTGGACGGAACGGGTGGTACAATTGCTCGGTCAGAGCGGACATCCCGACCGGCGCTGAAGCGGTCTACTCTCCGCCAGCAGCTGTTTCTCCAGTTCGCCGATCAGCCCGAGCGTGTGGCCGAGGCTCTTCGTGCAATCGAGGGCATTCACGAGGGCGATGACATGTCCGTTGGTGGGACGAAGAGGGATGTATTGTCCCGTCGTTTGCCCCGCAGTCAGAACATATCGCTGAATTGAAAAAGATGGACTGGTCGTGGACTATTGTGGCAGCCGTGCTAATCAGTTACGTTCACCTTTTCAACACGCTCGGAGAGAGGTATCTGGATGGCAGAGTGACTACGTGGATGGATCTACTTAGAACCTCGACGACAGCAATGGACCGGGAACAGTGGTCCTCCGCTGTGCGGGCGTTAGTTTGATCCTGCGAACCTTGGCCTTGGGCGGAACATGTGCAGAACAGAGGGCGATCCAACTCGATTGGTTCTCGGCGGGGGTAGCGCCCTTGATGTGGCCAGCGGTCATGAGATGGACGAAGCACCAACGGTGATCGTCACCAGAGATGTTGGAGTCGGAGGGCAGGACGGCATGCTGGCAGTAGGGGCAGAACATTTTGGGCGTTGTGATTGCGGGACAGTCTGTCATTGTCTTGACATTGGACAATCCGTTTTCATACGTCGCCAAGGCTCCTCGTTCCTCATACCCCAAACTTTCGCTTGAAGTCAGACAGACTAGCCTTCAGGCTTGGTTTGTTCCATAATACCCATCGACTTAATGCACCCGGTGTATCCGGCCTTCTCCAGTGTTCCCCCATTCCCGAATGCCGTTTCAGATACCTCGCCCGGCGAGTCTTGTCCTTATGCTTTGTGTAATCCGACATTCCCCTCGCACCAAACGGAACTGTCTTTGTCTTCCCATTCGGGAGCTCAAATATAGCGTCCCATTTTTTGGCAGGATTGTGCGACCTACGAAGAGTCTTCAACTTCATTATTGAACATGCAGAGTATCTTGCGGGGGATGGGTGTAGATGTATATCTCTCCGAGAACGACGAGGATGAAGAAGACGATAAAGTAGAACCCAAGCGTGTAGAGAAAGAACGTTCCGACGAAGGGAAAGAATCCCGTTGTCTCTTTCACGGCCAGCAGCGTGAGACCGAACTGTGCGTTCGAGACGAATGTCCAGATGAAAAGAATGAGGATCAACCCGCCTACCCCTGCGGCCGCCATCATGAGATAATTCGGTTGGTCGGCCATTATATACCACGGCTATTTTACAGTGCGTCCACCCATGCATCCCACTCTGCCTCCGGGACCTTGAGTTCCTTGAAGGCCGCCATGGCCTCTGCGACCTGGAGGATGATGCCTCCCTCCATTCCCGCAATCACAGCCATACGGTTCTGAAGCTGTTCTGCGGGCGACAGCTCCGGTGCAAAGGCATCGTCAAACCCGCACAGCACGTTCGTGAGCCGGCTGATGTGGCCATCACAGCACATGCCCAGCGAGTCTTCCATCTCCTGCCACAGACGAAGCTCCAACTCCTTGCGAAGGGAAGATGTCTTCATCTTGGCCCAGAGGCCGTCCAACGTTCGCTTGTACAGGAAGTCACCCTCCATGCGGCACGTCACCACTCGATACCATCGCTTGATGTCACGACAGATCTCGCCAATCTTGTCAATTTGCGTCCTCACACGATTGTCGATGACGAGGCTCTTGAAACACGTGGTCAACTCGGCCAGCGTGTTCTGGTCAGACGGTACGTCTGCGTTCAGGAGGATGTCCAGGGCCGCAGTCGTCTGCTGCGTGACGACTCGTGTGTGGATGTTCTGCGTGTCCCGTGCAAAGTTCTCCAGCTCCGTCCGTGCAACCAGGCGAGGGGCAACATCCGCTGGCCACTGTTCTAGCCACCCGATGTTTCCAAGCGGGTCCATGAGCGCATGCCCGCCCATGTGTCGGTTCCAAAGCTCAGCGATGCCTCGCTCTCGTGCGATGGTTACCTCGAGCGCCTGAACGAATGCGGCATTGACGAAGGGCTCTCCGATGTGCATGTGCCATTCGGCAATGACCTCTCGCCACAGGTCAGGCCGCTCCGTAATCTGAAGCACGGCCGGTACATACATCTCGTTCCAAATCGCAATTCGCCTGCGATGAATGAAGACGGTCACGTGACGAGCACAACGGTTATGCTCGCCGGCTGCCCGCATGCAGCCATTGTGCTGGCACCGCTGTGCGGGAGGAAGGTCGGGGCGGGGGCGAAGATGCTCGTGGCGGACGCAGTGGTCGATTCCGGGTACAGCGCCACGGACGCACATCCGGCATCGTTGCACGCCTCCGGGCTGGGCGACAAAGAGGCGAGTGTTGTTCGCACGGCGGTGAATGCCGCAGAGTGGGTCGTCAGCGGCGTAGACGATGTGGGTGCACTGGTGCCCGGCGGCGGTTGCTGCGGCGCACTGGTGAGGAGGCATGATAGTTGAGATGATGTTCTTGTTGAAGTCGGGGCTTTCCTTTTCGGCCTGCTACTTAGGAATCCGTTTTTGTTGGGTCGAGACGGCAAGACGAACGTGTTTAGCCGAACCCAACCGATGTTCGCTGAGACCTTTCCGCTTCTGATTCTTGATCTGCTGTTTCTTTGTCTGAGGAGGCTCCATTGCTTTCCGTTAGATGATGCGGGTAAAATACCTTTTCGGAAAACGATTTGTTATGTCTCATCAGAAGACTCTGAGCCGGCATCCAGACACCATGGCACTTCTCCTCATCAAGAATGTCTTCGAGACTCCCGCAGCCCAGCAGCTCCTCACCCGCCTCTACCAGCAGACCCAGTCCGAATGCATGCGCAACGAAAAGTTGGGCATGGAGGTCGGAAGCGCCCGTGAGAACGACCAGAAGGCGATTCTCAAGGACGCCCTGCCCCAGCTCAACTACCAGATCAGCAACAACCTACCCCAGGATTTCGAGTTGAATGCAGAGCCCGTGTCACAGAAACATATCAGCGGAAAGCCAGGTTCCGGGAGCGTAAAGGCAAAGTGGACGTCGGACAAGGTGAAGGCAAAGGAGTACATGGAGGGCATGCTGGCGGGCGACCCTGCGAAGTTTACTCACCTGCTTATCACCTACATCGAGCCACTTAAAAAGCTGATTACGATCTACGGAATCGACCGTGAGGTCGTTCGGGGCATTGTCGTGGACCTGAAGGATCGGGCGTTCACCCACCACGCAGATACCAATACCCGTGGCGTTGCTTACAGCGCAGCCACGGTCAATCGGATGCATGCTGCGGCCACATTCAAGGTGAGTTTCGAGGGAGACGTGTGCGGGGGCATGGACCCGATCGAGCGCCGGCTGCGGCTACTGGATGCCTGGCGTGCCGAGCAGGAGCAGGACCTTGCGAGCAACTAGATACCCCAGCAGTGTGGGGACCGCATTCCCGATTGGCTTGTATGCCACCATTGACTTTTTACATTCTGTGAGTACACAATTTGGCGGGAATGTCTGGATAAGTGCCGCCTCCCGCACGGTCAGTCGCCTAGTCCCACGGAATTCGATGTTACCATGGTGTTCAGCACGCATTGTAGGACCAAACCCATCCTCGTTAACCGTGGCCTGTCCCTGCCCCTTTTCCAACTTTGCCGCTTTTGAATAGACCTGCTGTGCCGGATCCGTGGTTACGTCCGGTTCGACAAGATGAGCAAAGTAAGGGCGTAGGTGGCATACGAGCCTGTTCTCTGTAATCACATTCCAGTCGTCAGGGAGATCTCTCTTCTTGTCAAGGCGAATGCCTATGATGATCACACGATGCCGAGTCTGGGGAATACCAAACTCTTCACACTTGATGAGTTGATACTTAACTTCATATCCCACTGCAGTGAAGTCAGCGACAATCGTGTCGATTGGATTTCCTTTCATTGTCAAGAGTCCTTCTACGTTCTCGGCAACGAAGATGCTTGGTTTCACACGCTTGACAAGTTCAACATACGATTGGTAGAGTGTCCCACGACTTGAGTCAAACCCCTGCCTCTTCCCTGCGTGGCTAAAGTCTTGGCATGGAAATCCGCCCGTGATGACATCTGCCGTTGGGAACTCGTAGTTCTCAGACAGGAGTTCCCGTACATCACGAAGAACATAGTTGTGGTCCCAGTGATTGAGTTCAGCTACCTTCTTCGCAGCCGGCAGAATGTCGTTCTGAAACACTGTCTCGAAAGGCAGACGTTTCAGATTGACGAAGCCAGTCGTATCGGCGGGCGATGCCACGAAGGACGGGTCTACACTGCTACGAGGAACGACAACCTGCTCGGAGAATCCCACGTCCATCCCACCCATTCCGGTGAAGAGTGAAATGACCTTATAGTCCATGATAGCCGTTGGTATCATACGGAGACATTTCGTTTTGACCCATACAATCCACTTTTCTGAAAACGAATTCATGGCTATCACGGCTAAGTCAATAGCCGGTCATCCAAAGTGGCCATCAAGCATCGCTTCCAAGCACCCAACGCAACCATGTCGACCCCCACCAAGATCCAGCCCGCCCCCGTCGCACCCGGTGCCCCCCGCAAGAAGCCGCAGTGGCTTCTTGACGAGGAGGCCGCCGACCCTACGCTCGCCGCAAAGCTTGATGTTTCCCGTGCGGAGGCCGCCAAGCTGGCCAGCGAAAAGGCCGCACAGGATGCCGCTCGCAACGCCGCATGCGCGGCCTGGCATGCCGCACGCCCTGAGTGGGTCATGCAGTCGGTTGAAATCGCCCCCGGCGTGCGGGGAAGCGAGCGTGAATGGGAAGTGCCCCCGAAGGTGGGTCTTCGCCGTGTCCGCAACAATGAGAAGTGCCCGTATTGCGGCAAGTAAAACCCACAAATGAGGAGAGGGACAATTCGAAGGGCAACGATGGCGAGTAAGGCTAATCTCCCCCCAAGAACCCCAATCTGAAGCGCCCGCATCCGCACGCCACTAACCCGGGGGCAACCCCACCTTTTTGTATGCATCTGCAAAACGGATTCCGTGTCGGACAGGAAGAGAGAACCCATCGCACAAGATGGCACTCTCTAACTCTGACCTCGACGACCTCTACACGGCCTACACTACGGACAACTTCGCCCGGTTCGAGCGTGCTTGCGTTGGCATGTTCGTAAACTACTGGGTCTCCAAGATTCCCCACGACATCAAGGACCGGCTTCTGGACGCCATTCGCTACTCGCGGACACGGCGTGATATGTGGGTTCGATTTCCCAAGGTCATCAGTCCAGACCACAAGATTGAGATTGACGGCCGCGTGATGTACTCGCATCACATCATCCACAAGACGGACGCACTCGCCCAGGTTGCGGCGGCAATTGGCGATCACATCCACGTGCGGCCGGTTGTTGGTGAGGACGGGAATACCATCCTTCGCATCGAGTACTGGCCTCCCCGTGTTCACACTGTACCCAACCCCGAGGATCTGTATGCGGACATGCCCTCGATGGATGGCTACCCGCCTTCGTGATTTCTGAAAACGAATTGTCCGCCATCACGGAACACAGTAGAGTGGGGACCCTAGATCCCCCGCAGGCCGTTTCGGCGGCCCCGTTCCCGGACACGGGTCTAATCATGTGGTGTGGAGCTGGTCCCGCAAAGGCAGAGCTAGACTGTTTTTGTATTTGGATGGTGGAATCCACTTTTCTGAAAACGAATTGTCTGCCATCACAACCAGACTCAGAGCCGGTCATCCAAAGTGGCCATCAAGACAACGCTTCCAAGCAACCAAGCAACCATGCTCTCCTTCATCCCGCACTCCGTCTCCCGCTCCCGCGCCGGCTTCGTTCGCAACCCCTCTGCGGGCTGGTCGATCAACATCCCTCAGTGGATTCCGGCACCCAAGAAGCCCGCCATTGACATGGCGGCTGTTGACCGCGTGGTTGACACCCTTGCCCGCTTCGTGGCCAAGTGGGTCGTGCAGAGCCGCACGGCCCGCAGCAGCGCCCGCATCCGCGAGGCCGGCGAGCGTTGGGCCCGTTCCGCCATGTCCCCCAACTGGGGCAACATGATGGAACACGAGGACCGCCACCGGGCCATCTTGGCTCGCCGTGAGTTCATCCGCTGTGTCTCCATGCCGGAGGCACAGTGGAAGGCGGAATGCCGTGCGGCCATCGCATCCGCATCGGATGTTGGCCCGCTGATGCTGGCATGGGTGCCCATCTGGGCCGCCCGCGATGCCAATGTCGCCCGCAACCTCGTCCAACAGACCCAGGTCTGGAACGAGGTGGCACTGCACAACCGCCAGATGCCCGCACAGCGGCGTGTGGCCCGTGTGGTCCGCAACCACTTCGCAATCGACTCCGATTCCGACTAAACAAACCCCCAAACAAAAAGTTCAACAAACCAGAATGACAAATGAGGCGGAGGACAATTCGAAGGGCAACGATGGCGAGTAAGGCTAATCTCCCCCCAAGAACCCCGAGCTGTAGCGCGC
>Ga0209188_1000301_pt1 | contig 52338 bp, 49 predicted proteins | sample C_130625_EF_Meta_FD_187307 | JGI IMG/M metagenome (GOLD analysis project Ga0209188, IMG submission 187307) | Freshwater microbial communities from Lake Croche, Canada to study carbon cycling - C_130625_EF_MetaG (SPAdes) (version 2) | ecosystem: Environmental > Aquatic > Freshwater > Lake...
ATTTACACCGATGAAGATTTAAAATGGTACACACAGCCAAGGGCTGTGGTACTATTAATTCATTTATCGGTAACAGTAATCCCATTGAATGAATTAAAGGGCTCCTTTAGGAGCCGATTTAAATCTTCAAGGGTGTAAATCAATCGTGTAGAACATTCATAAAATATCTGTTGAAATTAAACAGATATTTTAATCTTCAATGGTGTATAAACGGAATGTTCAAAAATGACACCCTGTATTACAGCAATTTTTGCCGTCATTCAAAGGCTCTTTTAAGTTTTATTTCAAAAAACGGTTTCGGCGATAAAATGGAATTTATCTGTATTGACAATCGAAGTTTAGGAAAAACAGGTGGTTGGACTATTTGTCTAGATAATGGAACACAACATCTGTTGCCACCCAACATCGACAGAGTACCTGCTCTTCTTTTAGTAAAATCTAAATTTCAAGTTAAATATGGTCAAGAAATACAGACATATTTAGCCCCCATTGCTGAAAAGAAAAACAGCGAGGCCGTTCAGGGCAACGGTGATTATCTGACTTTTTCACAAACATCCTTTTCAAATAACTTTTCCCCATTTTGAAACCTTGCAATTACATCGTGTTATATCCATCAGCTAACTTGCTTAGAGATTTAATATATTCCATCGTTTTTTCTCGATTATTGTAGCTCATTTCACCAATCGGTTTCCGCAATTGATTAATCACTTCCAATACTTCGTTTGCGTTTTCCAATTCATTTACATCGGTTTTGTAATCTTTTTCAATTAAAAACGACACAATGTCACCATTGTCAATAACTTCTTTATATGGACTATACACATTAACGTACCATACTTTGATTATTAAAGCCGGATTTAAATTACGCAACATTTCAAAATAGGTTTTGGAGGTTCGAATATCTTTATTGTCTGGAACGATTTCAATGACCTCTTCCAAGAACTGAATAAACAAGTTATTGAAAGCTTTAGTTATCGTCGATTTCGTTAAAGACATTTTATGAATGAATGTTTATGAATATAAAAATCATCTTTTTATGCCTTTTGATAAAATTCAATATCGTCAATAGAAACCACCAAAAATTCAGTGGTTTTGTCCATTGAACTTTTGGATACAATCAAGTTTTTTCCGCCATTGTCAATAACAAATCCCAGAGAATATTCAACAGGTGTGTCTTTTTCAAATACAAATAATGGTGACCATCGTTTTAAAATCAATGTATCACTGTCTAATACAATAAACACGTGGTAGTATCGTCGGCGTTCTTCATAACTTACTAAATGACACAAGAACCATATTTCTCTACTGTCAACCAAGTATACGCCATTTGTTGAACCACGAACTTCTCTAAAAAACGATGGAACATCCGTCTGTGTAATTTCAATGTTTAAATCCACACCATCCACGCCACCCTGTGTGATTCTACCTAAACGTAAAGGCCCCCAGTCATATACCATCCATATTTCATCCCCCTTGGAAAACATCACCCAATTCTTCTCAACATCTCGGTTTTCTGGAGACTTTAACAGACGACTTTCATAAACCTCCCCTGTTTCTATTCGTATTTTTCCGTGTTCAACTTGCATTTTCCCATGTTCAACACAACGATTTGCGTTGTAATACATTTCACCTAAATGAGAAAACAAACGAATATCTTCTAATCCAACATAATAATTATCATAATCTGTATTGTATTTTATTTCAACAGGGACCGAAATTTTTTGTGGATGAACGGTTTCCATTTTAAACAGGATGTTTCGTGTATGAATTTTATCCCTGTTTTCATAACCACCTTCTTGATTGATTCTGTAATTCACATAGCGAACATTTATCCAATAATTTTCATCAGAATCTGTAACTGTTTTATGTCGGACAATAGACGGGGTACTATTATTAAACACGTTATTGTTTTCACCTTTTAAAGTTATCGTCGATGTTTTCCATTTATCTTTTACAGGAATAGGCAATACGTAAAATTTGTAATTGTATAGAATGTTTTTAAATACTTCGTGTGGGATAAAGGGGTAGGCCAATAGCTTCATACATGTCTTGATAATATTATGACGATTGGGTAATTCCATTAAAACTGGAATATAATACGCAAAAATCGTCAATTCGGCTTCTAATCTCCAATTATAAATGTCGGATTGTGTAAAGAGAAAATCTAAATTGGAATTATTCCCCATAGCTATAGCCTTTTTGGCCATTTCGTAAAAATAATAAGCCAAAAAATTTTTACCGGAAATCCGGCAATCATATATTATTTCATACAAGTTTTCGATACGATTTGGACAAATTTCTAACGCACTTATCCATGCATTGTAGGCTTCAGCCTTTCGACCCAACATTTTATAACAAATACCACTACTGTAATAGCAAACCCATGTCTCTTCCACCCACCCACCATGTTGTATTCGTTTGTTATAAACTTCAATGGCTTTTTCATAATTCCCATAGTCCTTGTAGCTATTACCCAAATAAAACATGTATCGGCAATTATTTGGCTCTTCCTTAAGCCCGTTCTCCAATAAGAAAATATCCCTCTCAAACTTGTCTGTTTTAGACCCTCCGTCTCCAATATCCAATATGCGAATATTATCCCATTCAATTGTTATATTTTTTGATTGTGATGGTGAATCTAAATACTCGTGTGTAACCCCCTTGTATGAAAATCCAGTTCTATTTCTACAAATTCTTGCGTTTTTTGTATGAAAATCATGCCCCCCCTGGAACAACAGGTATACATCAGCTCCTTTATTATTCAATTCCCTCTTGAAATCATTCGGATTAAACATCTCGTTCACCCATAAAATCATATCTGCATCCATCAATAAAACGAAATCCCCATTCGGAAATAATTCCAGACACTTTTGTAGAGAATATGTTCTATTATGTCCAAAATCACGAAACGGATAACTGATGACTTGTCCTTTAATTTGTGGATAGTTTTCCGAAAAAAAACGGCGTATAATATTTGGAGTATCATCCGTTGAACCAGTATCGCAGATGACATAATAATCAATCAAAAATGAAACGGATTTCAACATTCTCTCAATCACATCCGATTCATTTTTAACAATCATGTTTAAAATAAGCGTTGGGTGTGCCTTTTTTTTATCCATTTCTAAAAACATACCCTGTTGTTATTCGTTATAAATATGTATCTTTATTTCATAATGTATTTATGTTTTTTACACCGATGAAGATTTAAACCGATGAAGATTTACACCGATTAAGATTTACACCGATTAAGATTTACACCCTTGAAGATTTACACCGATGAAGATTTGAAATGGTACACACAGCCTTTGGCTGTGGTACAATTAATTCATTTATCGGTAACAGTAATCCCATTGAATGAATTAAAGGGCTCCTTTAGGAGCCAATTTAAATCTTCAAGGGTGTAAATCTTCAAGGGTGTATGATGACGCAAAAATTATGCAGAATAGTTCATCTTGAGCGTTTTTCTATTTTTGCCCATTCTATTTCCACGAATCACATTTTGTGTTTTATGTCCGAAACCCTTGCCTACACCTTGTTTTTGTAATCCTTCTTGGATAATATCCACATAATCAGTCGATTGAGGAGACAACAGGTTGTTTTGTATGAACCTGTTTAATTCATCCATTAGAAATCCTCTAAATAAAAAATAACTTATTGTCTTCGACAAACCCTGTTTATACCCACTGTAATTTTCGCTGGATATTCTGTAATGCGATTGCAATTGTTGTATTTGATAATGAACATGGGTTCTTTCCTGTTTTAATGACTGAAACAGGGATTTCAATGATTTCGGATTCTTAAAGAGGATATTCAAAATAGTAGCCTGTGTCTCTGTTAATGCTTCATATATACGAACCCCCTCATATCTATCACACAGGTGTTCTCCATTAATATTTCTAAGCAAATTTAAACATTCTGTACCTTCTGCTGGTCCTCTCCCGGTTTTCTGATTAATACCATCGAATCCAAATGCGTGTAGCATTTCATGAATACACACCCTTTGACATTCTTCTTTCCTAAAAACATAAATAGGGATTGGAGATGCTTTTACGGTAAATCCAGAGTTGGCATGAATTTCATCAATAAGTTCCCCTGTTTTTTCTGGAAAATATTTTAAAAAGGGTGTGGCATAATAATACAATTCGTATTCCGGTTGTAAGATACTCTTTTGTTGAACGCGTTCCAAAAGGAGTAAAAATATTGATAAAATATCCAGACTCGGGTCTTTACTATAATCCGTGTAAATATGTAGGGTGAATTTAACACTACCTGTTTCTACTCCGGATACAGGAAAACCCTGTTGGATTCTATACCCGTATTTCCAATCATGATTTATAATGTATTCCTGTATGGGTTTAGGAATATATTGAAAATAACTGCCTTGAACAACACTGTCTTTTAACAGGGATGTTTTTTGAGGATTTAAAAAGGCCACCTGTTTCTTTTTTTCCTGGAACTCCTGTTGAATTTCTTGTAATATAGTTTGAGAACCGTATAATATTTTAAATGTTTTTCGCCCTTTCATAACCCTGTTGATATGAAATAGTTTTAGAATAAATCTCGATAATCTCGATAATCTCGATAACCCTTTTACAGGATTACATAGGATGATTCAAAGAATCGCGGAGATTTTCCAACAGGGTGTCTTCTTTGTCTTGGTCATTTTGAAACAACTTGGCTTCTCGTGTTGAAATCAAAAGGTGTTTTATAAGTGGGTTTTTTAATTTCTCTAACCAAGCAGTTTTTCGACGTTTATTTATACGCTCATCGGTTAAAGTATCGCGATTCACATTTGTCAAAGGAACAAAAAGAATGTTCTTGTCTTTTATTTTTCGGTTTCCATAAGAACCCCTGTTGGATAATGTATAATCTCCTGGATTATCAACAGCTTTTCTGGCAATTTGAATATTATTAGAAATAAGAGTATCACTTTCTGCTGTAAAGTTTTTATAAAAAGACGAGTTTTGATGAAAATGACCAGCCAATACATAGTGTGAAACAGAATTCCATTTTTGTCCGTCGATATTTAATGGTTCATTTAAAATAAAATCGTCAGACAATACTCTTTCCCATCCCTTATTCCGTTTTCTTCTTAATTCGAAATAGTCAGCCATTTGTCTTTTATGGAAAACATGTGGTTTGGCATCATCAGAAAACACAAACCCATCCTGTTGTTCTCTGGCATCCTCCACATCCTCGTCTTCTATATTATGGTATTCTCCACCAACCACTTCACATCGGAAACTTGTAAAATCCGGAATTCTAAACCGGTATTTCACCCCTAAACATTTTACAGAATACGGAAGAGAATCAAATGATAAAAACAGTCGTGTTTGATTGTATTGGATTAATTCGTAGTGGTTTCCAGACACAAACGCCGCCAAAATATACCTGTTGGGTTTATTAAGAGTCCCAACAGTGTATATAACATTTTCGTCTTTTGGAAACAGGATGAATTTCACCTGTAGTTTATTCTCCAAGGTTTCTATCGCCCACTCATTCGCCCAAAATTGTGAAGTTTTAATATACTCCCTGTATTCTTCTTCCGTTTTAATTTTTTTCATATGAGGGACAATATCATAAATGTCACTATTTATATCGGCGATTTTCTCGTCATTCCGTCGTTTCCTTTCCAACAGGGTTCTCTTTTCTTCGTTTAATGTCTTTTTGTCTTGTTCGGATAAACTTTCTCGTAAAAGTGTCTTTATTTCTTCAAGACGCGTTGTAATGACCGTGTTGTTATTCGTTAAACCGACGCGCAATAAACTAAATTCCGAAAATATCTGTTGCTCTTGTTTAAAAGTCTTTTCAACAGATGAGTGATTTGACAAGAATTCTCGAAGACCTCTTATAGTCGTCTGAATACCCACACTTTTAAACGCTTCACACACAACGTGGAAAAAACAATCTCCGTCGCCAGGAACCGAAAGAATCGAATAATGCGTGTTTTTCATTCGTTCTTGTATCCAATCGTGTTTTCCGGGATTCTCCTTGTATTCTTCAATGAGTTTCTGAGCCTCCTCTTTGCTTTCAATATGTTGAGAACGCTTAGATATATTAAGTTTTCCTTCCAATAAAGTGTTTTTATTTCGACCGTCTTTTTTAGTTATTGGTTCTAATAGATATTTATCTTCTTCTGCATCAATATCTGTTTCTTTTTCTAAAGCTTCCTTTTCTAATTCAACATTGACTTTGGGGGCTTTTGTTTGTTGTGAAAACCCCTGTTGTTTTTGATAAATTTCCAAAATTTTAGTCTTGTCGATGAATAACAGGGGTGTTGTTTTGTCGAGGTCTAAATCATCATCTTCATCTAAAATGTTTAAATAATCGTCCTTTTTTATTTCAACGATTCCCAATGTTCTTTGAAATTTACCATTTTTCTCTGGATCGAGAGTAGCGTATATATAATGATACACAATGTTGTCGTCATTTGCATGTGTTTGTTTAACACCTACAGCTACCATAATCGGCGGTGTATCTGGAAAAACCTCGTATTCATAAATGTCTAGAGACTGTCCATAGTCTTTAACATTTATTTTTTCGCTGTCTTCGTATTTTATTTTAGAATTTATTCTTGACTGTATCATTTTGGGTTTTTGGTTTATTATTAGATTATTGAGCTATTTTATTTTTGTTTTTAGTGTGCGCAAGTAATCGGAACAATTATTTGAACGATAATTTAATTGACGATTGAACAAAAGAAAATGGAGATTTCAACAACAGCCATTAACGATTTACAAACGGCATCACAGTTTTCTCAACCATCTCGTAGCGGAGGAGGTCAAATCCCTGAAAATATTACCTATCAAATAGGAGAATTGCCACCACCGATTAAAATAGAAAAGGGAAAAGGCGAATTAAATGCCACTGTTTATTGTCCGATTGATATTCATCCACCGCCATTTGGAGGTCCTTCCAATCAAGTTCAAGGGGGGCAGGGGGGTGGACAACAGGGGTTTTCATTTAGCGACAATTCAGCCTTTCCAACAGGTGAATTCCCTGTTAAGAATCAGCTACCATCCCGCGATATTCCACAAAATACTCTACAATATATGGATGAACAGACAAGGGCGAATTATATTCCACCTTCTTCTCGAGGTAAAATCAACGAATTCTTGGAATTAGGAGAACCAAAAATAAAGGAACATCGACGCAAAAAATACCGAAAACGAATCTTGGAAGATTTTTGGGAAGAATTTCAAATACCCCTGTTGTTGGCCGTTTTATTTTTTATATTTAGCGTTCCTGCCGTTTCCGAGACGCTTCATAAATACACCCTGTTGTATTTGCCTGGACTTTTTAACACAGAAGGACATATGAATTCTTATGGGTTGGCGTTCAAATCACTAATTTTTGGGAGTGTTTATTATGGCTTGACCAGGTTGATGGACTATTTTACTTTAGAATAATTCACGGTAAATTGTAGAACAAATATAGATGTTTATTCAAAATAATAGAAAAAACACCTGTTATGAACCAGGAATATTATAATAATAACATTAATCTTTTTTGCAACAATTGTGGTAAATATGGTCATATTTTCAACAAGTGTAAATCCCCCATTACAAGTTATGGTGTTATCCTTTTCCGTAAAATGGAAGAAGAACGTATTGAATACCTGTTGATATGTCGAAAAAACACGCTGGGATTCATTGATTTTATGCGAGGTAAATACTCTGTTAGTAATCGGTATTATATCATGAATATGTTGAAACAAATGACTACTGAAGAAAAGGAATACTTGAAAACTAAAACGTTTGAAGAATTGTGGGCAAAAGTATGGAATGATGAAAGTCATTCTTTTAAAAAAGACGTGAAAAATTACAATAACCGTATTGAAGAGAATATAAGTAGAACTAAATTTAACCAACTGTGTCGCGGAATTACACTTTCTCACAAAAATCGTAATTACAATGATTCTCTTCATTACACATTGGCTGATTTAATTCGAGAATCGACAGAATTATATGGAGACTGGAAAGAACCAGAATGGGGATTTCCAAAGGGTCGCCGGAATTTTCAAGAAAACGAATATGAATGTGCATTACGAGAGTTCTCGGAAGAAACCGGTATTTGTGGTCAACAGTTGAAATTGGTCAATAACCTGTTTCCTTTAGAAGAAATATTTATTGGGTCCAATTATAGGTCATATAAACACAAGTATTTTTTAATGTGTCAATCCCAACCATTTCCACCTTTAGACACACAATTTGCCTGTTCAGAAGTAAGTAAAATCGGATGGAAAACATTGGACGAAACTCTGGCTGTTTTGCGACTATACAACACGGAAAAACGTGAACTTATCAAACGCGTAGATACAGCCATTCGCCGTTTTCATTTGATTTAGCACCAAATAAACAGTGTGGTTCTCATAAAACAACTATAAGTGTATAAAGACTAAACAGACTTTACAATACGTGTTGCTCTAAAATGGAAACAGAGGTTCAAAAAAATATGAATTATTTATTTGAAAGAATTATTGATGCACAAATGAACCATCATCCACATCCGAATTTTACAGATGGAAATGAAAGTCAGCTCCCAGAAAAAATGTATTTATTAAAACGGGATTTTAGAACAATTTTTATTTCAAGAGAAGAATATTCGCGCGTTTTAAAAGAAAAGGGTGGTTTTAGTTTGTTGTATGAATGCCGATGTTGTTCTTACAACTCTTATACTAATTGGTTTCTGTATAATTCCGAAAACCACAACAGGGTGTTTATGGTTTGGATTAATTTAAAGAACCAAAATGATTTGCAAGGAAATGAATATTTAGGCATGTCTATAAAACAAGACATGTACAAAACAAATCAGTTCCATCAATTATGTTTTGATTTATATTTAAAGAATGAAAATATAGTTATAGGTGGTTTTCGTGATGATATAGAACGTATATCTCAAATATAAACCATTAGTTTGGTTAGTAATATTTGCAACACATGTGGGTGTATTATTTTTGTTTTATAGAGTTATACTATATACATAAATGTCTAAGCGTGCGTTATTAATAGGTTGTAATTACTACGGAACTAATTGCCAATTAAACGGTTGTATAAATGACATCATTAATATGTCACACTTCTTAAAGGATGCCTTAAATTACAAGAATAGTGGCATTTTAGAACTAAGAGATGATAATCCAAGTTGTATGCCGACTAAAACCAATATTCTGGCTACTTTGAAAATGGCGGTGGAATCATCTGCATCTTTATCAGAATTATGGATTCATTACAGTGGCCATGGTTCTCAAATACGAAGTTTGGATAATGACGAAACAGATGGTTTAGATGAAATAATTGTTCCTGTTGATTATAAAAGGTCTGGATTCATTACAGATGACGATATTTTTAATATTATCAAAGATGTAAAATGCAGAACCATTCTGATTTTCGATAGTTGTTGCAGTGGTTCTATTTGCGACCTTCAAAATATGTTTGAATTTAACGGAAAGGCGTTGGTTAGAACAAAAGACACAAACAAAGAAATCGCCGGAAACCCAAATGTATTCGTTCTGTCTGGTTGCAAAGACACACAGTCTTCGGCTGACACAGTTAATCAAGAACAAAGACAGTATGTGGGGGCTTTTACAGATAGTCTTTTGTATTGTCTTCGTTCCAATGAATGTAATGTTGATATTCTAAAGTTATACGAAGATACCTGTTCTTACATTAAATCAAAAGGATATAGTCAATCCCCTGTTTTAACTTCTTCTTCGCCTAATCCCCACTTCATCATTTGTAGAGACAACACGGCGGTATTACATGACAATGTGATTCCTATTACAGAATATGCTGTTCCTACCCTACCACCACCTGTTCCTGTTCCTACCCTACCCACCCCTGTATCTACAACAAGCACCACAAACACCACAAGCACCACAAACACCACAGGAGTCAATCAAAATTCTGGAAGTTTAGTCCGAGGAACTCGTGTGTCCTTTATCACAACGCCTTTTGAAAACGCCTTTCAATGTGGTTCAAACATTGTCGATACCCACAACACCTTTTCTGTAAAGTTTAAAACTTCTAAAAACAAACAAATGAATTACATTCAACAGTACTAAACCAACCCTGTTGTTTATGAATCATTATTATTTAGCTGTTGGAATATTGAAATGAAAGAAAACACATGGGGAATATTTATTTTTATCCCATGTTAATCTATATATTTAATTTAGCAATGGACTTTCTTAAAAAAATTTGTCTTCCAGCCAAGATTTATTTAGCCATTTTAATAATCACCATTATTGTTGCTATTTTTCAAGGCGTGGGTATCTCTATTATCTTATTAAAAACAGTCTTTGGTATTATATGGACTTGGATATTGAACTGGATTTGTAGCAAGGGTTATACAAATCTATCTTGGGTTATTTTACTACTTCCTTATGTATTGATGTTTTTAATTGTGGCAACAACTGTTGAAGTTATCAGAGTTCTAAAAACAACTACACCCATTGTAACTACACAGGATACAACTTCTACAGAACCAAGTGTTGTTATTTTATCATCATAAATATTTTTACACCCTTGATAATTATTGTACTATAACCGAACCCCGTGTATAATGTATTTACAAATGTAAAAAATACATTACACAATTATTCTGTATTTTCTTCGTAATAATGAATATTCATTTTTTTAGGTCGGAATATTTTTTTAGGAGCGTTTGGGTTTTTTTCCATTTCTAAACCTGTTGAAATATTGGCGTATTCTTGTGTTAAAATAGTTTTAATAAACTCGTAAATGAAATAAAGAATCTTTTTGGTACAATTACCAACAATAATACAACTTCCTGTTCGGAAAATCATGAAAGAAATCTTTGTGTATTTCTTCGTTTTAGCTAATTCCTTCATTTTCATTGCGTCTTTTTCCAAAATACAACCTGTTTGTTCACCATCAAACCCATTTTCATTATTGAAATAATATTTGCATTTTACACCTTGATAACTAGAAGAATTATAAGAGGTTTCAATGCCATATTTATTACGCAACAGGGTGTATAATCGGTCTCTGTCAATAAAATACCCTAATTTAAAATTGGAGTTAATTAAAACACCATCTTTTCCATCCACATAACATAGGGGTTTATCTCCTTGATTAAATGGCTGAATAATATCCAACACAATCTGTTTAATTTGTTCTAAAATGGATTTAGAGAACCTACCTGGAATTTCCATCTTCCCCGTGTTAAAAACCTTGACGTGAAATTCCTGGAAATCTTCCCTGCCATTCTGGTTCGGTAAAAACCGGACAATCAATGCAAAACAATTGTAAAAAGCCCCACTTTTTTTCTTTCGCCGAGAATTTATAATATCCTTTTTACACATTCCAACTGTCAATTTGCGTTCATTTTTATAAACAACCCGTTTTTTACATTTCATAAATTCCCCTGTTGTTTTTTGTTCATTTTTATTGAACCGTTTTTTATAAACACGTGTTTCCGTTCCTTCAGGAGCCAATCCAACATTATCAATCATTTTTATCACTTGTTCTTGATAATAATGACGAACCGAACCTAAACGCTCTTTATATTCTTCATATTCTTCCGGAGTGTGACACACTATCTTCTTTTGTTTTTTAACCACGCCACACTCTTGTTTGTAATAATCAATAACATGTATTCCCCAGAAAATACGTTCAATGTCTATAGGTTCCGACAGGTACAGACATTTCGTTTTTGTCGAAATAAATAATTCATCACATTTTGGTGGTTTCTTTAAATCGAACTCTTCTTCTAAACAGGCATTTTCAGAGACTTCTCCAACTTCGTTTTCGTCATTGGTTAAATGAGAATGCATTATTCCATCGTATCCATCCTTTTTGTATTCCTTTAAAATAAACTGTTGCCATTCGTCATCAATATTTGTAGTCATTGTAATTGTTTCTTTGTGTAAAAATGTGTTTAAATTTGTTTCTTTATATTCAATTTTACTTATTCGCACCGTAACGGTGTAAAAATAAGATAAAAACAACCGCTCTGTAATAATAAACAGAATGATTCTTGTTGATAGTGTTTCATTTATTTTCGCCATTTTTCGCGATTTCTTTCTATCAATCATTTTTCTTTCAAATAAATACCTTGATGACGACAATGAGTATTGTTATGAAGAAAGAATCAAGTACACTCTAAATAAAGAAGAAGAACAGTATTTGAATTTAGCCAATTATATTTTAGAAAATGGATACGATGAAAAAACACGTAATGGTGAAACACGGAGTATTTTCGGTGCTACTCTGCGTTTTTCCCTAAATAATGGACAAATACCCCTGTTGACAACCAAACACGTTTCTTGGAAAAACGCCTTGAAAGAACTTCTTTGGATGATTCGCGGACAAACACATAATAATATATTGAAAAATCAAGGTGTTGGTATTTGGAATGGCAACTCCACTCGTGAATTCTTAGACAAGGCCGGGTTGAAACATTACGAAGAAGGCGAATTAGGGCCTATTTATGGTTGGCAAATGAGAAGATTTAACGCAAAATATATTTGTGACCAAAATAAAAGGTATGGCACACGAAATGTATTTAATAGTACCTACGACATGGAAGAAGATAAATATGGAGTAGACCAGTTGCAATACGTAATTAACCTGTTGAAAAATCCCGAAACACGAAATTCACGCCGAATCGTCATGAGTTATTGGAACCCCTGTCAATTAGGCGAAATGGCTTTGCCCCCTTGCCATTGTTTTGTGCAATTCTACGTGAGTGAAGGAACCCGTTTAAGTTGTGCTCTTACAATGCGTTCTAATGACCTTTTTCTTGGACAACCATTCAATATCGCAAGTTATTGTTTTTTAACACACTTGTTGGCGAAACATTGTGATTTAGAAGCACATGAATTCATCCTGTTTGTTGGAAACTGCCATATTTACAAGAACCATTTTAGCGCAATTACAGAACAATTAACGCGACATCCCTTTCCTTTCCCCGTTTTGAATATTGTTCAAAAAAAAGAATACATTGAAGATTACGAATTGAATGATTTCGTTGTTGTTGATTATCAACACCATTCACCTCTATATGCAAAGATGAATGTATAAAATACAACCGTTTTTTGTTTTCATTTACTACGAAAACAAAAAAATCATACTGTTGAATATCTTTGACTAAAAATTCAGGGTCTAAATATTATTCGGTGGAGCTTCATCCGGAGTACGAGGAGTATAGATACGACCTGTTGAAGACGGAGGAGCTTCATCCGGAGTACGAGGAGTATAGATACGACCTGTTGAAGACGGTGGAGCTTCATCCGGAGTACGAGGAGTATAGATACGTTCTGCAGAAGACGGCGGTGTATCTGATTTAACAATCAATACAGCCTTTTTTATTTTCTTCGTTTTCGTCTTTTTCTCTACAGCTGTTTTCTTGGGACTCGATGATGGCTGACTTTCAGCTATAGTAGGGGCTATAGTAGGGGCTATAGTAGGGGGAAGAGCGATATTCAACATTCTTCGAGACACACCCTCTGCATCCACAACACGATTTTTACGAAACATAAAATACCGATTCAAGAAAGAAACAGCTCGTTCTTTTTCACTCATATTATGAGATTCTCCATATATTTGACGCTTTTCAGACATCATTTTTTGATACATTTCCTCAAACATACCTGTTGAATCAGGCAACCCCCATTGTTGAGCTTCTTCTAAAGGCAAAAGGTCAAAACCATATTGAACCATTAACCTTTGAAAATAGTCGAAATGAACAAGAAATTCGTCAATTTCCTGATTAATAGTCTCTTGATATACGCGAATTTTATATCCTATAGAGGTTGCATCTCCAACATATACATGACTACTGTATAATTTCTTTATCTCGAAAATTCGTTGTTCCTCTCCATTGTTTATTCTTGTAATCAAAAGATTGCTTCGGTCTATTAAACGTTTAAATACGGTTTCGCCATCAAAACAGGTTCCAATAAAGAATCCTCCAGGAGCCGTGTTTTGACAAACGTTTTTTAAAAAGCCATGAAGAGTTTCTACAGATTCCCAAAAATAATGGATTGCAAATTGACAAGAACTAACATGAAACCCGTCCTTCCCAATCCCCTGTTTTTCCTTGACTAAACGATATTCTTGCTGAGCAGGGGCTTCACCTAAAAGGGCTTTAGCCACTTGTTTATCCCTGTCATTAGAGAACGCATCACCATTGCGAATATTTAAAGCAGAATTACCCTGTAGGAAAATAGCTCGAAAAGGGGAACGGGGGTTCTTTACACGGTGTTGAGTATACCTCTGTGCGGCGCCATCCATTGCATTCTCTATATTGTCTTTTGAAATATCAATGCCAAACACAAATCCGACTTCGCGAGACAGAGTCCATTTCGACAAATCCCCCGCTTTACCAACAGCGTAATCCAACAGGGTTTTGTATGATTGAGCCGTCTTCGTTGCCCGAACAGCTGATTGAATTAAACAGGATTTCACATAACGATTGTGAAAATCACGTAGAGGCTTTGTAAGCATTTCCACGTTTTTAATTCCTCTTCGATTGTAATATACATCCTGTATAGTATCTTCAACAGAAGACTCTGGTATCCCCTTTCCAGAAGACAGAACTTCTGCTGTTATAGGATGATGTATAGAATACCAATTGTTATTCGCCACTGGGTATGAATTACCGAAATTGTCGAATGTTTTACGCAACTGACTCGTTTTATCGTGTCTAACACGTAGTGGTATCCAACGTCTTCTATCTTCTAATCCATTCGCAATATCGTACTTGAATTCAACAATCATATTGTCTTCTATGATTTCACCGTCTTCGGCCTTAATCGTCGTATCTGAAACATCCCTGTTGGTTAATGAAACACAGCAAAAGTATGCCTTTGGATTATATGGGTTGGATGGAACAAATCTTACAGGTTTGTAATTCTTGCGATATTTTGGGTCATAATAATCCGTCTCACTTTCATTTGGTATAATGTCTTTCAACATGTTTTGGAAAGAAGCTACATAGAACTGACTATTATCTGGATTAAACCCACACCGCAATATTAGAGTTTTATAGGGTATCCCTTGACGATCGCGATGGATTTCTTCCACACCGTTCTTTTGTTTAACAACATTCACCAGGAAATCTATCGTGTTGTATTGAGACGGTTTCCATTTAAACGATTCTTCCCACGTTATCCGCCAATTTTCACTTGTCGATGGACTATTACGTCCAAAACTCGGTTGTTTTCCGTGTCCAACCGCTGATGGAGCAGGTGTAAATATAAGACCATCTGTCTCATAAGGAAACAAGTCCAACTTTTTTTCTAAAATCTGCCGACAACCACTGAATATATCAGGCTTTTGTACATAATGCGAAATAATTCGATTGAAATTTGGACCATTCCCATAAAATGTTTTTAAACAGAGTGTCATTTGACACTGTTGGTTTTCAACCTGTATCGTTTCATTTAAACGACTAATCATTTCATCCAACAGAAACAGGCGGAATTTCGTATCTGGTTCCTGTTCTCGACCCTCGGTTTTAGTAAAATGTAACTGACAAACGTTTTTACCGTTGATAAAATATACATCAAAACAGGCAAACCAATGGATAAACTGTTTGTCTCGGTCATACAAAATCTGTTCTCCGTCCAATAAACTGTTGAAATATTCTGCGCGTTTAGTACTACAACCCGTATAAGAAACCTTCATGTTGACATCTATCCAATACATTTTACCTTCCCCAGAAATAAACAATAGTTTACGTTCACCATCAGCCTTATCTGTTACTGTGTAGCCTGTACGTATATTTGGAACATCAACGCCACCATCAATCTTATTATTCTCCACAATGTTGTATATTTGTAGGGTTTTGGATGCTGGACCCAAAAATAGATTTCCACCTATTTCTAAGTTTGGCGATACAACCGAATACAACAGGTGTAAATATTCCAATAATGTCTTGTCTTGTACAGCATATGATATTGGATAAATACTACCCTGTAGTGCTGATAGGACAATACGTATACCTTTCCGTAAAGAATTTACCAATGGGTCTAATGTTTGGAAAGAACGACCTATACCAACACGACTATTGTCTATTTCCAATTCGATTTCATATTTAGTATCTTCGTTCATTACACCCGACTCTTGAATACTGTAATGCGGTGTTGATGTGGATTTTAAAATTGTACAGTCGGCGAAGAAGGGGTAATCCGTATGACTGTATCGAATACGCTTCATATACCTAAATATCTTTTTCTGTGATTTCCATGATTGCAACAGGTTCTTCATTTCAGGCGGTTGTTGCTGAACACTGATTTTATTATATAAAACTGTTTCACGTTCGTATTTGTAGGCCACGCGAAAATTATAATCCACCTGTTGATAATCCTCTATTACATCACCATTCTTCGTTTTCGGTTTTATCTTTTGTGTCATTTTGATTTTATGTGGAAATTCCGGGGTTGGGACCGGCGTCGAATGAGCAGGGTTCTCTAAACACGTCATTATATCATTCGTTTCACAGTACTCCTGTATCAATTCTACACCAACCAATTCTAAACGCGGACCATCCTTGGATTCTCCATATGCACGCAACATTTGAATCCCTGTATTCTCCTGTTTAAACCCGGTAGCATAAAGCTGTTTAATAACATTATCATAATCCACCTTTGTTATACCCATCTGGGATACAGATTTATAATTTTGTTTGGATTTACCCACATTCCCAAAACGTACTTCTACTTCTTGAACCAGGTCGTTTGACCTTGTTGGTTCATTTATATTTTCTAAATAATGACGAAGTATCGTTTCCATTTTTTATATATAGACAGATTTAGTTATTATGTTGTCTTTCCGGTAAATAAAATTCTCATATAATCAATTTTATTTACACCCTTTTACACGGTTTGCATATAGTTATAAATGTCGTTTTCTTCATCTCCTGTTATTACTTCTCGTTCTATTTTTTAACTTACATCCTCAAGTGTGTAAAGTTGTAAAATCTTGTATATCAAAACAGCGGTTGTAAAATCGTATAACTCCATAGATTTTATTCTGTACTTGTCTTTTCACTTGTTACTATTAAAACACGCTCAAAGTACTGCTTAGAGTTCCATCTTTTAGAATATCGATGTTCATATTGTAATTACCAAACATACTGGTTTTATTCGCCTGTGGAGCCGTGGAATAATAGTTGGACATCGCCGTCTGTGGTGTCATTTCTTTAATATCTCTTACGAATCCATATATATAAGCGTCAAAGTTTGAACCCATTTGTATGGACCACTTATCTTTGGAACACGTCAAATACAGGTCGGAATTTTTCATTTTATAAGAATTAATCAACCGTCCGTCTAAATACATATCCACGAAATTGCTATTGACACTTAGAATAACATATACCCATTTTTGAAGAGGAAAATTGTCTGTAACTTTTATGGTTTCAGTAGCGGGAACGTGCTTTTTACACCCTGTTGTGAATTTTACATTTAGTGTTGGCTTTGTTTCATCAAAATACATTGATAAATAACCATTGGGCGGACTACAGCTAAATACGTATTTTTTTGAATTAGAATTCCACGAATTAACATAAATCCAATATGAAATCGAAAAATTAGCCGCCTGTGGATTGGAAATTTTATCACCAGAAATAAGTGAAGATGTCACACCTGTCTCTGTAGTGTCATTTAAATAAATTGATTTCGTTAAAGTCTTGTTTGTTTGTGTAAAGTATCTATAAATAATGTAAGCCAAAATAATGACAATAACAAGGAGTAATATCCAGATTAATTGTGACATTTTTTCCTTTAATATATATAGTTAACATATAAATTGTAAAAAATATACAATGTCTACACCTGGACCTGTAAATAAAAACCTTGCCGATAACCTTTTAGCTATTGTGGAAATATACCCCGATTGCAATACATGTCGTTCCAATAATTACGCCTGTATTCCTAGTCAATGGGTTCAAGGTTACAAAATTTGTGACAAAAAACGACCATGGGGGTCTCCCGGGACTATCGGTGCAGAAGGTGATATAGTCCCTATTGATTCTAGAGGGTATTCATTGGGTGCAAGTGGTTCAAACACAAAGTGTGCAGGTTCTAATGAAGCCAATGCAATAATTTTAAGTCATCAAGCAGAGATGAACCGCATTCTAAATGACGAGACTGCTCGTTTGACCGAACAACAGGAGAAACAGTCTAATGAATTGACCACAGAAGCTCGGTTGATTAAAATGAATGAAAACCGAAGAAAACGAAACATACATTTAATTTATATTGTTTGTATTTGGATTCTGTGTTTTACCACTATTTTGGTCATTATTTTTTTATGCAGTTTTTTACCAACATGGTTACCCTGTAATATTTTAATAAGTATCGTGTTGGGATTCGGATTTATTATGACAATATACCTGTTTATGGATATGAGAAAAAAAGACCCAAATGATTTCGACAAATTGGATTTAGCACCTCCTGATATTTCTTTTAATTCGGAATTTATTACCAACAGTAGTTTTGACTTGAGTTTCAACACATGTGTTGGTAAAGACTGCTGTAGTTCTATTGCAGGAACAGTATGGGATAAAGGAAACACAGTGTGTGTTCGTGAAGGTTTTGAATCCGGTGTTTATAATGACAATATAGGAATCTACTTGTTTAACTCTATAGGATTGGCTTTACCAAATACGGCTTATGAAATTGGTTACAATCATTACAAATGAACAACACACAACTCAATCAACAAATAATATTCTGTTATTAAACAAATGAGCAATTATAACATTGTAGATTCGGACGTGGTTGTTCAAAGAAACGAAGAATTAAAACGACAGATTCTCGATGAAAAGGCGAAAAATTATGATTTAATTAATAAACAAAACATATCATTAGAAGACGGTATTAAACGAATAACAATGGATTCAACCATAAATAACAGGGAGAGATATTATCAATTAGAACAAAACAAAAATATTCACTTTATCTACAAATTAATGTTTTGGTTCTATTTTTTATTTGTATTTATTTTTATTCTAATATTTTTTGTTATGTATAAAGCTTTTTTTATCACAAAAATTATTATACTATTATTATTTGTTGCTTATCCTTTTCTAATACTGCCTCTGGAATATTTGGCTGTCTTTGTCTATTATTATATACACTCTTTCATCATGGCTGTACCTTTTAAATCAGCTGAATTACCCATATCAATGCCATCACACGCGTTTGAATATATTCCAGCTGATGTTTTGAACTTCAAAAATTTTTAATTACACCTGTGAAGATGTATATTGGCACCTAAAGAAGCCCCATTTGGATAATATTTCCTTTGTTTTTCTTGTTTACATACACGAAAAACAAACTACTGTGTCGGTATTCTCTCAATTTTAGTCTTGTCTTTTGGACATTCAACCTCTTTTTTCTCAAACTCGAAACATTCACCGGCAGAATCCTTGTATTGAAGTACGTCTACATTATCAGGTGTTGGATACACATAAATATGTTTAGATTGTGGCACCATAAACCACACGATAAATAATCCAAAGATAAAACTTAATATGAAAACAGGAAGATTGATGTATTTTGATAATTTCATTTAGACTATATGTTATGAGAGTAGATTTTACAAACAAACACCCTGTTTGATTAATTTTTTCCGCCAACTATACTACGTAGAGCAACATACGAAGCATTGTTTTGGTCGCCTCCATTAGAACTATCATTATAGTTTCTATTTATCGCCCTTAACTTTCTGTATCGAACATAATCGGAAGAATCATATACGTATTTTGGATTACAATTTCCAGAAGGCACTCCTGTTCCATCACTTTGGTTTGGAGTTGAACCAATTTTACGAATATATACCCCTGGACGATAAGAATTAATAGGATTTGGAACATTGTATGCATAATTCACTCTCGATAAAAAATCCCCACTACTATTGACTGCTCGAAAAGGCGTAATAATACGAGCATAACCATTGTTTACACCAGTAGCACCATATTTGTCCCACGATTTAACAACAATGCGACGAGCCAAAATATCTGTAGCATTTTTAAAATCATTCATTGTTTGTACAGGTGAAATACCTGTATAACTCCCCCCTCCTAAAGTCATTGGAATATAAATCGGTGTTGTAACTCTAACATAACTCATTTTAAAAAACAGCAATTATTATAAACTACAGGTATTTTATTGTGTACACCCTTGAATATTTACACCCTTGAAGATTTACACCCTTGAAGATTTAAATCGGCTCCTAAAGGATCCCTTTAATTCATTCAATGGGATTACTGTTACCGATAAATGAATTAATAGTACCACAGCCCTTGGCTGTGTGTACCATTTTAAATCTTCATCGGTGTAAATCGGATCCTAAAGGAGCCCTTTAATTCATTCAATGGGATTACTGTTACCGATAAATGAATTAATTGTACCACAGTCTTCGGCTGTGTGTACCATTTTAAATCTTCATCGGTGTAAATCGGATCCTAAAGGAGCCATTTAATTCATTCAATGGGATTACTGTTACCGATAAATGAATTAATTGTACCACAGCCTTTGGCTGTGTGTACCATTTTAAATCTTCATCGGTGTAAATCTTCATCGGTGTAAATCTTCATCGGTGTATAAATGGGAAAATGGACGTGGCGTTAATTTGTAAAATTTTCTTCTTTTCCTTTTTCAAATGGAATCAAAAACATTTTCGCCAATTATTTTTAGTAAAACACCTGTTGTAAATCCTAAAATTATAAAACAGGGTTACTCTTTGGATAAATTTACTGACACGAACTCTGTTGAAGAAGAAAAAGATAATGACGAACAATATCAAGACGACTATGAAGACGATGATGACGATTATGAAGATGATTACGATTATGACGAAAAACCACCTGTTTTAATAAACAAACTCTTTTCTTCATCACCTATCGTGAATCGTTCTTCTTCATCATCAAATTATGATTCAACCAACTATATGAATAAAATGACATTGGATTTGATGATGAACCCTCATTATTTGGCTAAAGCGAATCCATCAGCATTTCAGAAAAAAGTAGAACAGGCGCAACATATTCTAAAATATCGGCGTGAAATTTACAAAACAATGAACGACTGTTTCGATGCCCTTGAGAATTTGGTTAATGGAAACGAAAACGACAATATCGATTTAGACGTTCAAACCGGTTTTATGCATTTTGCTAAATCAACCATGTTTAATATTCAACGATTTTCTGGTAAATCAGATACAGAACCAATTTTCTCTGTTTGTAATGATATTCACTCGTCATTCTATCCCTACAAGAACCCATAAAATATATCTTTAATTTAACAGGAATGAGCAAACAATCGAGAAAACAAAAAAGGAAAAATATTCAAAATAAACGCAGAAACACAAGCATCAAAATACAAAATAAAAGAATCAAACATAAGGGCGGACAACTTATAAACCCCCCTGTTGTTCGTCCATGTAACCCAGAAGTTATTTTGAATAAAAAAAACGCTACTCAAGACACTTGCTTAACAAATCCCCTGTTGCAAAAACTTATTGAAATTCACAACAAACTCTATCCTAAATCCAAGATTAAACAATCATCAGCCCAAGATGTTCTTCGTATTCTTCGTGAAAAAAACAGGGAGTGCATACATTCTACACACACAGACAAGTGTATATTGAAGAAAGCCGGTTTAGAAAAACATGTCGATAAAGTTTTCGCCCCAGAACATGACTGGAAAACCTCAAACGAATGGCTCTCCAATTTCGACATAAAAGCAGTAATGGATATGTACTCCAAATTATATCCTCATTTTCATTTCTTTGGTCCCGTTCCCATTGATTTTGACAATCCTGATGTATGTCCCGGAAATGGCGATAATTTATGTAATTTTAATTTGGAAAAGGAATTGAACTCGGGTAAAACTAAATTCGGATTTATTTTTAATCTGGATTTTAACAAGGGGCCAGGAACACATTGGGTAAGCATGTTTTATGATGCTAGTCCAGCAAATCCAAAAGAATCACTTTTATTTTTCTTTGACAGTGCCGGTAAAAAAAATACACCCAATGACCGTTTTTCACGTATTCATAATTTAGCCGAACGTATCATACAACAGGCGCAAAATTCGGAAAAATACAAACAACTTCGAGAACACCCTCCTGTTTTATTATTTAATGATATACCTCATCAAAAAAGTAACACTGAATGCGGTGTATATTCTCTATTTTTCGTTATTACAATGCTTACAAGAAAACCCGATATTGCTCAACTAAATGAACTATCTAATTCCGAGTTATTAGACCTGTTTTATGGTAAAAACGAAATCATTCCAGACCACTATATTGAACAATATAGGAATGTTTTCTTTACTAAACCTGTTTGAATAGTATAAATATCTTTTGAAAATGTAAAATTAATGAATTCCGATAATACAGAATCTCGGAATTTTTTCGTTGAATTATCAAAAAAGAACGATGTCCGCATTGTTGGTGAATTTTTTAAAAATATTTACGGTTTGATACAGAAACGAAAAGAACTTTTGTCTGGTCAAACAGAAAACGCCGCTAAAAATCTTGCTGATATTAAAGCTAAAACAGTCGGGTTTCATAATTGGCTTCTGTATAATTATGGTGATGGGTCTTTAGCTGACCATCATTTAGAAATCGTTCAAAAAATAATGGAAGGGAATATCGAAGAATTAAATAGTATCGAAAACGTTGTCCATATTTCTAATCAATCCAGAGGAATTCGCGAAGTTGACGAATTACTTTCCAATATTTTATATGGCAATCCTAAATCATCTCATAGTGAGAATATCCCTGTAAAAGTTGGCGATATTACAGGAGTAAATATATATTTAAATAAAAATAAAGTTACACAGAATAATTTGACTAAACCTGATAATCCATTAAAAGTAATCCAACAGGGGATTCAAATGACCCCTGTTATAAATCCTCGACGTCTTACTTTGGTGGAACAAATGAATGGAGAAGAAAATATGTTTATGAATATTTTAAACAAGGGAAAGAAATATAAAACAGAACGTCAAAAAGTTACAATACATTCGATTGAACCTTTACGCCGTTGAAAGGTGTAAAATTGAATTGAAATACAGAAATAAAAACTTATCATCATTCAATCAATATCCATCATGTTTTCAGCTTTTACGTTCTTTATGCTTTCAAGAAGAAAGAAAAAAGATACACCTTATAAAAAATACTGCAAAAATATTTCTCAAAAAATAAAAATCTACCAGAAACAAATCGACTGTTACATATCTAAAAATGGCGGACAAGCCCATTTAGAACGCGTGTATAATCTCGAACCAAACAGGATAAAATACACGGGGTTTTACGGGTTCATTCTTTTCAAACTTTTAGAAGAAAGGAATACACATATAATGAATATGTATGTTAAAGAACACGGGTTTTCAATTTTGATTGAAGAATACTCGGAATCAAATGACAATATACATACTTATTACGATGAATATGGCAATCGAACAGAAGAATTCAATGATTGGATTTTAACCAAGGCCTATATTGAAAATAAAATAAAACAAGAACGCATATTCTACGAACAAAATAGTGACAGTGGTTCATTTGATGACACTGATGATATGGTAATGCTTAATCCTTATTATGAACCATCCTAATCTTCGTAATAATCATCTTCTTCATCTCCATTGTTGTCGTATCCTTCATCTACATCATATCCATCTTCTTCCTCTTCGTCTTCACCATATTCTCGTCTTCGTTCTTCTTCTTCTTCTTCTTCTTCTGAAATTTCCACACCCACACCTTCTTGTTCTCTATCTTCAAGCTGTGTTTCAAAACCTACACCTTGTTTTCTCTTGTCATAAATGAATATCTCTTTGCCAACATTCCAACGACCTATCTTGTGTTTTTTCATTTCATTTTCTACTTTGCGTTCTTCATTGGTCATTTCCTTTAAATACTGTTTTATCACGTTTTTCTCTGAATCAGCATCCATTTGCTTCTTTTGACTTATCGTTTCATAAGACATTTCAACCCAAGAACCTACTTTGTCCATTTTATCTAAAGTGGCTGTCAAATATTCTACTAAAACATTCTTTATTTCACCACCTGTTGAAACCGTGTTTATTTCATAGTATGTCTCTAAATAAAGATACACCACTTCAACCAAGACATATGACAGGATATTCCAGAAAACGATTGGAGTAAACATTTCCTCCGGTATGTTTTGTATTAAATTATTCAACACAGAAACCTTTTCTAAATATAATACTATTATAGGCTTCAATATTTTTGTACTACCTTGATAAAACCCCGTGTTTTTTTGAATAAAAATCGCGATTTTTTCAAAATCGGCTTTGGTAAATACCCAATGTTCTGGTAGATTTGGAGTGCTTTTTTTCCCGAGTAAAATATACTGGGGTAAAAAAGTCGTAAATGCTGAAATGACATTTTTTATATGGACAATACTGTTTCTTATCGGAACCTGTTGTTCTTGAACGGTCAGGAAACGAAAAGGTATAACAATACCATTTGTTTCCAAATGTACCAACAGGGGTTTCTTGTACCCAATAATTTGTCGCACTGTTGGAGACATCTCTGCTTCTTCTAATAAACGACCATACAACGTTTTCGAATTTGCCTGTACAAGCACCTGTAGTATCTCTGTAAAACGCGATTGACGGTTCATTCGCAATTCAACAGTATCGTATTCTTCTCGCCTTGTTTTAATACGGTCCTGGTTCATTCTCTGAATAAACCGCTTGTATAATGCTCTTATATCTGTCCATTTACCGGATTTTTCAATAGTTTCTTGGAACATGGCCATTTTTTTAACAGAAGGCCATTCACGATTATAGTCACTCGGAGGTGCGGGGAAAGAATAAATTGCTTGTACATCGGTTCTATTCCATACACCCTTGTCATATAGAAAGTGAATAAAAAGATGTTTGATTGTAGCTTCTTGCATCACTGGGGCTGATGACTGAAATGTCGTAGTCCATGACATACCCCTGTAAAACAGCATTGGTGAAAACATTAATGTGGAAATTCGTTCAACATCTTGGTTCAATTCACGAGAATATTGAATGTATTTTAACAGGGTTGGGTCTTCTTGGCAAAAATAAAACACGGGATTTCTCGAACGCGTATTGTCATCGCAACAGGTGTTTTCTAAAAAGGGGACTTGACCCATTGTTTTCATCAACATTTTCTTTTTTAGGATAATGTCGTTGATGCGTTCCACAATTCCATAAGCCAAAAGAATACTGAGTCCTTTTAATTTATTGTAAGCCGTATCCTTGTTTTTTCGTGTTTGACTATATTCGTCCAAATAAAGACGATGAGATTCCTTTTCACCGGTTATAAGATTTTTTACCGAAAATGGAACAATCGGTGGTAAAAAATGTGTCCACCCAAAATGGGTGTATTCGTCTGTTCTAACGTCGTTCTCGTCTGTATTCTGTGGCAAAGCCTTTAGAGCATTCTTTAAAGAAGGCGTGTTATTAACCATGTTTTGCAAAATAATTTTGATGTTTTTCACCATCACGGTTTGCGACTGCTGTTTCATAGACTTCCAGGGACGTTCATCTATTTTCGCCGTGTCTTGCAACAAACAGGCCATGTAACGTATTCCTTCATCTTTTTCCGGATTTTCATCATGTGGAAAACCATTTAGAGTAAAACTACAGCCTAATGGTACGCCTATATTAGACCTTTTTAGTTTACGCCGATGCAATTGTAAAACGGCAAAATAGGATGATATCGCTACATAAATATGCATTCTATCAAGATAAATCTCATATGTCGGTTCACTACGCACTTTATTCGCTAATTCTTCGGCTGAAAATTTCGCGTATTTTTGCGCTAAAGTAGCCTTGTATTTCTTGGCAGAAATAATTATACGTGGGTCAATAATCGTGTTTTGATAGAGAACATTTATTTCATTAAACAATGGTGAATTCGCCTTTTCCTGAATCCCTGTTTGTTTGTTTAAAAAACGGAAAAGAACAGACAACACGTCGTTATCTTCATCCGGAACGTCTTCTTTCGAAGAAGAAAACAGGGTTTCAATCGCATTCTGTATTTCAGCCTCTTTTAACTCTTGTTCGACTATTGCCAAACGCCTGTATTCTAAAGTGTCACTACCGTCAGCTACTTGGTCCAATAAACAAATAGTATAACCACTCTCTTTATCAACCCAACTTCCACCATCGTCTGAAATGACACCATATGCCGAACAGACTTGGGCTAATTTACGATTGTAATCCCGTGTTTTCCCTGTATTGAATACCACCGCCAACTCGTAAATTGAAACAGGGAATAAACGCGTATTTGTTAATAAACAGTAGCCCCAATTCGGGTTCTCTGTTAAAGTAGCCTTTCTACAATACTGTTGGAAAAAGCGTACAATATCATATTGCCGTTTTTGTTCATGGGTTTGAGCCAAAACCAAATCTCTTAGAGAAACATACGGCGACAAGATTGGGTTTTCAGCTTTATCCTCTTCGTATAAACCAGCCTGTTTCACCATTCCACGATTAAGAGACAAAATCCTGTTTTTATTCCATTCGCGTTTTCGAACTATTTCCTTCATATGTGTTTCAATGTCTTGTTCAATTTGTTCCTTCATAGTTTCTGCTATCTTGGAATAACGGCGTTCAAATTCGAATTGAATCGCGTTTTTTACTTCAACAGGTTGGTTTCGTATTTTAGAAGCCTGTAATAAATTACCAACTTCTTCGCCAAAATCCTCATCTTTTAAATTCTTATCTAGTCTCCATAACCCCTGTATGCGTTTATAATACTGTCTAGTCATGACAACATCCTTCTGTTTCTTGTTATTTATTGTGGCCTTTTGAACAATCTCCAAAACGGCATAATCCCCATCTTCCACCATTTTTTTACCGGTTAATATCGTCTCGGTCATTTTTTCAGCTAATTCTTGGTTCAATTGGTCAACATCAGTCAACGTCTGAAAAACTATCTCTCGTTTTTCAGCTTCCGTCTTGGTTCGCTTTAATATTGGTTCAAATTTGCGAATCCACTGACGTGTATCTCCATCCAACAGGTCGTCATCTACAAATACTTTGACATCATCTTCATTATCCTTTTCGATTTGACCTTCGTTACTGTATTTTTTTGATAGAGTCTTTATAACAGATGGTCGTGCCCCATTCTCGGTTGAACCCGTGTTACCTATATCAGGAGAACCTGAAAGAAATTGTTCTGGTGTCAACCAATCCAACAGGAGAGAAATCAAACATAGGTGAAATAACCGGCCATTATCAATCGATAAAATAGTCCTTATAATCTCACTGTTGGATATGTTGATGCTGTCGGTCGTTAAGGAAGATATGCTTTCGAAATTTATTTGATAGGCATTCTTTAATTGTTCTACACGTATTGAACCTTCTGATGATGAAGAAAACAGGGTGTATAAATTATTCCAACGCACATTTGCCGGTTTGTAATAAGCAAACACCTGTTGGGCAATTCTTAGCCATTCTCCTGAACGCGTCCGCCATTCTTTCATATAAGAACGAATATTCTTGTCAATCTGAACGTTTATATCTTGGGCTTCAGAATTTCGAATGTTTTCTTGAGAAATGGCCCATCCCGACATTTTTTTAACCGCGTGTTGTAAAGAATAAATGTCATCCATCTCACCACCGTTTTTAAGAACCTGTAGCAAATACCCAGTCGTAGGTGTCACACTTTGTAAAACCTGTATTTTACTCAATGAAAAATCGGGGTTCACAAAAAAACAGGTGGGTTTTAAACCGTATAAAGGAGTTCCAATATTTTTCTTCTTCGTTGAACGTTGTCTTGGTTTTTCAAAACGCATAAAAGTAGATTCGTCATATTCGGAATATAGTTGATTGTCTGTATTTAACTCGAATAAATGAACATCCTCCGGTATAGGATTATATCCATTCGTTGTAGGAACCCCTGTTTTATAAAAAGGAGTAGCCTGTGTTGTTGTTTCCATAATAGTCTTTAAATCCGGAATATAAATGGCAGAAACATACGCTTTTTCTCCCTGCAAAAAACGCTGTTTTTTATAAGGAACTTTACTAATATCGTAAATAGAACTCATGCTGTTTTTTTTTGAATTTATTACTTGTAAATGTAGAGATACAGCAGGGTCTTTATCTTGTGCTATCCAATATTCATGCGGAACTCTGGTCTTGACCGGGGTGTTAAAAAGTGACTTATCTTGCAACACGTCTGGCTTCAGAAAAGGAACATGTACAAGGCTTTGAAGTAAATAAGACAACCTGTTCTCATCACCCTGTTGAACGTTTTTTCGATATTTATCCCAAGCCAAACTCAAATTATTAATTTCGTCATCGTCATCATACACATGAAACGCTTCATTCGCCAACAATTCTTCTTGCTCACCGATAAAATCCACATACACTTTTTTCTTCAACTGAACCACCGGAATAAACACCCTGTATGGAAAAGAACCTGTTTCTTGAATGTAATGACGCAAAATAGGTCTCGTCTCGGTTTTGCGAGGAATAATAATTCCGTTTTCTTGAAACTCGGAGAAAGATTGTCGCAATTCGACAAATCGGTTAATCTCTGTTATGATTGCTGTACTTAATTCCGGCGTGTGTAGATGTTTTGGAAAACGCGAATACAAATGGTCTGATATATCTCCAATTTGAACATCCAGAGTATAACGCTGTTGGTTCTCTGGTATCTCCATTTCCAATTCAATCGCATCTAAATCTTCCGTCACATCTTCCATACTTACTATTTCTCGAAACACAGTATCACCCTGTTTAGAAAGTACCTGTAGTACAGATTGTCCAATTTCTACAGGTTGTTCTTCAATAGCATATATATCCTCGGGAACGCGTTCATCTAAAGGACCTTCTATTCCAGTTGTTAGAACAACACGTATTCTCTCAATGTATTCAGGAATTCCCTTGTATTCAAAATCAATATATAAAACATCTTTTGTTTCTAAATCAACAACCTCAATGGCATCCAATATGATTTCCTGTATTTTTACACGAATATGCGGTATTTGAGGTATTGACCATTCAATCAACAAAATGTCATCCTTTTGAAGACGGTTGATTTTAACGTATCCTAAATCGTCTCCGCGACTTATTAAACTTATCTGTTCTATGGATGTGTCAATCAAGAACCCCTCCTTCTCTTCCTCATCCCATTCTATTTTATATGAATAACGTTCGTCTGGTTGTGCAATATCAATACATCGCAACCAGTTATGGTCAATATAATCCACGAAAAAAATACGACTATTTATTTTTTCATTAGATGGTGCCAATATTTTGATAATGTCCCCATACTGTAATCCTAACGAATAACGCCCCCCAATCACACTTATACCTGTTTTATTTTGGTCTGTCATAATTCCTTCGTGTTTTTCTACTAAACCTTTGTATTTAGGGTTCATATATTTTACTGTCTTTTTATCTTGTTGAATAACCAATCCATATCCGAAAATTACAACAATACATGCTATTTTTACTGATAAGATTATCAGTAAAAAAATATCGAAAGACTACACCTGTGTTATAACTAAACTTTTCATAGTTTGATGAATTTATTCAATGTCTACGTGGGTCAACATATGACGACGGCAACACGGATTTTTTATACGCATATCGTCCAAAACTTGGCCTTCGATTGTTTTTTCAGTGTTGTTTGACGAAAAATAAACCACCTTGTCGTCTGGTATTCCAGCTCTTAATTTACGATGTTGGACTTCGTTCAAATAATACCTGTATTTATCTGCCAACACTTTTGAACAAGAAACGCATAAAACAGGAATAATCATTTTACTATATTACCTTGTTTTGAGTTTATTTTTATGTGTTTTCCCTTTTTGACAGATAATCAATTTTATTGAACTCGAAAGATATTCAATAAAATTACACCTGTTATACATCCTCATTATCTTCACAATCGCCTTCTACGCCTTTTATATTTCCTTCTAAATTGGATATCGGAATTGTCAATCCACCTTCTGGTTCAACACTATTATCGTTTAATACCCCCGTTTTTTTTAACAATTTCTCATTTACCGACATTGTAAACGACTGTAATTTCAACACAATGTCTTTTATTTGAAATATTTCTTCAGCCAACATTTGACAACGGGAATGGAATTCGCTAAAGTCAGCCTCTGAAACAACATCTCTTGAAGACTCTAATCCTTCGCGCAAGGGCTGAAGTTCGTTATGCATCAAATCATTGTAATCGCGTATTTTTGCATCTATTAAATCCTGTATTTGTGCTAAAGAAGGCCCTGTATTTCCTTGGTAATTCTTTGGTTGAATACCAGTATCCAATTGTTGTGACTGAGTTTTATTCATAAATGTCTCCAGTTGATTCAATCTACGACCGTAAATCTCAATAACCTGTTGTAAAGATAATCCAGCAGATTGGTTAGGAACTAAATTCCCCGGTTGTGTTGCAGGATTAATTTGACGGGTGTTCTCAACAGTTTTGCTTGGTGGTATAACAGCTGGTTGGTTAGCGCGCCTGTTTTTAGCAGAAGATATTGCACTACTCATTGTTGAAATGAATATGGAATATTATAAAGACGTTTTTACGCACTTTTCTCTTTACATGAACCGGTAAATAATTTATTTTTTATTGGATTATAATGCATCTTAATACCGGCTCTTTATAAACACACCGTCTTTATATGGAAAATCTATCGAGGTTTTTTTATAACTCGGAATAACCTGTTTCATATCTTCGTTTTCGTTTTCTCTGTAAAAAAACAATAATTGGTCTTCAACTATTTTTTGAAATTTGCCTTCATTGAAAATCTCTGTTATTTTTTTATTTCTTCTTGGCAGTTTTTGAGGGTTTCCTAGAATCGTTTTTTCAGGCTTTGCTATATTGATGTCATTATAGAGACCTTCTTTATTTTCCTTCTCATTATTTGCCCTTTCTTTATCATTATCTGTATCTGTATCGTCTGATTTTTTGAAAACGCGAACTTCTAAATTATTTAATATATGACTATTTAATACCTTATCATTAAGCGTGTCATAAAAATTCACACCTTTTAATTCGTAATAGTTTGGATTATTTTCAACATCTGTAATATCTGAAATTCTCGTTCCTCCCTTTCTTGTACCTGAACCTCCTCTTCTTACTTTCCTCTTGGATTTTCGATTCTTTTTTGATGATAAACCCATTTACATTAAGCCCACATTCTTTTTACAAATTAATCAATGGTTCTATCATTCTTATCTAAAGTTAACATATACTTTTGAAAAATGGAAAGCACCACTTTTGGAGGAGGAGGAGCAGAAATAATCAAAAAAACATTTTTAAACCACGTGTTTTCAACGACAGAAGAAGGAAAAGCAGAGGTTCTAAATGTTTTACAATATGCAGGTTTAGCCATTATACCAATTGTTATTCTCAACAAAATAGTCCAACGTTTCATTCCAGATGCTGACCCAGACAAATCCAGTTTAGAAATAACATTTGAAATACTGTTGCAACTCTTGATTATTTTCGTGGGGATTATATTCATTCACCGTTCAATCACGTTTTTCCCAGCCTACAGTGGGTTTCCTTATGGAAATTTGCTTCTAACCAACAGTATTTTGACCTTTTTAATCATCGTTTTATCAATACAAACCAAATTAGGCATAAAAGTAAATATACTAGTTGACCGTTTATATGACCTATGGAACGGAACTTCTTACAGTGAACCTCCTGTTGAAAAAAACACCGGACGTATTCAATCTAGTCATAGAACAAGTCAAGCAGATTTTAATGACCCAGATAGTCCAAATCTGACTGCTCATCCACTCCCTGTTTCAACTACCCGAGGAGCAGTTCAACAGATTCCCAATGAAGTTGAACCTGTAGCTGCTAATTCCGTGTTTGGCGGGTTCGGTTCTGTATTCTAAGACTTGTGATTTATTCTTTTTACACGAGATAAAAAAGAATAAAGCCATTTCCCTTTACACAAAAACACCTTATTTTTCAATGCACCATTTCGATGGCAACAAAACAGCCCTGTGTAAATTAATCTTTTTAAAACACTTGTTGATTGTAACATCGCTTATTTCACAACATTTAATAATCTCCTGTTTGGAAATTCCTAGATTGGCTGTGTGATTAATGAAATAAATAATACCCGAAGCAATCGCCTGCGGAGTATTGTCTAAAATCAATTGTTCTTTTTCGATTTTAAAAGCAATAAATTTGGCTAAAAGACATAGTTCCTCATTTATCAATTCAAATTTGGCACAATAACGCTCTATAATCGCTCCTGTTGTTATTTTACATAATTCTGTTTGCTCTGAAGAATTTCGTTCAATATTATTTAAAATATTAACGGCTACCGCACAACCCTTGGTTGCATGTTTTTTGTCTAAAACAAATATTTTGGCGATTTCCGAAGCAGTTCTCGGATATCCATTTATACGATAGGCTAAATATATTGATGCCGCTTTTATACCATCGCGATTTAAACCGCGAAACATTTGTTCATCCGAAATCTCCTTGTGTTTTATAAGTGCTGTGTCGATTATTTTGGTTGAAACCCCCGCAATACGACCCATGTTGGTTATATATTGGAATTCATCATAAAGAGTTTTTTCCTTGTGTGGAAATGCTTGCCATTCAATCCATTTGTCGATTTTCCTCATTTCAAACGAACATTTAGTTGTTTTCAATACTTTACATGCAGAGGATGATTCTTTTAATAACGGATTCTCCGGATTTCCACAACGAGTCATATCATTCCCATCATCTTTCCCAAAAGAGTTCCATTCAGGGGAATCGTCTAAAACCCGTGTTTCCATATACCCACAGTGAATATTAATACATGTCGGAAAACCGTCTTCCATAACATAGAGGGTTGATTTACAAATGCAACATGTCTGTTCTTGTTTAACATTTTCTTGATATTCCAACAGGTTGGATTTATCTGTTGAATGCAAGAACTCTTTCCACGCCTTTTTGATTTTTCGTTTGTCCATTTTTCAAATGAAAAACGCGTAGCCGATTCTTATTCAATGAATTATCTGTAAAAACAACCTGTTATCTTTATACAATTTCAATTTTTATTCTTATTATATTTTAACGAACATATGTCAACACCACTTAATATTTATAATAGACCCTTTGATTCATCTTCTGATGAAGTAGCTTCACAAAAATTCTCGGAATTAATAATAGGAGCTTTTGATGATTCGACCAATAATATCGTTAACAATGCTTGCAATCTTAATGCTAATACAGAAATTTTAAATATTATTTACAACAGAATAAAAAACCACATTGAAAATTCATTATTGATTAATGACAAAATTAACAGTATTGTTTTCGATATATTAATTAAATTACTTGAAAATTCTGGTTCTAAGTTAAACAATGCAGTTGTAAGATGTTTAACAGGGGGTAATTCGGAAGAAACTTTCTTTTACAGTCTCAAGAATAAATTGCCTAATTTCATAATAGAGACATATGGTGCTCAATGCAACCCTTCTGAATCTCAAACACTGCAGAAAAAACAGCAGGGAGGCGTTGGTACTGAAGATGAAATTTATAAACATGAAGTCAATAAAAAACTAAAAAAGATTATTTCTCAAATGCCTGTAAAACTTCATAAAAAAATAGAAGATACTGTAAGTAATATATTTAATGAAAAAAACCAAAAGCCATATATTGCACTTCAGAATTTTACAACAACAGTTATTAATAAAATAGAAAAAACTATACAAGATAGCCCCCTGTTGAAAAGCGAGGATATTTTTTCAGTAATTCAATTTATTACGTTCTTGGAGAAAATCGATAAAGATAAAGACCAAGACAGAATTAAAAAAATAAATGATACAGTTGGAAAAATATTAATTGAAGCACAAAAACTAATACAACAATCAACAACAGTCAACAACAGTAAACAACAATCAACAACCACAACAATCAACAACCACAACAGTCAACAACCACAACAACCAAGAGGAAGAACATCATCAAGTCCAGCAGTACTACAATCAGTAAAGGGTGGAAAAACTAAACGTATTAAAAAAAGAAAAAAAACACAAAATAAACGTTGTAAAATAAACCGCATAAAAATAAAGTGAAAATAATCTGTCGAATAATATAATGAACAAGTGGATAAACCACCCTGTTGGAAAATCACTATTCGTTTTTGGACTACTGTTGTTTTATTTTTGGTTATTTTTGACTTTTTCGCTTCAACATCAATCAATCAACAACAGTATTTTTGATTGTGGATGTTCTGAATCTTTTAAAGAAGGTTTCGACGATGCTACTCTTCCCGGCATTTCAAGTGTTTCCATCGACAGACAAGATTTACCTCTTTCACAATGCGCAATTAAAGCTTCTTATTTATCTGCATATGATGGAACACAAATGAGTTTAGACCAATTAAAATCCGTTATTAAACGGGGGTGTCGTTTTGTCGATTTTGAAGTTTTTACGTCTCAAACTGGCGACGTTTTTTTGGGGTATTCAATTGACCCTACTTTTCATTTAGTTCGAGGATATGGAAAAACAATGGATGACCGTATTACTATTCAACAGGTGTTTTCCGTTTTGGCCGCGAATTCCTTTGGTGTATTACCGCCTAATCCACAAGACCCAATGATTATTCAACTTCGTGTTAAAAGCAATGACCCTGATGTCTATACAACAATCGCCAATGCAATTAAAAAATCGCTTTTACCGAAATTGTATATGGATAAGACGGCTGGTAAGGCTATAACTGTTTCTAAAGACACCCATTTATCGGAAATTATGGGCAAATTCGTCATTGTTCTTGACCGTTCAATCAATATCGAACCGTCTTATGTTCCATCCACTTGTTCTGGAGGAACAGTTGGGGCTGGGTGTTTGAATATTAAAGATTATATAAATATTTATTCAGGTGGGTCAGAATGGCGTAAAATCGATTATAGTCCGCCAAATAATCTAAACGATACCACAAAGGGTGGTATAATGTCGCCTATAATTGACGATACAACAAACAACAAGACAATCTTGTATGCAAACCAAACACCTGTTGAATTAAATTTGGTTCAACCAGCCGTCAATACAGAATTACCATCAGGTAATCCGGACCCCATTTCGATTATTTCCTATGTTTCCAAACTCGGTTGTCAAACTATACCAATGCTGTTTTACGTCGAAGATACAGGGCTTTATTATTATGAAACCATGTTTCGGAATTTTAAAACAGCCTTTATTCCAATGGGATACATTGTCAATTCAATGAACCAACAGGGGACTATTAGTACTAATGTCGGAATTTACGTATAGTTCGTTTTTACGTTACCTTTCATGTACTATTTTCAATGCAAAATTGATTGAAATGTTGTTATTTTATTACTACAGTAATTCAATTATTTACAAATGAATAGACTTTTGAAACGCTTTCTCTCTTTTCCAATCGACGTTATGAGAAAAATCTTTGAGTATGACGACACTTATAAAACAATATTTCAACAGTACGTGTTGAAAAATACCGAAGATTCATTGTTGTATCATCATAGACATTCGTTTTATCAAGACATTATGGAAAAGAGATTCAAACAGAATAATCACGGTACAATTTTAACAATTATAAATAATTTATATTATAATAATTTAGGAAGAGTCATTTCGAATGACGAAATTGAAAATATAAAATATTATATGATTGAAAAACCTTTAGGAATAACGTTTTATACATACGAATACACACTGTTTGATATTACAGAGTATATTTGTATGTATTCTGATATAACCATTTATGACTTTCTACATGGGATTATAGACGACCCATTATATGATTATTATTATGGTTATATATTTATCTACGGTGCTTGGACATGCCAAGCTGATAAATCGAATGCCCTCTGTAGTTTCTGTAATGTGTATCCGTGTGATATTAATCAGTATTATTTTTCGAAATATTGTTCTTTAAAACGATTTTTAGAGGATAATTCATTTTATATCTCTGAATGCGAAATGGCTACAATGTGTTTTATGGGCTATTATATTTCTATTTATCAAACGAATCAAAAAATGTTTATTGTTCTCAACGATAATGAAAAAACGGTCTTTGAAAAAAAGAAGGAATTTCACATTTTAATTGATGAAATAAATAAACTAATAAAAATTTAGGAAAAAAGGTTTATATTCAGATTTTTTTTCTTTAGGGAATGTATAATATTAAAAAATGGGTGGAGCTTTAATGCAACTTGTCGCTTATGGAAGTCAGGATGTTTTTTTAACAGGCAGTCCTGAGATTACTTATTGGAAGGTTTCTTATCGTCGATACACCAATTTTGCAATGGAAAGTATTGAACAGACATTTAACGGCCAGGCTGATTTTGGTCGTCGTGTAACATGTAACATTTCAAGAAACGGCGATTTAGCTTACAAAACCTATTTACAGATTACTTTACCTGAAATTAATCAAACTATGAAACCACTTACTGGAACTAATATTGATGGTGTTTATGCTCGTTGGTTAGACTTTATCGGTGAGCAAATTTTAGCTCAAGTAGAGGTTGAAATCGGTGGTCAACGCATTGACCGTCAATATGGTGATTGGCTTCATATCTGGAATCAATTGACCATGTCTTCAGAACAATTACGTGGATACTGGAAATTAATTGGAAACACCACCGCTTTAACTTACATTACAGACCCCAATTTCGCGGCAATCTCTGGCCCTTGTGCTTCTGCAAGTGGTCCTGCTCAAGTTTGCGCTCCTAGAAACGCTCTTCCAGAAACTACCCTTTACGTTCCATTGTTATTCTTCTTTAACAAGAACCCTGGTCTTGCCCTTCCTTTGATTGCTCTTCAATATCACGAGGTAAAGATTAATATTGATTTCCGACCAATTGGTGAGTGTCTATGGGCTGTAAAGTCCCTTGATTCATCTATCACAACAGGAACAACTGTATCTGTTACTACTGCATACAATCAATCACTTGTTGCAGCATCTCTTTATATTGACTACATCTTTTTGGATACTGATGAACGACGCAAAATGGCACAAAACCCACACGAGTATTTAATTGAACAACTCCAATTTACTGGCGATGAATCTGTTGGTTCATCTTCCAACAAGATTAAATTGAACTTTAACCACCCTGTTAAAGAACTCATCTGGGTTGTTCAACCAGATGCCAATGTTGATTACTGCTCTTCTTTGACAACAGGAAGTGTTCTTTTCAATACTCTAGGAGCTCAACCATTTAACTATACTGATGCTATTGACGCTCTTCCAAACGCAATCCATGCGTTCGGTGGCCCAACCGAAACCAATGGTGTTTCAGGCTTTATCAATGCATCTGGTCTTTTCCAAATGCCTGGTTCTGGTGATGTTGCTGTATCATCTACTGGCGATTGGAACGGTGCAAGCTCATACGCTCCCTTCCAAGTTCAATCTCCATGGCCTAATCCTTCTGGTTCATATGTATCTGATGCTGGTACATTTGTGTTATCCGAAACTGCTCTTGATATGCACTGCTGGGGTGAAAATCCTGTTGTTACTGCCAAGTTACAAATCAATGGACAAGACCGTTTCACTGAACGTGAAGGTTCTTACTTTGATGTTCTTCAACCTTTCCAACACCACACCCGTGCACCAGATACCGGCATCAACGTATACTCCTTCTCTCTTCGTCCTGAAGAATGGCAACCATCTGGAACATGCAACTTTTCAAGAATTGATAATGCTACTCTTCAACTTGTTCTTTCAGCAAGCACTGTTGCGGGAGTTCAAACAGCAAAGGTACGTGTTTATGCAGTCAATTACAACATCTTAAGAGTGATGAGTGGTATGGCTGGAATAGCATACAGTAATTAAGAACCTACTAACCTTAAAATTATGTACGGTGTTTTACCACAATATAGTATATTTCAAATTATAGTCTAAAAACAATAAATTACGGTTTATTGTTTTTACATTCTCGTTACTGAAACCCTTTTACATTCTTGAAATATTTCCCAAAGGTGTTTCAAAATATTTCTATTTTTCAACCCATCTCATTAAACTTCTTGGAGAACATTTGAATATTTTACAAACTTTTTCTTGTGATTTGTCTTCTACTAAATAATAATCAACATCGCTTATTTTACACCCTTGAATATTTAATCGGTGCCCTTTAATTCATTCAATGGGATTACTGTTATCGATAAATGAATAGTACCACAGCCAAAGGCTGTTTGTACTATTTTTAATCTTCATCGGTGTAAATGTAAAAGGTGTAAAACTAAAATTTTACTATTACTTTATGGCTTTTCTTCAGGAAAAAGATTTTGGATTTTTTCGTAATCCTCGCGAATTATATCGACCAAAAAGAAATTTGAGTCAACCTTTACCATTGCATAAATACCGTGTGTATTTATACAGTGGCTTGTTGTATAAATTGTTCCAAGGAAGCCTTTGTAATCTTGGCATCGAAAACTACACGCGTTCCATCAGCCAATACCAATACTACATGTGGAAAACCCTTGATTTTAAAATCACTTAATTTGTTTCGAACATCCGGGTCATCTTCGTCGGTACAATTTATTTCAATACATTCAACCTGTTGGTTATTCACCGATTTACCGTCATAATCATCTTTAAATGCCTGCCAATCAGGTTTAGCAGTTTTGCAATGAGGACACCAATCTACATAGAAAAAATATACCTGTATCGGTTTTTCACGTGTATTTACGTTTGCTACATCACTATATGGTTTTAAAGGACCCCTTGTTTTTCCATAAAAAGTCATATATCCATAATAACCAACAACAATAAATATAACACCCAACAAAAAAACCAACATGTATCTTTGGTAAGGGCGAATAAATTGTGAAAATACTTGATAAAAATTCGTGTTGGCCATTCTTTATATTTTCCAGTTATATTTTTTATTTGTTTAACGACGCGAAACAAATTATGTAAAAATATCGCGTTATATTAAACCCACTGTTTAATTATGGCTAAAACAGAACGTCATTCAAAACATAAACCTAAAAAAAATTACACATTAAAAAGCCAATATCATAGCAACAATGGAATGCTTACAACCATTTGGGGACCTGCTATATGGCATTTCCTTCATACTATGAGTTTTAACTACCCTGTTAATCCTTCATGTGAAGAAAAAACACATTATCGAGATTTTATATTATCTTTAAAAAACGTGCTACCCTGTGGAAAATGTCGTAAAAATCTAGATATGAACCTAAAAAAATTCCCTTTGAAAATGTCTGATATGAAATCAAGAGATACCTTTTCAAAATGGGTTTATCGTTTTCATGAGATAATCAATACAATGTTGAAAAAAAAATCTGGATTAACATACAACGACGTCCGGGAACGTTATGAAAATTTTCGAGCAAGATGTGTTTCGGATAAAATAAATGAACCTAAAATTGTTCAAAAAACCAAAAAGAACAAAGAAATCGGATGTATTGAACCAATTTACGGTGTAAAGTCTAAATGTGTCATTAATATCGTGCCTCAAGAAAAAAAATGCAACACACTAAATATTGATAACAGGTGTTTAGCTGGAACCCATAAAGTAGAATAATTCTGCATCGATATAAGCTTTTACACCGCGATAAATAACCCTGTAAATATTCAACAGGGTTATTCATACCACACTACTAAAATAGTTTTTGTTGTCTCTTAACTTCTTAACAACCTGTATTACATCATATACTCGCATATTGTAAATATTATTCATTTTTTCCTTAATCTTATCATCTGTTATATTACCCGTTCTATGCATAATTTCGGATACAATAGCCATATAATCCATTTCTACTTGAATATAAATCACGTCTTTGCCTTCTTCATTTTTATCCGAGAATAAAATTAAATTACACGCATTATTAATTGCATCTCCATTTATCATGATTTTCCTGTATTTTGATTTCCCGAGTTTACTATTTAGATTAAACTCTGTCGGTATGAAAGAAGCTCTTTCATATTCATCTTCCCAAAATAAATACAGGAGTATTTCAATATTTGAGTCCTCGGTATGATGTAACAAGAATCTATACAAACTCTTTACGAATTCGTTTATTTCCATTTCACAACGAATAAAATAATATCGTTCCCCTCTGTATTCATAGACACTCTTTTGAATATTTAAACCATTGATATGACGACTATTTAAATGAATCAAGTCATAAGGAAAAGGATATTCATTTCTTTCGTTTGTAAACCAAGACGAATACTGACTGCATACTATTAATTCACAATATTTTTTACGATTACAATATTTAAACCTCCTGTTGTATAGAATCGTTTTATAAAAATTATAGTGGTTTATATATTTTAGTATTCTCGTTTTACATAAAACGGTTTCTTCGAAAATTTTCATGTATGTATCGTCGTATTCATATATTTTCTCAATCAAACCAAATGGTAAAGAAAACAGGCGGTTAATTATTTTCTTTTTTGTTGGTTTCTTTGTAGCCTCTTGTTTTTTTACCACTGGTTTTTTAAATGGTTTATTCTTGATATAAATTGGGTGAGATGGTTCAAATTCGAACTCTTTTTCTCCAAAAGAATAATCTAAAGAATTCATTGCACCTTTTGTCTTTTTAGATTTAACTTTGAAATTGTTTTAAGTTGTTATTGTGTTTGCATATATAATCAATTTTGATAAACAGAATAAACCGACTAATACACCGATAAAAACGACGTAAAGACATTTGTGCAGGTTTGTATAAAATGTCTTATTACGAAACACTTGGTTTAAATAAAAATGCGAATGATACAGAAATTAAAAAGGCTTATCGTTCTCTTTCCCTAAAATATCATCCAGATCGACCAGACGGCGATGTGGAAAAATTTAAATCGATTAATGAAGCCTATGAAGTTTTATCCGACCCTGTTAAAAAAAGGGAGTATGACTATGAAGATTCACCTGTTTCAGAAGACATTGACCAAGTATTCTCTCATTTTTTTCAAGGAGGAATGGGAGGGCGCGGTATTCGCATTTTTCATAATGGTGGTGGTGGCGGTATTCCCCCAGGTTTTCCAGTAGACATATTTGGGGAAATGATGTCTACTGGAAATCCCTTTTTGTCACAGTTTATAAAACCACCAACCATACAGTGTTTTGTGAATATAACATTAGAACAAGCATATTATGGATGTGTATCACCTATTCAATACAGTCGTTTTATAGTTCGTGGTAATAATCGACAGGATACAATAGTCAATACTTCAGTTCAAATCCACGAAGGTATTGACCACGAGAATGTAATTGTCCTGGAAAATCAAGGGAATGACGTAAACGGGGCCACTGGAGATGTCCGCATAATTGTTCAAATAACCAATAACACCCAGTTTGAACGCCAAGATTTAAACCTCCTGTTACATAAAACGATTACACTTAAAGAATCCCTATGTGGATTTACATTTGAAGTTTCACTAATTACTGGTTCAGCCTTAACCATAAGAAACACAGGAACCAAAATAATTCGCCCAGGATTTCGACAAACATGTCACGGACATGGATTAAAACGAGGAGAGAAAACAGGTGATTTGTTGATTGAGTTCTCTATCCAATTTCCAGAAAGTTTGACTCATGAACAACAGACGGTATTAAAGGACCTGTTGCCTTAATCTAACTCCATTTTGGAATTAGAATGATAATTCAGCCAAGATTGAACCCCTAATTCAAATAACCTGTAACGCTCTTTTTCAGAATTAAATGATGAGAATAAATTCGTAATTGAAAAAGGGACAGTTTCAACAGGGATTTCATCCACACCCTGTTTTATTTCTTCTTTTGCTAAAGCACGGTCAATCATCCTGTTGATGAATATTATTACCGTATCCAACAGGGTTGTTTCTGAAGTAACTGTTCTTGATACTCCATCTTGATTTACTTGACGTTTAAATCCCAATATTGTATCTTTGTTCTCCTTACCAACTCGTTCTAAACAGGGTTGGATTGGGTAATTCATGAAAGTACCTCCGTCTACAAAACAGTTGTTATCTTTTATTAATGGTTGAAAAACACCTGGAATACAACAGGAGCAGTAAACCGCATCCAATAATAACCATTCCGGATGAGTTATATATGAAAAATCCACATCTGTCGAATTCTCTCCATTAATTTCACATGCGAAAAAATGAAGTTCTATGCGAGTTATCTCGTAAAATTCTCGGAGTGTTATATTTAAAGAAATATCTTTACCACCAAAAAGCGGGGCAAAAGTATCTTCGAGATGGGTTTTGTTGAATAAACCCCTGTTACTAAATGCAGACAATACATGATTGATGTTAATTTGAAAGACGGCTCCCCAGGGTCGCTTCAATAAAAAATCGTCTATAATGTCCCAGTCATATTTTAAAGATAAAATGACGGCTATTATCGCACCAGCTGAAGTTGCGTAAATAGTTTCCAAATCTTCTAAATTCCAATAACCAGCTTTATTACTTTCCCTTATTGCAGCATAAACAGAAAAACCAAAAGAACCGCCTCCTGAAATAACCAAGTGTTTTTTCTTTTCAATAACAGACATGTCTGGCTTTTTACATGAATATACTATATTCCCTTTACTTTTGTTATTTTACACTCATGTGCGTAAAATAACAAATTTATTCTGTGCATTCTGAAAAACTGACTTTTCGTTCTATTTTATCAAATAAATCGGAATTATAAACGAATTTCCCTGTTGGTCTATAATTATCTGTAGATTTATACCTGTTGTTTCTTTCTGCTTTTTTATCAACAACCGGTTCTTCTTGTGGCAATATATTAGTATTCGGGTCGTTTAAAATATTTCCTAAATCATCCAAAATTACCCCTGTTTTCCTTTTAACCTCTTCTCGAATATATAAAGGGACGAAATTTTGCCATGATACAAACAGTATATTTGGATGAATGTATTTTACATTGAACTTGTTCTTTTGTAATTGAGAAAATAAATAGGCTATACAATGCCCCTTGTCATAACAGGGCTCTCCTAACATGAATTCTGGAACACTAAAGAAAATGTATTTATCCGAATATTTTGTTCTCGAAACGTTTTGAATACGTTTATGAACACGATTCAGGATTTTGTTAAAACAGGCCAACAGGCGTTGATTTCTTTTGTTGTCTTTTTCGTACAATTCATTAATATCGATTTGCTCTTGGGTTTCAGCATCTTTAGCGTATAATAGACAGGACATTCAAACTCTTGTGATATACTTTATGATATACTTTTGTATTTTATGTTTGGGCTTTCTACACTACTCACTCACAAAATACATTTTGCATAAAAGATGGGCGTTTTTTTATCTTTAATTAAGTTAAAAAACTTTTATTCAAAAATGAATTTCAATATTAGTAAGTTTGATATGAAAACCATTACTTTCGACCCTAAAGAAAACAAGGGCCCTGTTATTGTATTTATTGGTCGACGTGATACAGGTAAGTCTTTCTTAATAAAAGACCTTTTGTATCACCATCAAGACATACCTATAGGAACTGTTATGTCCGGAACTGAAATCGCAAACCCTTTTTTCGCTGATATTGTCCCACGAATATTTATTCACGATGAATACAACAGCGTGTTGATTGAAAATGTTCTTCGTCGACAAAAAACAGCACTCGTCCAAGTTAAAAAAGATATGGAACTGTATAAAAAAACTTCAATAGACCCACGCACGTTTGTCCTTTTAGACGACTGTTTATATGATGATAAATGGTGTCGAGACAAACTGATGAGGTTACTGTTTATGAATGGCCGTCATTGGAAAATTATGTTAATAATAACAATGCAGTATCCGCTTGGAATACCACCAGCATTGAGAACCAATGTCGATTACGTCTTTATTTTACGTGAAAATGTCCAGTCCAATAGACGCCGTATTTTCGAAAATTATGCCTCAATGTTTCCGACTTTTGAACTATTCTGTAGCATTATGGACCAAACAACAGAAAATTACGAATGTCTGGTAATACACAACAACTCTAAATCCAATAAACTACAGGACCAAATTTTTTGGTATAAAGCTCAGACACGACCAGATTTCCGAATTGGTTCAAAAGAGTTTTGGGAATTATCTAAAAATATGCCGAATAATCCGGAAGAAGAGTTCTCTGTTACAAATAAAAAATCAACACCTGTAAAAGTAAATAAAAATTGGTAATATCCAATTGTCGTTTTCATCGATTATTTTTTCTCAAAAAACAGAAGAGAAACACCATGTAAATCAATAATAGAAATCCAACTAAAATGTAAATATCTGAAAAATCCTGTGTTGTTTTATGATTAGACGGAGCCCCTGTTGGACCCCTCAATGAATTCACTGTTGGATTTAATACATTTTTATCGTCGATTATTCCAAATAAATACATTTCAACAGGGTGTGTCTACGATAAATTCACTGTATATCTTTATACTACATCGAAAAACATAAATACATTCAGCTTCTTGATTTACACAACAATGGTTTTAATTTGCGGAAACATTGAAAAAGTTCACAACACGAGAATTCTTACGGCAAATATAGGCAATAATGCACAATTGACAGTCTACTCAAACCATGTTGAATTGTCAAATCCATCAAACCCTGTTGCAATGATTTTACCCTACCCAAAAGGTAGACGAAAGATACAGGTTATTGAGACCACTTCCATCGATTCTGATTTTTTCAATGATATTGACGACTGTTTTTTTTTCGGAACACAGTGTTTGGGTTTGATGTCAAAATCAGTAAATAGTGGATATCTCCCTGTTTTACGTTGTGGAAACTATCAATATTCATTAGTCGATTCTACAGGGGATTTCAATCTTGTTAATCCAAATGTCTTTCACATTAAACCCGACTTGAACTCCATTTTACAGGACTATGAAAATAGAAATTTCGCCTTTATCGTTTGTATTATAGACAAAAATGCTACTTATTCACCATTTGCCTATATAACAGACGTTGTTAATTCAGAGATTTTTATACCCACTAAACAATATCATGAGTATCAAACACACGGTAAGGGGGTCATTTACAATTTACGTAATAATCGGAAGAATGACCAACTCATTTATTTAATCGATACAAAGAAGAAAGGAAATGCCTTTGTAGATTTTGAAAATATAAACCAATACTCGTTTTCGGACTATCTATCTGTAACACACTTTTCTAAATTACACAGGTTGAAACTCTCGAGTCATTCCCAAAATAACGACATTTATGTTCCGATTGACCAATCTGTGTAAAATTGATTGCCATAAAATAAAACTTTAAAATATTTATCTATGAAAATCAATATAATGGAAAATAGTATTGAACTTAACCAAGTAGAAATAAAGACTCTGTTATCGAGGATGCCAGCGTTTGAGTTGTCTTATGAGATTTTTAAACATAACACAACCACTTTAGCTCAAACATCCGATGATGAATGGTCATTTCATATACCTAATGGACATAAATGGATTGTATGGTTCTCTTTTAGAGGGAAAAAACACGGTCTGTATTGGATGGAATTAAATAAAAAACGCGATATTCAACGCGTCTTCTTCCAAGAAGCAACACCGCCTTCTTCTTTGGAAGACTCTGTGTTTTATTCAACTATTTTATACGGAACACAAATTCAGTCCGGTCCCTTTGTTTTAGAAGACGTCTTTTATTTCAAAGGGAACTTTGTCCATTGTCTACCTGAAATACACAAATGGGCACTGTTTCCATCCTTTTTACAAAAACATTCTCAATACGGGTTCTGTTTGCCTATTATTAATGGGTCTTATAAAGAGACTTGTTATCCAACACATCATATTCAAATTAGACATTTGACAAAAATACGACCCTTTATAAATTGTCCCATTCCAAAATATCAACATTTGTCCCAGCCTAATAAACCAACCCTGTTACAAAATGAAATCACTGTTTTGTCAACACATAATGAAACAGGACAGCCTCAACCGGTGTTTAAACCAGTCTTTAAAAATTTGCGAAAAGAACAGTATAAACAAGACACTGTGTTTTCCGTTCAATCAGACCCTGCTGACGACATTTACAGACTCTTTACTTTTGGACCTAATCGCCAATTGATATTTTATGACTTTTGTATGATTCAAGACTTTGAAACGAGTAAAAAAATGAACACTATATTCCGCCATGTTAGAGAAAACCAAAATTTAGATTGGATTGAAGAAAGTGATGACGAATCGTCAATCAATGAAGAACCCGTAAACACGGAAAAACACCACCTCATAATGTGCCGTTTTCATATAAAATTTAGAAAATGGATACCCCTTTATTTAGCACCTTCTAATTCCCGTATTGTTCATATTTGTAAACTATAATCCCCATGTTTCGTTTATTTTTTATTGGGAACTATTTGTAATTACAATAAAATGAATTTAGATGATTCGAAAAAGAAATTAATCGAAATACGGAAACAATTGAGGGAAAAAAGAAAACAGAAAAACGATATTCAATTAGAACCAATTCCCATTTCTAATAAAAATACACCTGTTGAAAACCCAAACCCCCCACTACATTTGTCACCTATTAAACACCCTGTTATACATGAAACGAATGAAAAAGACGAAATAGCTCATAGTCAAGTGAAATCACTCATGAAAATATTTGAAAAAAAATAATTTTTACATTTTTTGTCAAAATATGTAAAAAAGTCGGCGTTCAAGAAGTAGCTGGTGTGTAAATAAACGATAACAACAGCCATATGTATATTACAGGTGGTACAACAACCAGAATCCAGGCAATAAGTTCATGATTGTTTGCACATAAAATATTTAAAACCCATGCCCAAAACAAAATGAAAACTACCTTGATTAGATAGATTCCAGTCCAATTAGTTAATCCACAATTTTCACCTACACAGTAAACATTCGGGTAATACCTGTTTTGATATATTATACACAGCAAAAAGGTAACTGATATAATAACATACACAATGGTTGGATAACACCAACGAAGTAAACCAACAACTTTCATTACAGGGTTTATATTGTAATTTTATAATTTATTCATATACCACGTGTTTGAAATATATCCGTAATCATTCAACAGGGCGTTTGAACCCGTGTTATTCCCGGAAACTACAGCCGAAGACAAATTCGGTCCTGCTAAAACAATACTGTTTATATCAAAAACGTTTAATGCTCTGGAATAATATCGCAAATCCGAAAGATTTCCACTAAACCCACTGTTGTTACAAACATTTATATCGTAATAGTTCTGTTTTGGAACGGTTTTGAAATGAATACGACCAGCAATCGTCCCATTAATATAAACATCCATCACTGTATTTTTTAAACGTATAGCTACATGAAACCAATTATTAAATGGCAATTCTGTAATGTCGAGTGTCTTATTTAACGTCTTTGTTCCTTTTTCCTCTTCTATCGGTTCTGTATCCATGATAATATGCATCTGTAACCCATATCCATTTCCATTCGGATTGTAATCAGAATTCTTGTACTCTGTTAAATAAACACCCGGGGCGTTATTAATTGTCATTATCCCTGTTTTTGTATCAGAAATTGCATTACCCACATTGAAAACGTGATTATAATAAGTATTTCCACCGTCATTCAACTGTTCATTCATCAAAGAATTTACATTTAACCACACTGACCATGTAAATTCAGCACCATCCTTTTCATTATTAGAACGAGGCAAAACAACACTCGATTGAAGTTCCGGATTTCTTGATACTTTTACATTCGTCGTACCCGACAAATTCCCCTTTACAATATATGGGTCTGATGGTTTCCCTGTAAAATATCCAATCAACATAATGCCGATTTTCATCAATATTAAAAACATAATAATTATAAAAAAAATAAAGGCTATCTTTGCAACTATTGTGTTGGATGAAAAGAATGCAATAATTCCACTCGACGTACTTTCAACAGCAGATTCTCGGTTGGGAAACACAGACGACGAAACATTGTTGTATGTGTCTTGTAACTTTTCACGAGTATTAGATACTAAATCGCCTACATTGTTTCCAACATTATTAGCTGTGTTGCTTATTGTTTCTCCTATTCTATTTCCTAATTCTCGCGTTCTTTCAACGGCTGAATTCAATGTTTCTTTGACTTTCTCCATTTTATTCGTCTGTTTAGGCTATATTATTCGGCGATAAAATATAATCAACAGTTCAGCGTAAACACCCCTGTTACATAATCCTACACCGATGAATATTTACACCGATGAAGATTTAAAATGGTACACACAGCCAAGGGCTGTGGTACAATTAATTCATTTATCGGTAACAGTAATCCCATTGAATGAATTAAAGGGCTCCTAAAGGAGCCGATTTAAATCTTCAAGGGTGTAAAATGGTACACACAGCCAAAGGCTGTGGTACAATTCATTTATCGGTAACAGTAATCCAACTGAATGAATTAAATAACACCGAGAGGAGCCGATTTAATTCATTCAAGGGTGTGAAAATTGATTTCTTTAACAAAATTTTATTGTCAAAAAATAAAACAATATCACATAAACAAACAATGGACCTCTCTTTAGAACCGGAATTATATTCACCAAGCATTGATACAACAGGTAATTATATAGATGCAGTTCCTTCTCAGAAACAATTTAAAAACGGGTTGAGATGCCCGTGCGGTTCTCGTGGCCAAAAAGCATATTTATCAAACACCCTGTTTTCAAATCATACAAAAACACAACATCATCAAAAATGGCTTCAGCAATTAAATGCAAATAAAACCAACCATTTTACCGAAAATGTTCAACTAAAAGAAACTATTCACAATCAACAGCTCATTATTTCTAAAATGGAAAAAGAACTCCACAGTAAAAACTGGATGATACAATATCTATCAACACAATTACAAACACATTTAACCAACAACACACATTTAGCAAATGATTTGACTGAGTTCGATTAACCTGTTTCCATGTAAATCTATTCTTCTAAACTTTGTTCAATATCTTCTTCTTCTTCTTCTTCTATATCATTTTCATTAAAAGGTTCTATTGTAGATACCGTCTCTTTTTTATCCGTGTGGTCTAAATACCGATAAATACGTTTAATATCCAGTTTGCTGATTCCACGTTTTTCTAATTCATTCGCGATTTTAGTATCAATACAATCCTTTTTTCTGTTTTCTCCGTGACAAATCCGTAATCCTGCGAAAAAAGCAAAAACGTCTTTTTTATCCATATTCAAACGATTACATAAATAAAAGACGAAATTTATATTGTTGTATTCTGTTGAATATTTCGTCAAAATCTTTGTGAAACGAGCCTCTGAAGTTGTCGGTTTTATATCCTGTAGGTTTAATCCATTTTCACAGGACATTCGCGATTCATGAAATAATTTATTGTTGTACATTGTTTTTATCAGAGAACTCATTTCATTAAACTGCCATATTTGACTTTGGAATGTTATACGGTCAATATAATCTGCAAAACAAATATTTTTTAAAATTTCTTGATAAACAACACGGTGTTTCTCTGTATTTCTTGAAATATAATCAATGACATTCTCATGCCATAATAAAGCTACCGTTGTTCTATCCGTCTCATTAATTAATTCCCCGTGTTGAATAAACTGTTTTGGATTTCTCAACAGTTCATTAGTTATCTCTTTTGCGCTTGGATTTAAAGTAGTTTTCATTAAAACACATGTGTTGAGCCAATCAGCGTTTTTTTCAAGCATTTTTGTATGAAACAATAGTTTTCGCAAATCACCATTACACTTTTGAACCACCTGTTGTTTTTGAATAATCGTGTATGGAAGGGGCGATAGTAACTTGAGCGTTTCTGTCTCATTCAAAGGTTTTAGTTCAAACACGTTGCATATTTTCATAAGCTCTTTGATTTTCTTATCCATATAATAACTACCAATGCAAATAATCGGAAGAGATGTCTGGTTCTCTGTTTTTTGTCTTTTTGTCTTTTTCTGACGAATCAGTTTGATTAATGATGAAATTCCACCCTTGTCACCATTATTCATTGCCTCTATATCATCCATCAATATGGCTATTTTTTGTTTCCTTTTATAAAACATGTTTAAAACGTTGTTGGAAGATAAATGATTGTTGGTTATGTTGTCAATTAAACACTTGTTACGTGTATCACTCGCATCGTACTGTAAAATGTCGTAATTCAATGAATTTAATATTTCTTTTATAAAATACGTTTTACCTGTTCCTGAAGAACCATAAATATAAATACCTTTTTTAAAAGTAATATCCTTGTATCTTTGGTCAAACGTTTGCAAAAGTTGGATAATTTCACTTTTTATTTTTTGACGTTCTTCCGTCATTATATTCAACATTTTGTTTCGGTTTTTCGTTGTTGTCTGTTTTTACAATTATATTATCATCCTTTATTCCTATATTCTAACACACTTTTCATTTATTCCTGTTGAAAAAATGAAACATCGCAATCTAATAACGCGGGACGTATATAGGTCTCGAAATTGATTCTTCTTCTCCACGCCTTCTTTCAGGCAATGGTAGTGATGTTAAAGAATTAATCTTCTCCTGCTCCTGTTGATAAATACGGATTTTATTTAAAACATGCTCTCTATCCCTTATAGAACGTAAATACTTTTCTTCTGGCGTTAGCCTTTTTTTATATGACATGTAAAAAAAAATGCCTACAAACAATACGAAAAACGTGACAATTCCTAAATTCAATACATAGTAGTATATTGACACGCGTCTTGCGTGACAACTGTTTAAGGTTTCTGAAATAAACCCTTGAATTTGATTATCAATTAAATGAGGCAACATAAAGTTTTACACTTTTTTACTATAATAAAAGTAAAAAAGAACAGCTATTACACCGACGAAGAAATCTGTGGTACGGTTGAACTATTTATCGCAGAAAGGAGTGAATTTAAGGTCTGTCGAATCTAAGAATTTTATCGAATTCAATTCTCCATCTTTTGAAAAGTTAAAATATGAACCAGACATCCAAATCTTAATAATACAAAAGGATTTTTTTGGAGAAATCGAAATTCCATTAACAAACGAATTCAAATTGACATTTTTAAATAGTGTTTCCCCACATAATCCATAAACAAAAGATTTCCAAACATTATGAACAACAGAATTATCTAATTTAAAAGATAAAAACCCTCCATCCTTATTTTTAGGGTCCTCCCAAAAAGGATTAATCCCCTGTCGAAATAAAAACAACATTCCATTTTTTATTACAAACTCCGGCATCGATTCATTAATTGCAATTAATTGATTAGTATAACTAATCTCAATGATATTTTGAAAACTCGAAATATTCCAATTCTTATCATAAGAATCATGATAATAAAGTACCCATTTTGAATTTAATAAATGCTGATTATTCATTCTATATTTTGAAAATAGAATCGTTTTACAATAACAAGGAATTTATAATGTCATAAAGAAATATATCTAAATCAATTTTACACATTCCAACAGGGGGTTTTGTGAATGAACCAAACCCCTGCATATAACTTTCAATGAACCAATCTCTGTATGAATGACTGAGTGGTTGTAATAATTTGCTCCTAAATTCATGCAAAATTTGCAATTATAATTTACACGATTAAAAAAATATCAAATTACCAAAGGAAGTATCTACCGAGCCAACCGTCTCTAGTATAAAAATTTTCCCAATGTTTGTACCTTTCTTCGCGAATATCATATTTCTGATATAATAGATCGATTTCTGGTAATACAGTTTTAAGTTTATCAATAAAATCATCAATAAAATCATCCAAAACTTGTCCAAACTCCAAATTTTCGCGCAAATCATCCTCCACTTTGTATCTGAAAATAAATAATTCATCCATCCTTTTTTCGTCATTCGCATCATGAATATCATCCAAAATGTTTGCAATATGGAATTGGTCCAAAGAATCAATGATGAAAATTTCACGTTTTGTCAAAGTGTTCATTCTATAATTCTATAATTAGTATGTGTGATTACTATTTGTGAAAATAATCACACACCAAAACGAAATCAATTTTTGTTAAAAAATAGTCATCTCCAACAGAGAATTTCATTGAACCAAAATCCTGTTTTTTATAACAGAGAATTTCTTTGAAACCAAATCCTGATTTTTCCAACAGAGAATTTCTTTGAAACCAAATCCTGTTTTTATTCCAACAGAGAATTTCTTTGAACCAAAATCCTGTTTTTATTCCAACAGAGAATTTTGAATAACCAAAATCCTGATTTTTATTCCAACAGAGAATTTCTTTGAAACCAAATCCTGTTTTTATTCCAACAAATATTTTGAATAAACCAAAATCCTGTTTTTATTCCAACAGAGAATTTCATTGAACCAAAATCCTGTTTTTATTCCAACAGAGAATTTCATTGAACCAAATCCTGTTTTTATTCCAAATGTTTTTTCAACAAAGAATTTCATTAAACCAAAATCCTGTTTTTATTCCAACAGAGAATTTCTTTGAAACCAAA
>Ga0209188_1000302_pt1 | contig 52117 bp, 50 predicted proteins | sample C_130625_EF_Meta_FD_187307 | JGI IMG/M metagenome (GOLD analysis project Ga0209188, IMG submission 187307) | Freshwater microbial communities from Lake Croche, Canada to study carbon cycling - C_130625_EF_MetaG (SPAdes) (version 2) | ecosystem: Environmental > Aquatic > Freshwater > Lake...
CCTACGAGAGAAGTAAAGACGATTAATTTTAACAAAGATGAATTTAAAGATTTTGTTGAAACGTTAAGCTTGGGTGAAGGGTGTCTTGTTATTAGAGGTTTAACTATTACAAGCCGAGGTGGTAAAAGAAAACGAACAAATAAGCAAAATAAAAAAAATAAAAATACTAAAACAATCAAGAAAAAGAGAACCGCGAAGAAAAATAAAATGAATAAAAGAAAAACAAAAAATAAAAATTGATTTGATAAAAGAACATAAATAAATTATAACAGTTTAGTATAAGGAATGATCATCCCAGTGAAATGTTTTACATGCGGTAATGTTATTGCGGACAAATACCGTTACTATTTAGAAGAGGTTAGAAAGCGAAAGTTGGCAAAGGATATGGACGTTGACAAAGTCGTTTATTTGACCAAAGAATTTAGTGAAAAGACACCAGAGGGAGAGGTGTTGGACGACCTTAATCTAAAGAAGATGTGTTGTCGCAGACATATGTTAACTCACGTTGATATTGAATAAATTTCTTTAGTTAATATATATGAGAAAAACAATGAAAAAAACACAAAAACTGTGGAATATGAAAGGTTGTTCTAAATCAAAAAGAAATTTAGGTAGTAAAAGCAAAAAGAGAGGTGGCTGCTGGTGGAAAAAGCGCGGAGGTTCTCGCGCATGCGGAAAATGTGGCTCTAGTTGCAGATGTGGTCCCAAATGTAATTGCGGACATAATTGCCCAGGTAAGTGTTATTTAAGGGGAAAGACTAGAAAGCAACGAGGAGGAAATTGTGGTTGCGGAGGAATGATGCCACAAATCACCGGACAAAATGGAGGTTGTCAACAATGTTTATCAGGCGGCGTCACTGTACAATCAGGTGGTGGAATTGGATATATTGGTAGTCCAACAGTTGGAAAAGCATGGACCCCTGAAATTAGTGGTTGGCCAGGTGTTTCTGGACAACAAGGGCAGACAAATTTTTATTCATTAAATAAATACGACAAGCCTTATCTTCAAACTGAACAAATTTCTGAACGCGACCAACAAACATATATGAAAGATATGACAGGAGGTTCTAGACGCAGAAGAAGAGCAGGAGGAATTATTCCTCAAGATTTAGTTAATTTAGGAAGAAGCATGGTTTATGGAGTTGGTAGCGCATATAATAGCTTAAATGGGTATCCAGCCCCTGCAAGTCCATTACCTTACAAAGACCAGTTTGCTAGCCCAACTGCCATAAAGTCTTTGCTTGTTTAAGCGAAGCGACTTTCCACCTTTAGAAACAGTTGCGCCAAATATATGCATTTTTATGATATAACATTATTTTCTAATTATATATCATAATGGCGTTCCCTAAGAAACTTAAGGATTTGTGCACACCGGCATTTGTTTATTTTGTTCTATCTATGATTGGAATAATCTTTTCCGTCATTCAAAACTTTGGAAACAAACACACCTACAAAATGGGCATGTTTGTTGCCAATGTTCCAAGCACCATTCTTGTGTTTGCTGTTAAAATTATTTACATCCTTTTCTGGACGTGGATTTTGAACTTGATTTGCAAAGACGGTCACACTGAAATTGCGTGGTTCTTAGTTCTTATTCCTTTTATTCTGTTATTTGTCATCATGGGTTTAGTTATGGTAAACCCTCGCATGCTTGAAGGCATAGACGCAACACTTAAAAAAGCAAAAAAATAAATAAACTAAAGATAAATAAATAAAAATATACAATTATTATATTATGACTAATAATAAAATAATTAAAAATGGAATCTCTTATGAAAAAAACGGATGGCTATACATTTCAATAAAAGGCCGTCCGAGAGAAAGAGGTTATGCATATGGCTATTTTTGTGCTCCAGAATTTAAAAAAATTCAAAAAATGTTAAGATTTATGTGCGACCATGATATGGGAGAATCATGGGATTTTTTTATAGACGGCACAAAAAAATACTTTGAAGAGAAGATCCAGAAAAACTTTCCAGAATTCTATGAAGAAATTGAGGGAATTGCTGAAGGTTGCACTGCCGGCGGAACGCCCACCACAACTTTAGAGATTTTAACTTGGAATAATTATTTCACTATGTTAGATTCTTGGTATGGATCCACATTAAAAGCTTCTGGTGGGCCAGGTGGGAGAGAAGGAGGCGCAAAAGATCGTTGCAGCGCATTTATTGCAGTTGGAGATTACACTAAAGATGGGAAAATTGTAGTTGCGCACAACAGTTTTTCAAATTTCATGGATGGTCAGTACATGAATGTTATTTTAGACATGAATCCTCACAAGGGTCATCGTTTTATTATGCAAGCTTGTCCATGCTGGATTTGGAGTGGAACTGATTTCTTTGTTACTGCAGCAGGAATTATTGGAACTGAGACTACAATTGGTGGATTTAATGCCTATGAAAACAATTTTCCAATTGGATTTCGCATTCGCAAAGCAATGCAATACGGCGATACTATGGATGATTATGTTAAAATACTTTTACACGAGAATTCTGGTGATTATGCAAATTCGTGGTTGTTTGGCGACACCAATACAAACGAAATTTTACGTCTTGAATTGGGATTAAAGTATCACAGTGTTGAGAGAACAAAGAATGGGGTTTTTATTGGTTTTAATGCCGCTTACGACTCTAAAATTCGTAATAAGGAGTGTGTGGACACTGGATTTGATGACACTAGAAGACATCAGGGCGCTCGTCGCGTTCGTCTTGGAGATTTAATGGAGGAAAATAAAGGAAAATTAGACATTGATCTTGCATTAAAATTAATTGGAGACCACTATGACGTGTATTTAGAAAAAGAGAATCCTTGTTCAAGAACTGTTTGCGCGCATTATGAATTAGATGCGAGAGAATATATGTCTGACCCTAGCAGACCCAAACCTTATCAACCAAGAGGTGCTCTTGACGGAACTGCTGCAAATACAGAAATGGGAAAAAATATGTCATTTATGGCGCGGTATGGAAGTTCATGTGGAACGGCTTTTAATGCTGAAGAATTCTGTAATAAACGCAGACAATGGGCTTATTTAAAACCATACTTGATGGATAGACCCACGCAACCATGGACTTTATTTAAAACAACAAAATCATATAAACGCGCCAGAACTATAAGACTTAGGGAAAAATCATCCAAAAATACATCAAGAAGACCAAATAAATAAAGTAAAACGCTCTCGTAATAAAATTAATAGCAATCACCAAAAAATTTGTTAGTGTATTCAACTGACTTATTCATTCCTATATTTAACAACTCGGCGTAATTTCCTACGTAATCATAATCAGAGTTGTAACCATAAACAATTATATTTGGGGTCATATTTTCATCCCATATGTAATAATTATTCCATAGTAAGGGTTTCGTGTTAGCCATATAATGCATTTGTTCACTTAAATTACCTTTAAAAAATATATATTCTATAATAGGCAATTTTGGTAAAAAATAAAGAGTATTTGTATCTTTGTCAGACCAAACTATGTAACGATGATGATTGTACCCCCTATAGTTTGTTTCTCCTCCATCAACACCTTTCATCATTTCTATTAAAGGCGATGGAGTTTCAATGTATCCTCTTTTGGAAACTCGTGTCAATTCATTAAATGCAAAAAATGGGGTTGATATGTCTTCCAATGTGTGTCTAGAATAACAATAATCAAAAAATTTATTTTCTCTCGGAATTGTTTCATAATTAACGTTGAGCTTTAAAAAAGTCTTTTCGCTGTATAATTCTGAATAAGTTTCGTCTATGTCAATGACATATGTTGACAAATCAAAAGGCTTATAACCAGGTCCCAGTTCAACTATTTTATTGCAGTTGTTAGAGATGCAAAGTGTTTTTACTTTGTTCATTACATTATCATTAGGACTCCAAAATTTTTTTATTATTTTGCTATAAATATCTTCGTTGCATTCCATATTTTATATTTTATATTTTATCCGAGCTGTTATTTTAAATATTATTAATGCAAATAATATTATAAAAAAATATGACTAACTATATTATATTAAATAATGGAAAGTATATCATGGAAATTAATAGACAAATATTTCAAAGACAATCCACACAATTTAGTAGCGCATCATTTAGAATCTTATAACGATTTCTTTGATAATGGAATAAATAATATTTTTCGCGAAAACAATCCTATAAGGTTTATTGAAAGAGAGGAAGAAGGTGTAGATACTCGCAACGAAAGCTTATTATATTTAGGTGGAAAAAATGGGTCAAAAATTTATTTTGGAAAACCTGTTATTTATGATGATAATTACGCACATTATATGTATCCAAATGATGCTAGGCTGCGCAATATGACGTACGGCGTTACAGTTCATTATGACGTTGAGGTTGATTACATATACTATGTAGATGGCGAAAAAACAGTTTTAACAAAAACATTAGAACAAATATATCTTGGACGTTTTCCCATTATGCTTCAATCTAAATTATGTATTTTAAACTCTTTGACGAGAGATGCGCGTTTTAATATGGGTGAGTGCAAGAACGACTATGGAGGATATTTTATCATTGACGGAAAAGAAAAATCCATTGTTTGTCAAGAGAAGTTTGCGGATAATATGCTTTACATTCGCTCAAATAAACCGGATGATACATATAGCCATTCCGCAGAAATACGGTCTGTGAGCGAAGATGCGTCAAAACCTGTTCGCACAACTGCGATTAAAATTGTTGCTCCTAGCACAAAATTATCTAATAACCAAATTGTTGTCTTGGTTCCAAACGTTAGAAAACCTGTTCCTTTGTTTATTTTAATGAGAGCCTTAGGAGTTGTTTCTGATAAAAGCATTATTGAATATTGTTTATTAGATTTGGACAAAAACGACTCTTACATTGATTTATTCATACCTTCTGTGCATGATGCTAACAAGATTTTTAACCAAGAAACAGCTCTCAGATACATTGCTTCTTTTACAAAACGCAGAACAATTACAGGCACTTTGGACATTTTAATGAATTACTTTTTGCCGCATATTGGCGAGCAAAACTTTTTGGAAAAGGCGTATTTTGTTGGGTACATGGTGAATCGTATGTTGCGTGTATTTACAAAGGAGGACAAACCAACGGACCGCGACAACTTCAGATTCAAAAGAATTGAGCTTTCTGGTTCTCTCATTTACGATCTTTTCAGAGAGTATTATTTGATTCAAAAAAGAGATATTGCACTTAAAATAGACAATGAGCATTACTACCATAAAGGATCTTATTCTGGCAATAAATTCCCAGAACTTATTGAAAAAAATTATGGAGACTTTTTCAAAGAAAGAATTTTAGAAAGTGGTTTTAGAAAAGCATTTAAAGGAAATTGGGGAGCCGAAGAGCACACAAAAAGAGTTGGCGTTGTTCAAGATTTGAACCGTTTGTCTTGGAATACTTTTATCTCTCAACTTCGCAAATTTAACTTACCATTAGATGCAAGTGCAAAGGTTGTTGGCCCTCGTTTACTTCATTCTAGCCAGTGGGGTTACATTGATCCTGTGGATACACCAGACGGAGGTAATATTGGATTGCACAAACACATGGCAATAAGCACCTTTGTAACTAGTGGAGCTTCTAGCGTTCCAATGATTAAATGGTTGCGCGCAAAAACAACCATGCGAATATTACAAGAATGCACCTCTAAAATGCTTGGAAATATGACAAAAATTATTGTAAACGGTGTGTGGATTGGAGCAATTGATAATCCAATAGAAACCATCGCAACGTTTAAGATGTTTAGACGCAATGGTTTAATTCCTGCATTCAATAGTATCTCATTTAATTACGAAAATAATGAAATTTTTATCTACACTGATTCCGGAAGATTGAGTCGGCCAATATACTATATTGATAAAACAACTAACAAAATTAGTTATGATAGAAAGGACATTATTGAAAAAATAAACAATAATAATTACACATGGGAAGATGCTGTGAGTGGATTTCATAAAAAATCAGATGAAAACTTTAGTATAAAAAATAACATTATTTACAATATTGACGAATTATATCCTGATATTAAAAGCTTAGAAAATATTGAAAACGAGTTTGAAAAGGACAAATCTGTCATTGAATATGTTGATACATCGGAAGAAGAAGGCTTATTGGTGGCAACAAAACCAGATGAACTTAAAAAACACAACTTTTATACTCATATTGAAATAGATCCTTCTCTCATATTGGGCGTTATGGGAAATCTGATTATTTATCCTGAAAACAATCCATTGCCGCGTAACTCATTCTCTTGTGGTCAAAGCAAACAAGCCGTTTCTGTTTATCACTCCAATTTCCAATCTCGCATTGATAAGATGGGTGTAATTTTGAACTCGGGACAGATTCCTCTTTTAAAATCAAAGTATTTGGAATATATAAACAAAGAAGAAATGCCATATGGCGTTAATGCTATTGTAGCTATTATGTCTTATACTGGATATAACGTGGAAGACGCCATTTTAATCAACGCCGGATCAGTTGCTCGTGGAATATTCAGAACTACATATTATTCCATGTATGAGGCGAGAGAAGAAACTTCTAAAATTTCAGGTTCTACTTCAAACTCTTATTTTGCCGATGTTCAAACCAAAAATGTTACTGGATTAAAACCTGGTTATGACTATAGCAAATTAGATAAATGGGGATTAATCAAAGAAGATACACCTTTGGACGATAAAACTGTCGTCATTGGAAAAGTCACATCTAATTCATTTGATTCCGATGTGGTTATTGACTCTTCCGTTTTCCCTAAAAAGGGACAGCTTGGATACGTTGATAAATCATTTATTACAGAGGGAGAAGAGGGAACTCGTATTGCAAAGATTCGCATTCGTGAAGAACGTATTCCGGCCATTGGTGATAAAATGGCCTCTAGAGCTGGACAAAAGGGAACACTTGGTCTAATTATTCCTGAAGAAGACATGCCTTTTACAAACGATGGCATTCGTCCTGATTTAATTATTAATCCGCATGCACTCCCATCTCGTATGACTATTGGGCAACTAGTTGAAAGTTTATTTGGAAAGGCATGCGTGACATATGGTGGTTTTGGCGATTGCACCGCATTTGAAACAAAAGGTCCACACATTGGCGTCTATGGTTCAATGTTAGTAAACGCTGGTTTTCACTCTAGTGGAAATCAAGTTTTATATAATGGTATGACTGGAGAGCAAATTTATTCCGATATTTATGTTGGCCCCACTTATTATATGCGTTTGAAACACATGGTTAAAGACAAAATCAATTATCGCGCCAGAGGCCCTAATACAATGCTTACCAGACAACCTGTTCAAGGCCGAGCCAATGATGGCGGTCTTCGCATTGGTGAAATGGAACGCGATGGTGTGTTGGCTCATGGTGCGTCAGCGTTCTTAAATGAATCTTTTATGATTCGCGGCGATGAATATTATATGGCGGTGTGCAACAAAACTGGTGGAATTGCAATTTATAATGAATCATTGAATTTGTTCTTGAGTCCATTTGCCGATGGACCAATAAAATTCTCTACAACTCTGGATGGAAAAACAAATATTGATAATATTAGTAGATTTGGCCGTTCTTTCAGCGTTGTGCGTGTTCCATACGCGTTGAAACTTTTAATGCAAGAATTGCAGACAATGAATGTACAGATGCGAATTATTACAGAGGACAACATAGACCAATTAATGAACATGTCATATTCAGACAATATTAATAAATTATTGAAGGTTGACAATAAAAAGTTAGGAGTAGCAATTTCTAGTTATCTTCAAAGCATTCAAAAAATTCAACAACAACCTATAAGGCAAAGACTTTCTACTCCTTCACCAGAAGTTGCTCCTGAGCGCGCGTCTGATGATAGCGTTCCTTATGCTTCAGCCAGTCCAGCGTATAGTCCTCCTTATGACCCAAATGCGCCTACTCCGGAGTATGATCCAAATGCTAGTCCTCAATACAATCCTAATGCTAATGACACTCCTCCATTTGCACCACACAGTCCGGATGAACCACCTCCAAAATTTAGTCCTCACACTCCAACTGAAGCTCCACCTCCAAAATTTAGTCCTCATACTCCAACTGAAGCTCCGCCAATTCAAGGCATTAAGTTAAAAAATGAAGAGGTTAAAACGCAATTTGACGCTTTACCAGAGAGAGATAAAATAATGTTAATGAAGATGGTTGCTGAAAAGAACGCAAATAAAGATAAACAAACAAACGAAGAGCCTGCTGCAACAAATCCTCTCTCATTAAAACAACCAGAATCTACTTCCAGTGACGCAACGTCTATATTAAAGGTTCCGGAAGAGAAAAAATCCGAGGAAGAAGATGAAGATTCGTCGTCTGATAAAAAAGGTGGCGGCGTAAAATCGGTGTCATTTAATGTAGATTCAGATTCATCTTCTTCAAGTGAAACAAAACAGATTAAAATTTAATTTTGTTTTTGTTTTTGTTTTTGTTTTTGTGGTTGTATTTTTATATATTATTTTTGGATAATAAATAAAAAATTGAATGAAAATATTAAAGATAATGTTTTGTATAAATATAATGACGACGCACAACTCAAGTGGATTAACATCAACGGTGCATAAATCTAGAAAGATGATTCTAGAACTTATGGCCAAACAAAATTATGCAATTGACGATTATTCAAATTTTAGTATTAATGAAGTAAATTCCATGCTTCAAAATAAACAATTAGACATGCTTTTAGAAAAAAAAGAGGAAGATCCTGCAACAAAAAGAAAGAACAAGATTTACATTCGATATTATTTAGCAAAAATGCTACGTCCTCAGAACATTCAGGAAATTATTGATGACCTTTTTAACTTAGAGGAAGTATTAACAAAAAATGACACACTTATGATTATAGTTAAAGACGATATGAATGAAACAATGACCAACTTATTAAAACACATATGGGAACAAGACGGAATTCTTATTATAATTCAAAGCATTAAACGATTGCAATACAACATTCTAGAGCATGTTCTTGTTCCACCTCACAGAGTTTTATCAAATGATGAAGTTTCTGAGATAAAGAAAAAGTATAATATTACGAATGATTCACAGTTCCCAGACATTTCAAGGTTTGATCCTGTAGCACAGGTTATAGGAATTCGCCCTGGGCAAGTGTGCGAGATTATTAGACCCAGTAAAACTGCTATTAAAAGTTATTATTATAGAATTTGTGTCTAATTATAAATTCTAATTGTATATATAATGGAAAGCCCAGACCAGATTCTTGACAAGTTAAATGCATATACATCAAAATTTTATTCAGCTTTAGATGATTTTTCTAATTCATATAAAAATTACAAACTATATCCTGGATACAGTGAAAATGAGAACATTTATGCGAATAATAAAGCTATTTTAGAATCTTTGCAAGCTGATGTATTTGTAGCCACCAACGATGTTCAAAGAAATATAGACACACTCAATGATTTAATTACCGATTTAAACTCAAAAATTTCTACAGAAAAAAATAAAAATACAACTTTGCAATCTCAATTATCACAGTTAATGTCAAATTCAAATGGCGCTGAATCATTAATTGGTGAATCTAGCGAACTTTATAAAATGCAATGGTTATCAAACGTTACATTGTTTATTGGAATTTTTTTAGTTTTAATAACTTTATTTAAGGTATTTAAAAAGCCAATTGCGCCAGTTCAGAATGCAGTATAATTCAAAATACATTTTCTATTTATTTTTATAATACAAAATGTATGACGCGGTTAGTATGTTTTACAAGGCTTATAATGTAAAAATAACTCCCACAGCGGTTGCAACAAAAATTTTTGCAAATTCTTTTAACTGCAAATTAAAAGACTATGCAAATGAATCAATAAAAAAATCAATAAAAAATATAGAAGAACGTTATAAAGACCCAAATTATAAATCAAGATTAGCTCTTTCAAAAGTTTTTGCCGATGGGATCAATTCTGAGAACAAAAAAACGAGCGCAATAAAAGTTCTTATAGGTGCAACAACAATATCTTTTTCTTTATATTTAGTCTATTCTTTTATGAAAAGATACAGAACATAATGTTTTCTTATTATATATAAATAATGGGCGGTGACTCAAACAGTGATAATATGAATTCAAAACTTATTGCATTGCAAGCATTAGAAGGACAATATAGGAATAAGCTAACAGAATATGAAAGTACTCTCGCTACATACATTAGTGCTTTACAATCACAAAAGTCCAATTCTAGCAATTATGTTGTTTTGCCAGAACAAACGTATATGGGGACCGGAAGCATTTCAGAAACACCAAACAGTAGCGTGTCAATGTGCGAAGCTTCTTGCAGCGCAAATTCATTGTGCACAGGCGCTTCTTTTAATTCAACGTCAAAGGTTTGCAAGTTAAGAAGCGGAAACAGTTTATTGACGCTTGGTGCCGCAAGCGATAATGCAATTGTTACCGACGTTAAACTAAAGTTAATAAATTTAGAAACTTTAAACGCCCAATTAATAGAAATAAACAGTCAAATGAAAACTTTATACAACCAAATACAACCATTTGTGAATGCGCAAAATACCGCGCTTACAACAAATAACGACAATTTAACGTCACAATATACAGCGCTTATAGATGAAAAATTAAAAATAAAAAACTTAATAGATGAATACAAAGACACCTATACTGAATACAGTGAAACGAGTCTTTCCGCAGATCAAGAGAACTCTTCTTATTATTTGTGGTTAATAATTACAATTGTGTCTATTATATTAGTAATCAAGTTTATTTTTTTTCCTGAAGCAAAAGGCAATTTGCTTAGCGTTATATTGTGGACAATTATTATTATATGTATAACATTATCAACAATTCATTTAAATAACCCATCATCATATGCTATATGGGTGTTTTTAGTTGCAATTGTATTAATGATGAAATCAAAATTAATACCTTCTATATAAATAAATCTAATAATTTCAATTTGATGACATAATGTAAAATTTTTGTATATATTTATATTAATGATATCTGAAACTCAAAATAACACATCAGCAACATTAAGACAAGGCGTAAATTTCAAAAAATATCAAAAAAAGATTGTTGACAGCGTGGAAAAGAATAATAAAAAATTGGTTGAAGGGTTTGCCTCAAATGAAAATATTTACAAATCTAAAGGTTTAGTGTTGCAAGTAGACAGGGTTCAAAATGCTGCGCAGGAATTGCAGTACTTGCAGAGTCAGTTTTCAAGCGCGTTGCAAAGATATCAAACTGCAAATGCACAATTGTTAACCGCAACTACTGCTTATATAAATGCTCCAGCATCAACCAACCCAACCACTGGAAAAAATGTTTTTGTAAATGAAGTCGTATCAAACCCAAGTTCTAATTTTGTTGGTGCTTATGTAGACAATGCAAGCACTCCGACAATGACAAAATTAACGGAAAAATCAGACGGATATACCTTTTCAGATTGTCAACAAGCCGCGCTAGGCGCAGGAACGCAGTATTTTGGTTTAAGTCAAGCCAATGTGACAGCGCAAAAAGCAATATGTTCAACAAGTAATTCATTAAGTGACATTGAAAAATATGGACCTGCCGGTGCAAATTGTATTCAAGGAAGTGATAAAAATTTATACGGAGGAAACTTAACAAATGCAATATATCAAGTACCTGACGCCCAATTCGTTGGAAACTATGGAGACAATCCCAATCGCGCAATGCCAACATTTGCAAACAATGGAAGTCGCACATATACTTATGAAACTTGCAAGAAAGCGGCAGTTGACGGAGGTTTTAAATTATTTGGGTTACAATGGTATAGTGGAGGCAATAATGGATACGCACAATGTGCATTAAGCAACGATTTTACAGCAGCAACAAAATATGGACAAAGCAGCAGTCAATCTGTAAATGGCCAAGGTCAACCGGTTGGCGGAGGTTGGGCGAATGCTATTTACGCCGTCCAATCTAAGGGAACTTATGTTGGGTGTTATAATGACAATTCCGCGTCGCCTGCAATGACCGCGGTAAATAATGGTTCTGCAACTTTTTCAGTTGATACATGCCAACAATACGCTATACAAAATGGATACAAATATTATGGTTTGCAAGGCGGAGATGCCGGTTCATCTAAATGCTTTGTTAGTAATAGCTTGCAAGCATCTCAAAAATATGGTGAATCAACACCAGCATCAACTTTTACAGATGGAAAAAAGTATGGAAATAATTTAGTAAATGCCGTTTATAAAGTTACTTCAATGGGATTTCCAGAATATATGGGAAAAATTGGCCACGTTGGAAACGACGGTTCATTGGCAGAATATCCATCTTCCATGATTAAAACAGTTAACAACGCGCCAACAATTATAGATTCTGACAGCAGTTGTTCTCCAGACATTATTAATATTAATAGCATTCAGTGGAATAATTACAAAAAAATTAGCAATATGACACCAACTACAAAATGTGGCCTAGGAACTGCGATTCAAGCAGACCAAAATTCCGTTGAAGACTTGGGACGACAATTAGAGGAAATTTCGGCAAATATTATTACAATTATTAATTATTTAGAAGGTCTTGACTCAAATATAATTTCACAAGTTGGTCTTAATAAACAAGCATTAGATAAGATGTTAAAACAATACAATGATTACAATAGTAAATTTTTGCAGTATAAAACGGTGGAATTTAAAAATATAACAGGAATATTAACAGGAAGTAATATTGTTGCGACGCAAGAAAATTATAGCTATATATTGTGGAGCGGTTTAGCTTTAGTTTTTATAATAGCATCTCTTGTATTAGTAAGAAAAGGGAGTCAATAATTTGCTATAGTATATTGAATATATTATCTTAGTATATTCTATATAAATGACCATAAGTACAGAAGAAGAAAGTGCAGAATTAATAGGAGACATTCAAAATCTTCAAAATATAGAGTTAGATTTATATGATACTTTAGAAAAGGGGATTGCAAATAACACATTAACTGCTGCGGATAAAACTACATTAATAGACCAAATTAATAAAGTGTCCGAGATGAGAGTGAAGCTATTTACTAATCTTAACAGTTTAAACCAACATTATCAAGGGAGCGTTGCATCTGGTGGGTCTGTAATTCAAAATCAAATTAGCGCGCTTAGTGTTGTTGAAACTGAATTGCGCCAATCTGCTGACGCTCTTAAAATTCTTAACAATGATAAAAATAATATGCAACGAATAGTTGAAATAAACACTTATTATGGGGAAAAATATGCCGACCATAAAAGCATAATGAAAACTGTTGTATATTTTTGCATTCCAATTATTTTGTTAACAGTTTTAGCAAATATAGGTTTTCTTCCTAGAAGCATTTATTCATTTTTATTAATTATTATATCTGTTGCGGCCATAGTTATAATTGGGGTGAAATTAATTAAATCTTTATCTCATGACAACATGAATTATCAAGAATATGCTTGGGGGAATCAAGCTCCAACAGCGCCAGCAGTAGACACCGGCGATTCTACAGGGAAAAACCCATGGTTTAGCATTGGCGCTAGTTGTGTTGCTCAAGAATGTTGTGATGATGGTTTTACATACGTGCCTTCACCCACCAATAAATGTGTAGCCAATGAAAATTTGCCATCTGGTGTTGCACCATATAATCCAAATCAAGCCGCGAGCACAACTGCTGCGCCTGCAACAGGCGCTTCAGAAATTCTAGGAACGGCGGTTGCAGACACTACATCAGGTTTAACAAGCGCCGCTTCTGGAGTTGCGCGCACTACCACTCAAAGTGTAGCATCTGTTTACAGCTCTTTATCCAATATTTAAATAAAAAAGTTACGCGTTTTATCTAATTGCCAAATATATAAATTATATTATTAAAAAACAAATAATAATATAATATACCAACAATGTCATTAAATAAAAATCAATTAAACAGTCTAGCCGCGCAACAACAACAAACTACCGATCAAATTAATGCTTTAATTGCCCAATCTTCAGATGCATTAATGTGTGGACCAAACTGTCAGAAAACAAGAAAGGCGGATTCATTGCAACAAACGTATTTAAATGCTCAAGCAAATGTAGAGACTGCGCCAGTTCAATTACAAACTGCTGAACAAAATTATTATACGTACACTCAAGGAACTGCCGGTTATAACTCTATTCGCGCAAATGCTATAATGCAACAAGCCGCCCAAGCAACTGATTCTGCGAGCGCGACATTTCAAAATGGAGTTGATTCCGCTACTAGTTTAACTGCGACGTACAACAGTTTGAGTAGTACATATCAAAATACATTTGAATTATTGCAAAAATATTTAGAAGAAAATGTTGAATTGCAAGATGAAATAAATGAGATAAATACAGACACAGTAACAAATGACCGAAAAACTTATTACGAAAGCCAGGGTTATGATAAATTAAAAAGTTGGTATAAATTATTTATGTGGATATACATTTTTCTTGTAGCTATTTATGTTATTGGAATATTTTTGGCAGGAAGTAGCTATAGTTTTATTGCAAAATTTGGAATACTTATTGGGCTTATATTATATCCGTTTGCAATAAATTACGTTGTGATGTTTGTATATACCAGTTTACGGCGCGTTTATGACTTATTGCCCAAAAATGCTTACACAACTTTGGCAAATACCTAGAGAAACATGTAAGAACTATTATTTTTTACAGACAATTATTTGTAAAGAATAACTTTTTATTTTTCTTAAATCTAATCACACAATACAAGTCTAAACTAGTTCACTTTTTTCCTTTATTTTATTGCTACAATGTCTCGGAGCGGTTGCCCATTTCACTATAAGCGTCTACATCATCGCAATCACATTTCTTATGTTTCTTATCATACCAAATACCTAAAACGGCACCTAACACCAAACCTAACACGCCAACAACAGGGGCAGGATTCTCTTCAATAGAATTTGCAGCATATACTAAAACTCCCATTATAGTTTTTATTTTTATTTTTATTTTTACAAAAAAAATAACTTTTTATTGTTATTTTTATTTCTTATTTTTCTATAATTTATTTTCTAATTATCCAAGTCATCAACTTCATTAGAGTGATCCTGGTCTGGATAAACAATCTGCACATTTACCCACCCATCCTTCTTAGATTTTCCAAATTTCTTATCCATGTATTCACAAAGTTCAACACCCTTTGGAGCCTTTCGGTTACCTTGTTGCTCCTGGAACCAAATCTTGAATTGCTCGCACAACTCGCGCTTGCCAATTCTCTTGCCCTCCTTTCTGACAACCATTTCGCCAACAAACCCTGCAATGTGGTCCTGGCCTTGACGGTATTTGTTGGACTCGGACATGACAATATCGCAGTTCTCAACGATTCCTTGGTTTTCAAACGCACGCTGTACAAGCATACTTGCAAATACAGGAGCCCAAGATGGCAATTTCTCCTTCAAAATTGGGTCCTTAGGAAATTGATGTTCGGTGTCATCTTTGGGATCCTCTGGATTTACAAACTTTGACATAAATTCTACGATGCGAATACGTCTCCAAGTTCCATCATCATTGCTGACAATTTCAAACAACGTATTTGTGCAAACAACCAAGTGGAACTGGATGCTGAACTTTTCTGACTCGCAATACAACGCGCGAGCAGTCATAGATGAATCACCGGTTAATTGCTTCAACATACCCTCATTAATCTTTGCATCCTTTGAAGGCTCTTGCATAACCGCATAACGTACACCCTTCAATTGCATAACCTCTGAAGAAGTTCCGCCAACTCCAACGCGCTTCTCAGTTACAAGAGTGACAGGAACAGTTCCAGCATATTCTCCAAGAGTAAATGTCATTAAATCTGTAAGCAACGATTTTCCGTTAGAACCATTTCCACGATAAATATTGAATGTTTGATTAATATTTTCACCAATCAAGACAGATGATAAATGATCCCACATATATCGGTTAAGAGATTTCACTGGGAATAATTGTTCCATAAACTTTGTAATCTGACTAGCAATTGCGCCATCTCTTTCTGGGTTGAATACATGATAAGGAATTCCAGTCGTCTTTGTAATATAGTCCTGAGGATAACCATCTCGGAAAATCTTGTTCTTCAAGTCCACAACACCATTCGTGAAGCAAAGCAGGTATCTGTTCTCGTCCATCTTCTTCACGAATTCCTCATCATAGAAGATCTCAGCAGCCTCCCTGAAAATGTTGCTCTTATCATTGGTCTTCTTCAACTTAACAGACAATTCTGAAACGTGTCTAATCTTCTTCTTGAATTGCTCATAGCGCTCATCGGTTGATTCAAATGCAGACATTTGACCTATATATACTTTCTGCTGATTCTGGTATAAATTATACATTTCTCTTGAAATTGACAGCCTTAGAGAGTGTCCCAAATCTCGCTCCCAATGATGGTTCCTGAAAACATACCAAGTTTTGTTTGCAATGCTGCTGCAAATATATTTATCCTTGAACATCTGATGCAACACCATTGCAAAGTCATAGTCTGTTGGAGTGTTAATAGTCTCCTCCAGGAAATGCTGCACTGTATTTTGCTTCACTTTTTGATACTCCTCAAACGCGTCTTGCTTTGCCCAATACAAAATGGAACGCTTTGTAATTCCGTCAGGCCTTGATTTGAAATCCTTCTTCCATCTTACATACAAATTAGGAATAGTCTTATAATCAAAGTCACTCGCCTTGCTGCGCAACATCACCCACGATAAGAACAAGCGCTCATCTGTATGCTTTAAACCAAACGCAACCATTGTGTTCAAATTGTGAGATCCAGGTTCGTAATACTTTGCAGGCAAAATCTGAGTATATTCGTGAACTTCCTTGATGTTATATTCGCTCAAATTCATGTCCTTGAAGACATTATTAACTGCGCGCTGCAACATATCCGCGTTTTTAATATCCTCCAATGCAATTGATTCTTCTTCATCATTTTCGTCTGCTACAAGAAGCTTCAATTTTGTGTTTGATGTTACTGTTCGCTTTGGTTTAATCTGAGTTTTCATCTCTTCATATTCTCCTTTAATCTGTGGATTCAACTCAAATACTGGATGCTCAGAATATCTAGCAGAGACCTTGTGCAGATCCTTTGATACGTTGAATGCTGTTTTAATATCTTTCTCATCCATCATAAATTCTCCGTCCGAAGAATCATACGTGATTGAATAATACTGCGTCAACTCATAAGCCATATTGCCAGGCTTTCGTGAACCAAATACCTGCCAATTTGTTGTTCCCTTACTGATTCCTTCGTCCAAAACAGCGTCCCAACCATTTATAAGAGGAAGCTCCCAGATTTCGTCAATCTTGGTCAAAACCTTCTTACGCAAAAGCATCTGCAGAGAATGTTCCATTTTTATTCCAATAATAATGTGAACACCGTCCTTGGTCAAACTTTTATCGGCTAACCTGTTTACGTCTGGCTTTTCAAAAACATAAATTGGAAAGGGTTTATTTTCTTCAAAAACAAAGAATTCCTTAAGTAGTTCCAAATACACCAAATTTATAATATCAATAATGTGGTCCTTTGTATGCTGTCTAGTTTCAACATCATAACTATATCTGAAGTCAAAATCAAGCAATATTGGACCTCCTGTTTCCAATTGTTTTTCTGTCAAATATTCCATTTTTCCATTGACAAACACTGCTCCATGATAAAGTGCCCAAAAAGTCGGTTCCATTTCTTTTGGAATAATGTAGGAACCGCCATAAATTCCAAGTTCTTTGCTAGGAATTCTTGTATGAGTTAATGAAATGTTCACTCCTTCCCTCTTTTCAGAGTTAGCGTTATGCTTTGACAGGAATTCATTTAAATCTTTAAATTGGGTTTGTTGAGTGTCCATCTTTGTTGTTGGTATTATATGTGGATATTTTTCTATTTCGTTTTTTTTATTAATTAGAAGAAATTCAAAATACAAAAGTTTAACGAATCGCTTATATTATTAATGCAAAATAGATATAGAAATAATGCTTTATATTGTATAAATATGTCTTCCGAAAAAACAACAGTACTAACAAAAGATACGATAACCAGATTATTGCGCGATGTAAAGGGTATTATGAAAAATCCTTTAACTGAAAATGGAATTTATTACGCGCACGATGACACTGATATTTTGAAAGGATATGCTTTGATCGTGGGTCCTTCGGACACACCTTATTTTGCTGGTAATTATTTTTTTGAGATTAATTATCCTGCGAATTACCCTCACAGTCCACCGCACGTTGTTTACTGTACAAACGGAGATAATATCCGGTTTAACCCAAATCTTTATAAGTGTGGAAAAGTTTGCGTATCTATTTTGAATACATGGCGCGGAGAGCAGTGGACGTCTTGTCAAACTATATCAACACTCTTGTTGACGCTTTGCACTTTGCTATGCGAAAATCCTCTTTTAAATGAACCTGGAGTTACAACGGCGCATCCTGATTTTGCAAATTACACAAAAATTATTGAATATAAAAATATTGAGATTGCTATTTTAAAAATGGTTAATAAAGTTCAAGGCGTTTATCCAGAGAAGTTTAATTTTTTTTATTCAATTGTTAGGGAAAATTTTATAAAAAATAAAGACGTTGTTTTAAAGTATTTAGAGGATAAAGCTCGCGAAAATTCAGCCGCCGAGCAAATATGCACTAGTATGTATAACATGAATGTTACATTAAACTACCCCAATCTTTTGAATTCGTTTAAAGAATTAACTGAATCTGCAAAGTGAACCGCATTAATTTATTTTAAAGTGCAATTATCTTATAAAATAAAATTGAAATAAATAAATAATGTAAAGTATTAATATATAGTCAATATGCACTTTTGCAGTTCATGTCAAAATATGTATTATATTCGCATTGATAGCGAAAACACAAACAAGCTTGTTTATTATTGCAGAAATTGTGGAAACGAGGATTCAACTCTAGACGTTGAAAATGTTTCTGTGTCAAAAATTCAAGTTTCAAAAGGAGAACAAAAGTTTAATCACATTATTAACAAGTATACAAAGCTTGATCCCACGTTGCCAAGAATTAGCAAAGTATTGTGCCCAAACGCAGAATGTGAGACAAATACGCACAACAAACCCAGAGAAGTTATTTACATTCGCTATGACGACGTTAATATGAAATACATTTACTTGTGCTCAACATGCGACACGGTATGGAAAACCGATGAACAAAAGTAATTGATCTGATAGCGCTTGAAAATTTAGAAACATTCTTTTCAAACTAAAAACGTTTTTTATTATAAATGTGTTATAATTAAAAAATTGATTCAACTTATTTAAAAGTATCTTTAGTTAATATATCAAAACATGAGTCACGAAGAGATAGAACAATTATATTCTGATTCTGAATCGGATGACGACGAACTAGATGAAAATGAAGAGGAAGAGGAGGAGCAAGAAGAGCCAGAAGAAGACGCCGAGGAAGATGTAGACGTGGACGTAGACGAAGAAAAAAGTGTAGAGGAAGTAGACGAAGATAACGATGACGGCAGCGAAAATGAGTATTCTTCTAAAACTATTCCTCAGCTTGGTGGAACAAAAGACGACGATGACGATGATGACGACGATGACGATGTTGCTGGGCCGTATCTTCAAAAATTTAACTCGGAAGTCAATAAAAATTATCTTGTGGATTTTCATCCAGAATGCACAATTAACAATTATGACGAAATCAACGCGTTGACTAGAGTGATTCGCGATAAAAATAACAACATTGTTGATGAGATTCATAAAACAATTCCGTTCTTAACAAAGTATGAGCGCACGCGTATTATTGGTCAGAGGACAAAGCAAATTAATTCTGGCGCAAAAGCGTTTGTCAAGGTTCCTGAAAATGTAATTGACGGGTATTTAATTGCGGAACTAGAACTTTATCAAAAACGAATTCCGTTTATTATCAGACGCCCTTTGCCTGGGGGTGGATGCGAGTACTGGAACTTGAAGGATTTGGAAATTGTATAAGGTAATAATAATTGTTAAATATATAAAATAAAAACCTTTTTATTTTATATATTGTTTTTTGTTTTTCTATTCAGAAAATAAAATCTATAATAAAATCCAACCCATCTATGCAATTATTCATTCTTCATATGGGAATTTTTTATATGACAATCATTTATTGCGTCAAACGTTTTTTGTTTTAACTCTTCCCAGTTGTTTCCACTAATTTTTTCATGAACGTACACATTGCACGTTATATTCATCCAAGATAAAAGATCAGTTGGTTCGCCTTTCTCAAATCCAAAATCTGGTCTGTCATACACAAGTGTTATTGGTAAAATTGTAATATTTTCATCGCTCGCCAAATGAAAAATGCCATTTTTAAATTCTTTTAAAATACCGTTTCTGTGACTAGTTCCCTCCGGAAAAACTAAAACATTTTCATTGCAATTATTTAATTTATCTGCTATTTCATCTTTAACAGCATTTCCACTTTGTTTGTCTCCTCTTTTATATGAAATTAAATTTGATGACTCCATAAATGCTTTTTTTATAAACGACAAAATATAACTTATAGGATTTTTGTCTAGTTCATTTCCAACCACGTCAGACTTTGCGACAATGTATAAATTATTTAATGGTTTGTTCATAATACTTAAAAAAATTAATCCGTCCAATCCCTCATAATGGTTTGACATTAACAACATGTTTGAATCATTCAAATAATGTGTATTTCCATGCGTTTTAATTTTAACATTCATAAGGTATAGAATAATGTCATTCAATATAAAACTTGTTATACCTGTGCTAGTTTCTTTGTTAAAAATATAATATTGAATTATATTGGTTATTGCCGCAAATAATATAAAAACAAACTTAAATTTTTTAAAAAATGCATTTATGGCTGAAATAAAAAAATTATCTTTATCCTCTTCTTGACTGCGAGTGCGTTTCATTTCTTTAAAATACACAATATATTTATTATAGTTTTTGTCTTTATGTTTATTTTTTTTTATTTTTACAAATAATGTATAATATATTACAACAATAAATGATTATTTACACAATTGCACATTTAAAACGCCAATTATTTATAAGAACCTATAGTTCCAATTCTACGACAATGAGGACATTCACAATATCGTTTTTCACCTCTATATATTTCCTCGCATAAATCGTGCATTATAATATTACATCTAATACATTTGCTCCATTTTTGAGTGTTAATATTTTCCCAACAAATTAAACATGTTTTAAATTCGTTTATGTTTTTTTTACTATTTACGATATTTATCATCTTTTCAATCAGTACTATTTATAATAAAATAATTATAAATAGAATCAATTTTTATCGGCAGTTTAAATGTGCAATGGTGTAAAATGTTTATTATTTTTGCATCATTTATTTATTCATTCTTCATATGGGAATTTTTTATATGACAATCATTTATTGCGTCAAACGTTTTTTGTTTTAACTCTTCCCAGTTTTTTCCCTTAATTTTTTCATGAACATGCACATTGCACGTTATATTCATCCAACTTAAAAAATTTACCGATTCACCCCTTTCAGATCCAAAATCGTCTCTGTCATAGACAAGCGTTATTGGTAAAATTTCAATATTCTCATCGCTTGCTAAATGAAAAATTCCATTTTTAAAATCTTTCGCAATACCATGTTTGTGAGTTGTTCCATCAGGAAAAACCAAAACATTTGATTTGTTCCTGGTTATTTTTTCAATTATCGCATCTTTAACATCCTCTCCACTTTGCTTATCTCCTCTTTTATATGAAATTAAATTTGATGATTCCATAAATGCTTTTTTTATAAACGACAAAATATAACTTATTGCATTTTTGTCCAGTTCATTTCCAACCAAATCAGATTTTACAACACTATATAAATTATTTGACGGTTTATTCATAATACTTAAAAAAATTAATCCATCCAACCCCTCGTAGTGGTTTGACATTATCAACATATTTGAATCATTCAAATAATGAGTATTTCCATGCGTTTTAGTTTTAACGTTTGCAATGCGTAGAATAATGTTAGTTAATAAAAAATTCATAATTGCCGTGCTAGTTTCTTTGTCAAAAATATAATATTGAATTACATTAGTTATTGCGGCAAATAATATAAAAACTAATTTAATTTTTTCAAAAAATTCATTAATGGTTTGAATAAAAAAATTATCTACATTGGAATTTTCATTATCACAAACATCTTCTTCAACTCGCGATTCTGACATTCCTTTAAAACACATTTTATATCTATTTCAATTTTTATCTTTATATTTATTTCTGGTATTTTATAAATACAAAATGTATACCACAACAATAAATGAATGTTTAAAAATGGTTTATTATTTTTTGCGTCATTGTATCCCTTTTCAAATAAATCTGTAAAATTGTATTTTGATCTAGATAAAAGCGCAGTATAATAAAATATATGGATTTTTAACGCAAAATATTTTTTAACAACATAATATAAAGATGACAGATTTATTGGAGAAACGCATTATTAATGACCCAATTATTAAAGAAGAAATTTCCAATTTAGGCGTTAAAGAAGACGAACAGAACATTATTAGTTTTATAAAGAAAAAATCAATGGAGCCCAAATTTTCTGATAAAAGCACGTTTATTGAAAACATTGTTAGTCAAATACACGGCGAAGTTGATAGAGCAAACGTTTTTTTATCAATGTTTTACATTTTTTGTTTAACTAACGATAATGAAGAACCAGACGATGAGTTTATTTCAAAATTTATTAAAGAACTTAAAGAAACTGCATCTTTTGGGAGGTATTCTAATAAAATTTCTCAATTGGCAAATCGTTTTAAACCTTCTAATCAGAATGAAGAGGAACAATTGAAGTTATTAAAACAAAAACTTTTAAAATATGGGATTACCCAAAACGGTGGTAGACTCAAAAATAAGAAGAGTAGAAAAGGAAAAAGAAAGGGAAAAGGAAAAACTTTTAGAAAGATTAGAAGCAAACTAAGCAGTGGAAAGAAAACAAGAAAAAACATGAAGGGTGGAATGCCTGTAATGTTGTTGTTGGGGTTAGGAGCAGCAATGCTTGCCGCGGCAGGAGCTGTCTCTGCACCCCCAACACCCGGAATTCTTTCCAAAGGAAAAGCCGTTGCAGAAATTGCAGATAAAGCAGTAGGTTTATATATGGGTGACCCTGGAGATGGTTATAGAGGACTGCAAGATTTAGACAGCGCTCTTCAAACTGGGTTGCAGACTGGCGTATTTAATCGTCCGGAAGACATTCAGTTAGGTAAAAACGTTCATAGAGCGGCTCTTGCTCAAAAACTTGGAAAAACAATTGGAATAAAGGTTTTTAGCGACGAAACGCTGGCCAATAAATTAGAAAATGCGCAAGAACCTCCGAATGTGCAAGCAAGATTAGGTAAACAATTTATAGCAAAAGGGTTAAGAAATCAAGCAAGAAGAGCAGAAGCGTTAAAAACACCTCAAGAAATGGGCATTTTTGCTACACCTGAAAGTAATTTTCTTCCGTACGACGCTGTAAATGATGCTTTTTAAAACAATAATTTATTATCTAAAAATGGTTTATTATTTTTTGCGTCATTGTATCCCTTGTCAAATAAATCTGTAAAATTGTATTTTGACCTTAAAAAAAGGGGTGTATAATCTGATACATGCGACTGAAGTCTCAACAACTTTTCTATATACGTTTTCTGTACATTGTCACAATCTTCATCTTTCCACATTTTAGGCGTTATATGTAATGTTGGTTTAATAACGTTTATATAAGGATAGTTACTAAAACCTCCGTCAAATGCATTCATATTTTGATATTTATTCAAAAAGGTTGATCCTGTTATATAAGGAATGTGAGAACTCGCAATACAACAATTCAACGCATCTTCTAATGTATCAAAATCTGAAAATATATGTGTCTTTATTTTCATGTTTTCAAAGCTTGTTACTCCAATAAAGAGTTTTTTCAAATCAAAATCATCTTCAGAATACTTATTTAATATCTTATATTTGATAACGTATTCCAAGTCAATAATTGAAATGGCATTATTCAATTTATAATCCAACATTTCAATAACAAATTCTATTGGGTCACGCTTAAATGTCATAAATAATGAATTCCACGCTCCTGCAGACGCACCTGAAAATATAAAATTGTCCAACGCATAATTTTCCTTAATAAATGCACTTGTTCCAAGCATATAAAACCCTTTGAAACCTCCTGGCGAAATAGAAATAAGCTTCTTATCCTTAATATACTTTTCGTCTTTTAAATATAATTTGTGCTCTTTGTACAACCATTTATTTTCATTTTTGTTTATATTTACACAATCATCGTTTATTGAAAATGGAGTAATTAATTTTGGTAAAACTTTGTGCGCCCCAACCAGCTTTGTTGCAAACATTTTATTTAATAGAGGAAATAGAAAAGTCATAATAGATAGTAACTTTATTACCATTTAATATTATTTGTTATAATTATTTAGATTGTTATTTTTATTATTATTTTTGTTTTTTTGATTTGCTGACAATCTTGAACGCAAAATGGCATTGGCTTCTAAATTGCAATAATTTATTATTATTGTAACATTTACATTGTATTTTTGATTTAAATTTGAAATTTCGGCTATTAAATTTGACCTCATTATAATATTTATTTATTATATAATAAATAAAGCATCATGTCTTTTGAAGAACGCTGTTATGTTGTTTATGGGAAAGGTTTTGCGGCTCTTAAAATAAAGGGTATGTCAAATAGAAATAAATTAATGGATTCGCTAAGATTAAAGGGGTTTAAACCCAAAAGTTCAGGTCTATCAGCAAAAAAAGGGACGTGCAAAACATTTCCTACATTATATTTGAATTAAAAATTCTGTCTAAAAATTTTTTATTTTTTTCATCATTATATTCCCAAATGATATAAATATTATAGTCTATCTATATAATATAAAGAGAATTCCAATGCTCTTGTTTGTAGCAGTATTTTTTTTGCTGCAAGGCCAATCTAGCTGTTTTTCACTGCAAACTATGTGTTATGATTTGACATTTGGTAAATGCTCAATCAGAAGATATTGCGGTAAAACGGATACTGGCCTACACGCCTGTTTACCTTGTCCTTCAGGAAAACTATGCCCTGGTGATGGGTATACGTATCTTGCACCACAGGTAAACAACTTAAAACTGAATCACAATAACGCAAAGTATATAACAAACATTAAAAATAATAGTTACATTGTTTCTTCAAATCGCGTTTTAATACGCAAAAAATTAAAAAGAATTGGAAAAATTGTTAAAGTTGGATTAACAATAGCAGCCATAGCTAAGACCGGTGGCGCCGCTGCTTTAAAAAAAGCTGCTGCTGCAAAAGCTAAACAATTTGCAATTAAAAAAGGCATACAATGTTTAAAAAACGGATTTAGCAATTTTTGCAGAGGAAAGAAAAATAGTGGGAAGATTGGACTATCAAAGGGGTTAAAAATAAAACCTAAGATTGGTGGAATTATTAAAACGCCTAAGATAAAGATAAATTCATCTAAGATAAAAACACCCAAAACAAAAATACCTAATACAAAGGCGTCAAATTCTAAGACAAGAAAGCCTAAAACAAGAACACCTAAAACAAGAACACCTAAGACAATAACCCCCAAGACAAGAGCACCTAAGATAAAACCAAATGTTAAACCAACACCTTCAACAAAAACTAGTAAAACTTCTGGAAAAATAAAAGGAAAAGGAAAGGTAAAAAGACAAGTAGCAAAACCACAACCAAACGGTCAATCATGTAATAATATTTTTGACACGCTTGCTAATAAAGTAAATAACGCAACTAGACATGTTGCGGATAAAGTTGTTAATAAAGGTAGAGATTGGTTAAAGAAAAATGTTGGAGGAAATTCTGGTAACTGCGAAAAAAAAACTCCTGGAACTCCATCAAAAAGACCAAATAATTTAAGAGGCTCAAAATCTAAACCAAAGCCAAGGTCTTCTGCATCTGGTTCTACAGATGATTCAACAAATGCACCTAGTTCAGATGACACTCCATCAAACAAACGTTCTACAGATGATTCACCCCCACCTCCAAGACCTGTTAAAACAAAAACAAAACCTAAAACACAACTAAAAAAACAAGTTAAAACGTCATCTCCTATAAGAACAGACGACAATATTGCAAGTCCTAGACCAGTTAGAATAAAGAAGAAACCTATTTCTAGAACCGATGACACAATTTTAACAACTGCTAGACCTATTAGAAGAACAAAACGGCCAATTACTAGATCAGATGACGCGGTTCTTACTTCTAGACCTAGTAGACAATCTAGAGTAAAAACCAGTAAAAGACCGGTTAGAACTAGATCTACTAAAAAGCCCAATGCAATTAGAGTTACTTCAAGTCCAATAATAAGACCATCTCACATTCCTAATGCAAGACCCACAAGAATTCCTACAATTGCATTAACTATTGGACCTACTACAAGAATGCCTACAAGCACACGACCTACAGTTCGTCCAACGGTTGTACCAAGTAGAAATCCAACTAGAGTTCCAACTAGAGATCCAACTAGAGTTCCAACTGTTACACCAACAAGAGCTCCTACACCACGCCCATCAGTTCGTTCAACTTTAACTCCAACTGCAGTTGCTGGTCCACCAACTATGCTTCCAGATTCTGGTTTATCTTGGGGGGTATTTTCAAGTGCACCAGTTCCAGTTAGTCCAAGTGCATTTCCAACTCGCGTACCAACTGGTTCATCATTTAACATTATGACAAATACACCAACAATTTTGACAAGATTGCCAACCTCATTAAGAGTTTCTGTAGGTGCACCGACAATTGCTCCTTCCAAATTAATTCCTACTCAGTTGCCATCCGCAATTCCTACATCAACTCCTAGTGTGACACCAACAGCTGCACCAAGTTTTCAGCCAAGTCTTCAACCCACTTTGCAACCAAATTTTGCACCAACAAATAGTCCAGCAGCTGCAGTTGGAGCATCTTCTATTAATAGTGCATCAAACGGACAATCTGTAAATTCATCAACTGCAATTGGCGTCGGAATTGGATGCGTCATATTGGTAATAATTTTGGTGGCCGCGTGCGTTTTCTTCACAAGAAAATCAAAAGAAAAAAAGACACCTTATGAAATTTGGTCTTCTCATTATTCCAATAAAAATCAACAAAATCACATTCATCCACAAATGAGTGTGAATGAAGACATTCATCATTTTTACAATAAGAGTAGTAACTATATTCCTAGTTCAAGACCTTCTGTAAATCAAAATACTGTATTTACTCCACACGTTTCTGGTAGAATGTCATTCCGAAATTCTCAAATAGTTACTCAAATGGGACCACAAGCAAATAACAAAAGACCTTCTCTCGCAATAACAACGCGAAATTCTCAACCGAACTATCCCCTATAAATTTTCAAAAGAGTGAATAAAATAATATTTATATACTTTAATACATGAAAAACGACGTTTTTTCAATTGTCTTTATTGCTAACCCTTATTTTGAGTTTTTATATTTTTATACGTTCTATATTATATAAAGACCAATCAAAAAGGAGACTGTTTGACGCATGGCAATTTCCAATGTTGTTAGCGTTATATATAGACGCTGTGTATATTATGAAACCTTAAGAAACAATCGTTTATTATGTGTAAATCAAATATTTACAAATAATAATACATTTAATGAAAGTTGCTTTATGTTTTATGATTAGCTACACGCATATAGTAAACAAAGAACAAATCTGGATGGATTGGATAGAACCAAACAAGGACATTATTAACGTTTATTTTCACTATAAAAATTACTCAGACATAAAATCAGAGTGGATAAAAAAACATGCGCTGCATCCAAAATGCATTGTTGAAACGGATTATATGCATGTTGTTCCGGCATATTTAGCATTAATGTCTTTTGCATTGAACAACGATTCGCAGAATCAATGGTTTTGTTTTTTAACTGATTCATGCGCACCAATAATATCTCCTTTAAAATTTCGCGAATTATTCTTTGAAAATTATTCAAAAACTATTATGAGCTGGAGGAATGCTTGGTGGAATACAAAGTTCTGTAAACGAGCGAACTTACAATTATTAAAGGAAGAGTTTCATCTGGCCAACGATCCCTGGTTTGTAATGAAGAGAGAAGACGTGAAGAAAAGTATTGTATATTCAAATGTAAACACGCACATTTTCAAAACTATATGCAGCGGAGATGTAGCCAATGAAAGTATATTTGCAATAATGTTATATAGCTTTAATGAACTACAAAATGCAAAATCTAGTGTGACCCATGCTACAGATTGGTCTAGAATGACTAGTGCAACAAGTCCACACGTTTTTAAAGAAGGAAACGCAGTTGACGTGAAGTTTATTACAAATTCTGTTGACACTAATCGTTATACAATGTTTATAAGAAAAGTAGACAAGTGTTTTCCGGACAATAAGTTGTTGGAAATTATTTATAGAAAGGACGACAATGAGAGAAAAAGACGCACCAAAGTAGCAATGTTAGAGAGAAAATTGTTCTTTATTTCGTTGTTTAATAAAATTGTGACAAATTTTAAACTTTATGGACATTTTTTAATTGTATTACCTTTTATTATTTTTTTTTTGCGACTGAATTCTTTATTCCGGCTGTTTTGAGTCGGTTTCTACTTTTTCAGCGTAAATTTCAACGCAAGAAGTTCCCCACATTCTGAATGCGGTCATATAAAGTCTTTCTTCTCCAACTAATGAAGCTGTCCAAGAAGTAATATATCCATCATGCCAATTACCATCTTGTTCTTCAGTTATACTTTCTATTTCAAATACTTTTGATTTATCAGTGATTCCTTTAAAAATCTTGTATATCTTATCTCCAGGTTTCAGGTCCATTATTATGCATTAATATTATGCCAATTGTTTAAATTGGTATAATAGAAACCTTTTCTCTCTTGGGTTGGCTTATAAGAGTCAGAAAATAGGGGGATTTTGGCTCAAAGAAGGAAAGAGCATGGCTTGGCTGGATTTGAATTCTTGGTCCACGGTTCTTTAAACCCTCAAAAAATAATATATTTCCAAAAAGTGAACTTAAAGAAATTGGCGAAAATCAAGGACCCAAAAGTGTTTCCAAAAATCAAAAATGGACAAAAAAAATGTCCAATTTTCAAAAACCGAAATACTTTATGAAAAAAGGGTCAAAATTCCGCCATTCTGAGCATTATGGTATGGCGCACCAAAAAAATCATCCAAAATTTGTTACGATATTTTTTTAAGTATTTTTGGCGAAAAAAACTTAGGGGTTTTTTCTATTGCTATATTAAGCAATGTTTGTCAATGAAATCTCCCCAAATAAACCCCTGAATTTTTTATGTGAAAAGTGTCACTTTAATACGTCTAATAAAAAAGATTACACCAGACATCTTAAGACGAAAAAACACATCGGCAATGTTTGTCAGGGTTTTTCAATGGATTTTACCCAAAAAAACCCAACAGCATCTTATGCTTGTGAGTGTGGGAAGAGCTACAAGGACTCGTCTGGATTATGGAGACATAAGAAAAAATGCAGCGAATCAATCGCAAATAACTCGGTTGAAGAAGAAACTGTGGCACCATCTAACGAAATGTTTATGATTTTATTAAATCAAAATATGGAACTCATTAAACAGAACCAAGAGTTCAAAAACTTATTAGCTGAGCAAAATAAAAATATGTTTGAAATTGCAGGAAAAATTGGTGGCATTATGACTAACTCTAATAATACAACCAATAATAATACAAATAACTTTAATTTACAGTTTTTCTTGAATGAACAATGCAAGGATGCGTTAAATATTGGCGACTTTGTTGAGCAAATTAAGCTGCAATTATCGGATTTGGATATGATTGGCAGAGTTGGCTACGTGGAAGGCATGAGTAAAATATTTTTACGCAATCTCCACGAACTAGATGTGTTCAAAAGGCCTATCCATTGCAGCGACCTGAAAAGAGAAACCTTGTATGTAAAAGACAATGATTCTTGGGAAAAAGAAAATGGTGAAAATGTTAAAATTACACGCGCTATAAAGCAAGTAGAACATAAAAACATTAAACAACTGCCTCAATGGAGAGAAGAAAACCCATCTGCAGATGACACTGAAACTAAAAAGCACATGGAATACCAAAATATCTTGTTGGAAGCCATGGGAGGTTCCACATTGGAAAATGATGACAAAAAGCGCGAAAAAATAATTCGCAATATTGCAAAGGAAGTTGTTATTGAGAAAAAATAAAAAACACAATTTGTATGTTTCTTATTTTTTATTGTTTTTAGATAATATTTTACTTTGTTTTAACTATGAACTCAAGAAATTGACTCTCGCGGTGAAATTGGTGACTATGAACCTTTATGAAATTTGCAAAGGCAACGACTTTTTGCCCAATAATTTTTTTACTGATATTGTAAAGAGCTAGATTCAAATCTTGGATCTCCCTCGCTCTAATGTTCATATTAGTTGTTATAGAAGAAAAGAGTTCTGACCCAATCGTTTGTATAGCGTAACACATTGCAATTTTTGTATATATTTCCGGCGCCGCAATATAGCAGCGAATAATTTTCATAATTTCATTTGATAAATAATCTGCGTTATTTGTTGGAAACTCTGGTAAAACTCCATAACTCTTTGGATATATGAGCAAGAAGAAATTTATTCCTTCTTTTTCAATTGTAGATTTAATTGATGGGGTAGTTCTTGCAAAAGTTAAAAGATTCATCCCCAATCTTTGAAGGCTCGGAGCGCGTATTTGTATTGACTCTTCAATATTACTTTCACACCAAGTTGCTGCGGATGCTTCCATAATTCTCTTGATTTATTTTAAATTATTCATTCCAACGATAAAGCCTTTCAATTTTTTTTCATAAAAAATAATTAATAAATTAAACTTGTGGAGGATACTTGCAGTTAGTATCTTGAACAATAGTTTCATAATGGTATTTTTGAGCATCCAAGTAACTTGTAACTGAATTTGCGTATTCATTATAAAACTCTTGGACGTTTCTCGCAATTACCCACAACGAAATTTTAGAAGGAACTGTAATTATACTATACTGATATTGGTAATTCTTAACCTCGCCTAACTTGACCACCCAATATGGGCCATCAAATGGAGTGCCTTGTAAATATACGGTAAGTTTTCCAGGTTCGCTCGCGTTCTTGTAATAAGCATAACCAGCAATCTGTTCTAAATTTCCATTCTTATCTAGTTGAGAATTTACAACGCTTAAAGTTCCATTTGAAAACAACCCATACTCAGCAGTTAAACAAGTGCCATATCCTTGAAAGATTTCATTAGTAGGCGCACCCAAAACCTGATACCAACGTCCAGTATACTTCTCAACATTTAACTCTGGAACTGTTGCAGGTCCAAATGCTTTTACAGTAGCAAACAAAAAATATAATGCTTTTACTAGATTCATTATATTTTATAACAAGACTTTATTTTTATATGGTTTTATTTCTTTGTTTTCTTAGATTTTTTGATCTTCTAGATTTCTTTGTCTTTCTTGTTTTCTTAGATTTAGAAGTTCTTTTTTTGCAAATACGACGACTTTTTCCTCCAAGAAATCCAGGTACGGTTGGTCTGCCTTTTGACCTAGTATTTCCAGAAACACGACTAGCATCAAGCGCATCGGCTATAAGTTTGCGAATAGTAATGTCGTCTTCGTCTTCGTCTTGCCCATTTGCCAAATCAATAGCCGTATTGCCGTCGCGGTCTCTAATGGTCAAATCTATCTTTTGATTTGCGAGCAATTCTCGCACAATGTTTACGCGACTAAATGCAATTGCTAACATTAGTGCAGTTGTGCCATCTTCATCAACAGCATTAACGTTTGCTCCGTTATTTAAAAGATTTTGCATTTCTTGTATTTGCCCTCGTCTAACTGCCTGTAAAAAAGCTTGATCTGACATTGTTGTATTATATACTTAATAAATATTTTTGTTTTTTGTTTTTTGTTTTTTTCTCGTTTTAACACTTCCATCTATTAGCGCACTCAATGCAAGTTACAAAGGTCGTCATAGGCTCATCTGCTGATCTTGTCTGCATCTGATAATACGAGCACTTATTTGAATGACACTTGCGACACTTGAATGTGTCCGTCATTGCCTCCTGTTGCGTGTCATACTTGGACTTGTCCTTCTTAATCTTGGCTTGAATTAGCGGTTCCCACTTTTCCGGCTGCATTTCTTGATGTGTCATGAATGCGAGGGTTTTTACAGTAACGGTTCCTTCCTTAACCGATGTTAGAAGTGCCGGCTTTCCCAAGTTAATATAAATTGTTCGCAACCTGTCCAAGTAAATTTGCACGTAATATGGGTTGTCCCACTTCTTTACAACCTTGCGATTATTGGCCTCCTTCAACGCATAATTATAAATTCCCTTTTCCAAGTTGATGGCCTTCTTTTCGCTTTCAAGAAGGTCTTGAAGTTTGCCGCGAATATTATTTCTAAAAGAGTCAGGATTATCAATCTTGCGCATGGTATAAGATATATACAATTATTGTGTTTATATCTTAATCAATTTTTTATTTTTACAACTTTTAAGCCCTTTGGACGACAGTTGCTTTGCTTAAAGGTTTAAGCCTCGTCGCCTTCACTGCTAGATTCGTATTCCTCCTCACTCAATTCAGACCCAATATCCTCAAGCTCTAATACTTCTTCTGGTCCATCTTCCTCTTCTTCATCTTCGTCCTCGTCCTCGTCTTCGTCATTGTCGTCGCTTCCATACTCGTCCTTATCATCGCTGCTCTCGCTGTCAACGACAAATCCGTCCTTCAAATATCCTTGCTTTGTCTTCTTAGACGCCGGAATATTATCAAGTTCATCCTCCTCTTCCTCATCCTCGGCGCAAGTTGCAGCCAAATCCTCAAAACCACCAAACAACTTATCATACATCTTTTCCCAAAGTTCCAACGACAACGACGAAAGCTCCCACACATTGTCATCCTTTTTAACACTGCATACAAGTGCGCAACTTCCAAAGAACAATACTGTATCCACAGGAGGAGGAAAATCATATTTATTCTCAGAATTTGCCTTGCCTTCAGTCTTTGCAAATACAGCAACAACATATTTCTTTCCGTCCATTTTAACTCCCCATTCAGTTTGCTTTACAAATCCATCCACCTTCTTGAATCCACACTTCTTATACAATTCTTCTTCTTTGTAATCTTTAATTGTGAGAGATTTCAAAGAAGCAGATTTATCAACGATAATTACTGAGATATTTTGGGTCATGTCCAAGTATAATAAATCATTGTGAATAGGTTTAAATAGTTTCGCATATAAATATAAAAGTCTTAATGACAACCAAAATATATATTAAAGAATTTGATACTGCATCATTAAGGAAAAAGTTGGTAAAATTGGACGAGTATTTTAGGAATCAAGAAACTTCAGTTGAATTGGTTTCACCTGAAGGACTGTTCACTATAGAAAACAATAAATTATACAAGTTGAAACCGGTGGATAAGGAAATTGTTGAGCGCAAGTTTGAGGGATTTACTCTCTTGTTTGATAATAGTTATTTTGAAAAAGAAGTTATATTCTCTCAGGTGCCATACGATCATATAAATTTAGATGTAGTAAAATTCTATTATGGACAAGAAAACTTGGGTAAGAAATCTTTTTTGCGACTTGTTGTTGAGGGTTTATATGAAAATGAAGACAAATTCAAAATTGGTGAATCAAGAAAGGATAAGTACTCCGATTTCTTGCCGACCAATTTTTATTTTTTAGCAAACGAAAGTTTTGATAATATTTTGGTTAAAAAAGAACTTAATGTGTTTTTATCTATGTTAAAGTAATATCGTATTATTATATGCTATTTTGGACATTACAAATTACTGTTATTTCTATCATTTTAATATTTCTAGTTCATCATCTAATACTTTTTTTTAAAAGCACATTGACTGTTCCAAAAGTGAAAGATTTAGTGCATGCTCCTGCTCAAAAGTATGAAAATATTTATAATACAATTTCTTCCAGAGATTATACAGACAGTTTGTCGCCAAGTGATGTTGGAATAGTTCACGACGTTAAGTCAATGAAAGATGAATTGAAAAGTTTTTTAAAAAGCAAAGCATCGTCAAGTGATGTAGGAACTACAAACATCGCAACTTTAGATTCATTCTCATCGTCAAATTTTTCTAGTTACTAATATTTTATACAAATACCAAAACAATAGTAAACAAATATAAAGGTAACATATCAATATTTCTATTGTGAATGAAATTATCGGAAACAGAGCAAAATTTTCTTCTGAAAAGTTTTCCAAATGTAGAACTTTCTTATGAAACAATGGTGCATAAGAAGGTTTATAATTCAAATTATGTTCTTTCAATTCCTGAGGGTAAAAAGTGTTTTGCATGGTTCACTACATTTAAGACTCAAAACGTATGCGTTTTACTTGAAATCAGTGAAAATAAAAGGATAAGCAGAATAAATATTGTTAGTGCGTGTTTTCACCAAGAACTTTCGTATGGAACCATTTTTTATGGAACAGTTTTTATCTGCAAGAACAAACGATATTTTTCATCAGAGGATATTTATTATTACAAGGGGACAAACGTCGGAAAATTTGCGTTCAATAATAAACTCGCAATTTTTAAAACCATTTTTACGTCGGAAATAAAGCAATTGGCGTATTTTGAAAACACTGTTATTTTTGGAATGCCAATTATTTCAAATTCTTGCGATGAAATCTTGAGAACAGTTGCTGTATTGCCTTATAAAGCAAAGTATATTCAATTCAGAAGCGACAGTGACGCAAGAATCAACAACCTATTGTACCCTATTTCCGATTCACCGGTTGAAAGGATTGATCCAAAATTGGCTTCCAGAAATGATTTGAAGAGAGAAATAGTATTCAAAATCAAACCAGATATTCAAAATGACATTTACCATTTGCATTATTACGACAATAACTCAACAGAAAATATTTTTGACGTTGCGTATATACCTGATTACAAAACGAGTGTAATGATGAACAAGCTTTTCAGAAAAATCAAAGAGAATGCGAATTTGGATGCATTGGAAGAAAGTGACGACGAAGCCGAATTTGAAGACGATAGGCCAGATAAGTTTGTGTTTTTAGAAAAGTCGTATAATATGGTTTGCACATGGAATAACAAGTTTAAAAAATGGGCACCTATTCGCGTTGCTCAAAAAGGAGATAAGATTGTTACAAAGAAAGAGTTGTCTTATTATGAAAGAAAATAAGTAGACGGACAAAAATAAAGAAATTTATTATATATTATATTTTAATATATATAATGAGTTCTTGTCTAATTGATAAACTAGATAAACTTACGGTATTGGTAATTAAAACATCTTTTAAAAAAATCGCATTGATAACTCCAAATGATATAAATCAAATAAATTATGCTTATATTTCTACAACAGCCTTATTAACTTGCGCGCCTTATCTTTTTGATAGATTAAATTCAGATAATGAATTGCTCAATGATACCAATTATCAATATTATAGAAATAATATTAATTTAGCTGAAATAGAAGAAATTTATAAAAAGTATTCAGAAGAATCAAAGAAATTTTATGGAGGTTGGGGTGGAGATGATTCAGATGAAGATAATGAATCAAAAAACCTGTTATGGTGGTGGTTGTTTGGTTCTGCAGAAGATTCATTTGCAGATTTATTGGGTGGGCAAAAACCAACTCCTGTGGAAAAACAAACCATTTCGGAGAGGTTTCTAGTTATGATGATGATGTTTAATGTTATTATAGCTGGGCCATATCAGCGCATTCAAGCAGGAAAAGCTATTCTATCTGATGCAAACATAAGACGCCTTTATGATTTAAACACAGGTCGCGGAATAAAACAAAAATCATATTTTTCGGCTCAACCACAAGTTCCTAATGGCAGCGGACACCTTCTCCAAGCGCAACCTCAGCCGGATTCTGACAGACCACTAGTTTGGCTAGCAACTCCAATTCCAATAGACAGTAGGTTTTCTGGAAATGTTCTAGGTGACGTAGCTAAGGCTAAAGGAAAAGAGAAATTGTCTAGAAACGAAAAAACAAAAATACTTCAAAAAGCATTAAATGCTAGGGAAGTGCTTGAAAATGTACACGGATTTTGCGGTCATGCCGCGTCACTTTATTTAGGCGCTCCACTTGGCCACATAGCTTATGAAGTGGAAGTATCCGCAAACAGGACAATTGGTGACATTAAAATAAGGCAAAATGCCAAGTATGATAAATTCCCAGATAGAGGTACATGGTTGGGAGAAGTAAACTCGGAATATCGTGTACCGTATAAAGACGTCCATAGACAAAAGCAATATCGTATACAAGGTGCAGAAAATCACGCAGATGCGTTTAGGCGAGCTGCGAGTGACTCTTGGAACAATGCGTTAACAGAGCAATTAGTAAAAAATGGAGAATATTTATTTTTAAAAGTTGGTTTTGAAGGTCATGCGAGAGTCATGATAGTAACTGAAAGGAATGGTGCAATTTTATATGGATTTGCCGACTTAAATTATTTGGGAGATGTAATAGTAACGCAAAGTTGCAACGATCTTGGTTTAAAAGATGATCTTTGCAAGGTTTGGCGTCCGGATCATTCTCTTTTTACAACAGAACCTGGACTGATACCCCAAACTGTTTTTGCATCTATGCCTAGCGGTTCTATTTTTGAAACAGAAAACCCACAAATACATACATGTGCAGATTTATACACAGGTTTTGGAACAGATTTAAAAACTGCTGAAGAAAAATGCTCTTCTGGACTTGAAAAATTTGGGTTTTGGCTTGAAACAATTCCCTATTCTGATTCTCAACAAATTATGAAATCTGCGTTAACTGGTGGTGGTGGATTATCCGTGTCAGAAGATAGATTAACTGCATTTTCAGAAATAATAAAAACCCAGAGTTCTAGAATAATTGCAGTGATGCGCAGCGATTCGCTTAGTGCAGCATTATATAAAAACGGGGACCAATGGAAAGGTTGGCCAAATACAAAACCAAACTCCAAATGGACTAAACTGTCTGCCGATTCACTTGCGTTGTTACCTTCTTATACATCTCCAACATCAAATCCTCCTCCTGGTTGGAAAAAATCTAGGGACCTTGCATATACAAATCCAACTAATGGAGAAATTTGGGCTGGAACTGTTAATCCTGGTGGACACATATATTGGAAAGAAATTTTTTCCGACTACACAGTCCCTAAACTAACAGATAAAGAATTTGCTGCTAAATTTTACCCAAACGATTATGGAGCAAAACCATCGCATCATGGTTTTTTTTCTGTTCCATCAGAAAGCACGGAAACGCCTCTAGAGGTGTCACTTGAAACCTTTTTGCAAGTGAGACAAGATGGCGAACAACCAGTGCTTATTATACCAGAAGTTGAGTATTTTGAAGCTCTTGATGAACTTGTTCTTGAAGAATCCCACCCCACAGTTGGATTAAACAGAACTGTTTCTGCACCAGCAGGAAGTGCAGAGGATCTTCCAGTTGGAATATCAAGAAGCCAAAGTATCGGTGGAAAATTTAAAATAACAAAAAGAAGAAGATTTAAAACAATTAAAAAAACAAAACGCAATAATAAAAAACAAAAGAAAACGAAAAGAAGCAAAAAATAAAGAAATTTATTATATATTTATATTTTATTATATATAATGAATTCTTGTCTAATTGATAAACTAGATAAACTTACGGTATTGGTAATTAAAACATCTTTCAAAAAAATTGCATTGATTACTCCAAATGATATAAACCAAATTAATTATGCTTATATTTTTACAACATCCTTATTAACTTGTGCGCCTTATATTTTTGAAAAATTAAATTCAGATAATGAATTGCTCAATGATAGCAATTATCAATATTATAGACAAAATGTTAATTTAAGCGAAATAAACAGAATCTATAAAAAGTATTCAGAAGAATCAAAGAACTTTTATGGAGGTTGGGGTGGAGATGACTCGGCCGATAATGGTTCAAAAAACTTGTTATGGTGGTGGTTATTTGGTTCAGTAGAAGATTCATTTACAGATTTATTGGGTGAAGAAAAACCAAAACCAACTCCTTCGGAAAAACAAACCATTTCGGTTAGATTTCTAGTTATTACGGTGATGTTTAATGTTATTATAGCTAGTCCAGCTCAACGTATTCAAGCAGGAAAAGCTGCTTTATCAGATGCAAACATAAGTCGACTTTACGATTTACACACAGGTCGCGGAATAAGAAGACAAAAATCATATTTTTCAGCGCAACCACAAGATTTGGAAATTAAATTTGATGAATATCAAGAGAGTAATGGCTCCGGACAAAATTTTCAAGCGCAACCTTACGCGCGCGAGGAACCTCTCGCGGATGATTCTGATTTTTTTACGGCAACCGCATTTCATGAAAATGAAAATTTTTTTGGGGATATTGTTGGCGATGCGGTTAATGCTAAAGGGAAAAAAGATTTAGAATTTGATAAGAGAAAAGCTTTGGCTGAACAGGCATTTGGCATTAGAGAAGCTCTTGAAAATAAACACGGATTTTGTGGACACGAAGTTTCGCTTTTTTTAGGAGCTCCGCTTGATCACATAGCTTATGAAATGGAAGTGTCAGCAAATAGGACAATTTCCAAAATTGTTGAAGCAAATTCATCATCCACTGGCTTTCCAGAAAGAGGAAGCTGGTTAGGAGAAGCATGGAACTCTGCTAACAGTAAACCTGGATATCAAGAAGTTTTAAGAAGACAAAGATTTACTCCCACATCTACAGAAAGTCACGGTGATTTGTTTAGACGAGCGGCAACAACCATATGGAACGATGCATTGAAAGAACAATTTGTAAAACAAGGAGATTATTTAGCTGTTAAAGTTGGTTTTACAGGACATGCAAGAGTTATGTTGGTAACCAGCAGAGGGGGAAATGTTTTATACGGATTCGCAGATTTAAATTATTTGGGAGATGCAGTTGTAACGCAAACTTGCACTGACCTTGGGTTGAAAGGAGGTAATTGCAATAAAGTGCATTCAAGAGGACAGCTTTTTATGACAGAACCTAATTTTTTTACCCAAACGGCTAAGGATTCTATGCCTTCTGGAAGCATTAGCGAAACATTAAATCCACAAATAGAAGCATGCACAAAGGTGGAATCTGCTAGTAAAACTGAAACTAAAGAACAAATATGCGAAAATAAACTAACCCAAAGCCCTGCTCTGGTTATTGAAGCGGTTACATATTCCGATTTTCAAAAAATTTTAAACGCATCAACAACTCCAGGAGGAGCGCTTTCAATTACATTAGATAGAATAATTTCATTTTCAGAAATGGTAAAAACTCAGGTAAGTAGAATAGTTGATACAATGCGAACTTGTCCAAAGGTTGCGAGTAAGTATCAAAAAGATGACGCATGGGTAGGAATTAAAGCAACCAAACCAAACCCTAAAAAATGGGCTTACAAGCCTATACCAGGGTCTCTTGTGCCAGCACCCATACCCACACCCACACCAGTGTTAAGACAATCTTTAAACCCTCCAGTTGGCTGGAAAAATGTTGAAACAAAATCACCTCAATATAAAGCTGAATATAAAGCTCCAAATGGAGACGTGTGGAGTTCTTTTGATGCAAATGACGCGAATGGTAGTCATTACATTAAATGGAAAAAACAAGGAACCCCCCCTGAATATTTGAAAAATGAAGACTTTGAAAAAAAATTTTATCCACCACTGCCACCACCGCCACCTACGCCGGCTCCGTCGCATTATATTCACGCCGTAGCACAGGATGAAATCACTGCAACGCCTCTAGAGTTGTCACTTGAAACATTTTTGCATGTGCGTCAAGATGGTGAATCTCCTTCTCTTATTATACCAGAATTTGATTATTTTCAAGCTCTTGATGAACCTGTTCTTGAAGAATCCCAGCCCACAGTTGGATTAAACAGAACTGTTTCTGCACCAGTAGGAACGAGTGAAGATCTCCCCATTGGAAGACCAAGAAGTAAGAGTATCGGTGGAAAATTTAAAATAACAAAAAGAAGAAGATTTAAAACAATAAAAAAAACAAAACGCAATAGAAAACAAAAGAAAACTAGAAGAAAGAAAAAATAAAATAATCTAATAACCAAATCCATTTACCATTATTCCTCAGACAAATTTTTGCTTGTAAAGACAAATAATAGGAGGGGTCGTGGGGGAACCTTGGTTCCCTACATTTTTATATTTATTTATATATAATGGCGCGTTCAAGAAAAATGAAATCTAGCCGAAAAGTGCGTAAAAGCCAAAAACAACAAGGCGGTGGATTGCAGTATGACCAATATTTGCGACAGGCTAAAAATGATATTTTAGCAGCTAAAGCAAATTATCACCCAACAAAAAACGATATGTACGGCTCCTCTTTTTGGGCCGATGCCGAAGACCCAATAGAGATACCAGGAAAGGGTATGTACATTGGAAAATTTTATTTATGGCGTGATGAGCCAATAATGAGTGGCACTGGAATGCTAACTAGTTTTGAAACAGATGAAAAAACTGGGCTCCCAAGATTTATAAAAGAGGGAGATTGGGAAAATGATAAAGAGAATGGATATTTTATAATATTGTACGGAAATGAAGATGTAGTTAGTAGTGTTCATATGAAGAATGGCTTAGTTCTCCCAAGTTGGACAGAAAAAGAGAGAAAAGGTGAAGGTGATTTGGCCAGTCAGTATACTTATTCAAACGGACAAATATATCAAGGAGATTTAATATTAAAACGTGGTAAAATAGTTCCGGCTAATGATTTGACACCCCCAAGAACAGTTTTTAATTTTGCTCCAGGACCAACAGTTGTGTATACAAGAGAAGGAAAAACTGTTAAAATCCCTGATAGAGAAGCAGAACGAGGATTTCGTATGTCACTACCCTCCGATTATGTGCCCCCCCCTCCTCCCAATTCTCCTCAAACAGTACCACCGGTTGTACGTAGAGGAACTGGTGTAAGAGGTCGTCTTTCTGGAATAAGAGATTCTCGCATAACGGCAGTTGAAGATGAGCCTGAACCAATGACTGCAGTTACTCCAATGGATAGAGCAGATGAATTAAGACAAATGCGCGAGTTGGCAGCAAGTCAAACTGCGTTGAAACCTTTGCGTGGTCTTGAAAGAGGCGCAGCTCTTCCTGCGATAACAAGAAGAGGCGGCAAATATAGAAGACATAGCAATAAGACAAAAAAGGCAAAGAAGGCGAAAAAAACCAGAAGAGCGCGTGTTTAGAAGGATTGTTATTATGCAGGCTAATGTTTAAAATAAAATAATAATTTTTAGGAGGGGGTGTGGGGGAACCTTGGTTCCCCACGAATAAAATAATATATCATTATATATTATGGCATCAATGTCTTCAAACTCAGCGCGGTCACCCTTTCCATTCAAAAATGTTCCTGCACCATTGGCAAATGTTGACCCAAAATACGTAAATGTGACAAACTCAAATGACCCAAAGAATTTTGGTTCCAATGAGACAAACCGTCAGTGGGGATTAAGCGGCGTTTCAAATAATGCGCAAGCTGCTGCCGCAAGCGCGTTAAAAGGCGGCGCAAGAAGCAGAACACATTCCTTGCGTAGAAAAATAAAAAATATTGCTAATAAGTATAAGAAGATGAAGGGAGGAAAAAGCAGAAAGATGACTTTAGGATCAATCAAAAGAAAATTATCATCAATTCTTCGTATGGGAAAGAGCAAGAGACGTCATTCTAAGAAGTCCAAGAAGAACGTAAGTCGCAGACACAGAGACACAAAGAGACAACGAGGCGGATACAGCCAATGGATGAGCAACATTGCATATTCACCAACTTATTCAACTGGTGGCCACCTTTCAGCTAATGAGAGTGCTTTGGCTAATCCTGTTCCATACAAGGTGACAAATCACTGCGTTGATAATTATAATCACAATACAGGAAAAGGATTCCAAATGTAAAATAATATAATATTTGATATAGTTAAATAATTTGTTAACCATTTTAGATGCATTTGGGTAACAAATAAAAATTCAAAATTCAAATTCAAAATTCAAATTTCAAATTTTTACTAGAAATTTATACAACTCTTCTTTAGAAATTAATCTAAATTTTACTTTTTTGCTATTATTTAATATCAATTTAGCAAAACGATGATTTCCATTAAAAATGCTTCCATATTTATCAAAATCATCGGTTACAACAATTATTGGATTACTTGTATCTGCTTCTTCTATTCGCCTTATATCATCCTTGAAAACATCTCTTTGTGACAATGCTTGATATATTGAGTAAAAATGATTATTATTATTTATAGTGTGAAACCAACAGGGTTTATATATCCAATGCAATACGTTTTTTATGCGATATTTTTGTACTTTTTTAGTTTGTGTTATATATTCTACTACATGTTTTGTATAAAAACCGCATTCAAGTACATTATTAATAACGTCTTTAAAAAGATATGAAATGCGTTTAGAATTAGAAGACGATAAGACACTTGAATCTAATATTTGCATTATTTGAAAATGGTTTTCATCGTCACAAGATTCGCTTGAAGATTCGTCAATCATTAAAATATTTTTGTTTTTGCTTTTATTGTCATCCATAATAATAAGTTTTAAATTTATATTTAAAAATAATATAATTTTGAAATATAATTTTGAAATTTAATATCTTATTAATAAATTTCATGAGTTTTACTAAACAATTTACTTTTTGGGCAATTTAATAAAACATGTTTCTAAAAGCGCTTCGTCTGATTTTGGACAAGGCTTTTCCTTCTTGTTTGTCTTTGAACAAGACACATGTTTCCAGAATCTAATATCAGGATCATACTCTGCGATAGACGTCTGAATAATTTTATAATTCTGTTTTTTATAAAATGCTTTCCGTTTGTTCCACTGGTTCTTGAAAGGATCGTGTTCATCAATAATGTCAACCACTACTGGGCTGCCATGTCGTTCTCTCAGAATTCTTCCAACTGATTGCTCAATATCTGTTTTTGGCGTAGCCATAATGAGTGTGGTAAGGGACTTTATGTCAAGTCCTTCCGCAGCCATAGCATACGACGCTACAATAACTTTTTTTGATTCACTTTCTTTGAGCACAGCCTCTTTCATTCCGCCAACATAGTATCCAACTGTCGCAATATTTCGTGCTTTAATTGAGTCATGAAAATAGGTAAGCAAATTGCGATTATGAGCTAGAATCATGATTTGTTGCGCTGGATTTTCCTTCAACATGTCGCTTAGGACACGCAATATGAACTCACTCCTATGGTTAAATGCGCATAGCTTGGAAATCATTGTGCTGTATTGGACATTCCCTCTGAAATCGGTTACTACGTTCTTAAACTCTGAATCGTTGCTAACGTATTCAATGGCTCGCACCACAACATCGTGTTCCTCATCACGCTTCCCTTTAAATACAACTTCACCTAAAAACATTTTAAATACTTTTGTAGTTCCATCTTTGCGATTCATGGTAGCCGATAATCCGAGTGTATATTTTGTCACTATCTTGAAAAGAGCGCATGAGAACACTTCGCTAGAAATGTGATGCACCTCATCAATAATGGTCAATCCAAAACTCTGAAACGTAGATTCATGATAATCTTTCATGGAAAGTGATTGCAACATTCCAATAACGATATCTTTGTCTTCAATGTCAACAATCTGACCTTGTATCCTGCCAACGCGCGCCCCAGGAAGAAACTGTTGAATGCGTTCCACCCACTGATTCAAAAGAAATTCCTTGTGGACAATGATAAGTGTCTTTTTTTTCAATTGAGAAATTATATTAAGTGATAAAACTGTATTATGTGTAACAGTAAAATCACCCAATACAAATCTCCTATTTCCATCAATTTCAAAACCATAATAATCGTCTATTTCTAGTTTCTGCAATTTTATACGGTAATTTAATACATCTTTTATTTGTCTTCTGGGCGGAGATTTCTTTCTTGGAATTTTAGTTGGAATTTCTTCTATTCCTTTTCCATTTATAGTTATTCTAAAAGCAGTTCCATATTTCTTTTCTCCTTTATAAGTCCATGAAGTCTTTTTAACCTTTTTGTCGCAGGAAAACCCCAAACTTCTAGCCAAATAAATAACATCATCCATCAACTTTTCGTTTTTTTGTGTAAATTCAAACCCACCATGTTTAATTAAATTCCCATCGCTATCAATTAATCCGGCTAGTAATTTTAATCGGTTTTCTCTTGAATTGCATTTATATATTAAGGGTATATGCTTGTTTTTAATTAAACCTAAATCTCTTAATGCATTTAACATAATGTTATTTCCAACCAAGTGGTTTCCACAAATTCCATAATCATATTGAGAAGCATAAATTAAAGATAAGTTGTATTTTTTTAAATTGTGCGCAAAATAATGTAAAACAGTAGAATCTTGACATGAAATTTTAGTTCCTCTTGAGCTTCCATCTCCCAACCAATATCCCATCATATATGGATCAAAAGGCAATGGCTTATCTGGAAATTCTAGTGGAACTCTATAGCCATACAATACGCCGCCTTTTCCATGAAAACTTTTCGGTAAGTTTAAATAATCTAAAACAGAAATGTCAAGAACTGTTCCTTTTTGCAGAGCCTTACTGTGATTGGTTGCACATTTTAGAGATAATATATGACTTTCATTTACAATATATCCTTCGCCTTTTTGAGTTTCAACTTTATACATTTGTTCCTTTCCTCTAGCTAATGATAAAACTTTTCTTGGTGTAGAATCATCGCCCATTAACAAATCACCTTCTATAACATCTTGAACCTTTTTAATTGTTCCATCATACATTAAAATTTCTGTATCTATTCCTAAGCATTTTCCGTAAGCGCAAGGAAGCTCTAAAAGTCCGCCACCAGTATTCCCATTCTTTTGAACTTGGTCCAAATAGGTTTTCACAACAGGCTTTTGATTATCACGCAAATCTCCAGCAAACTTGATGTCAATGTCTGTTCCCTCAGGAATGCGAGTGTCTTTTGCTTTACCAAAATGAGTCTCACCGAAATACTTAGGCATGTAATATTTTTGACTGGATTCGCGATATACAGGAAATGTGTTGGATTGAGTATTTGTGCCTGGAGCTCCAGGCGTGTAAGGTTTAGCAGTTAATTCAGTTTGAATAAATTTATGTTGTTCCGGAGACAATTCCTTTTTAAATAAAGTATAGCCTTTTTGACCGAGATAAGTGTTTAGCATATTTGGGTTATTCATTCTTTATTATATTATTAGTTGATCAATTTTTATATGATTTATTTAATGTTTTTAAAGATAACTAGAAGAATAAAATCTACAATTATGATATATATGGATAGTTTTTCAGACCTATTTAAAAAGGAAAATATGGGCCAGGTAGTCTTGTGCATATTATTTATTATTTATTTAATTATGGGTTACAGAATGCCTGACTCTGTTGCCGGAGTTCTTGACACCATTTTTGGCAAAGTTGTCGTTGTTGTTGTCGCTCTTGTTTTATTTTCATTTGCCAATCCTATTTTAGGTGTTCTTGGATTCCTCGTTGCTTTTGAGTTGATTAGACGTTCATCCATGACAACAGGAACATATGCGCTTGATCACTACGTTCCCACTGAAGTTAAGAAGGAGACTGAATTAAATGCTATGAATCAATTCCCTTACACTTTAGAGCAAGAGGTTGTCAAGAAGATGGCGCCTATTAGAGAATACAGCGAGTCCGATTCCCAGGCGAACTTCTCACCTGTGTTAGATGACACTTATGACGCTGCCCCAATTAACTACACTGGCGTTATCTAAATCTCGTAGAAAATAATTATAATTTTACAATGAAATATTTGTAAAATTATATTCATGCCAAAGCAGAAGACATATTATTATTTCCTCCACCAGTTAAAACAACTAGACCTTTGTGAAGCAACATAATAATAATGACAAACACAAATGCAAATAAAAACATTAAAATGATTGGATTGGAAAAAATGTCCTTAAAACTGGTTCCAACATCATAACTTGTATTTGCCTTTAAATTCACAACTTCATTGGTTTCATCTTCAGATGAATTTGTGGGCTGACAATCAATATAGATATTATCACTTGTTACTCCAGCTCCTTTATTTGGACCATCAGAATTTAAGAACAAACTAGGGCCGCTTGGGAATGCAACTCCGTTAAAAGGTTGAATCAATTTTTGCAACGCGGTTAAATTAGATTGGGATATGTAAATGGAATTTTGTAATCCAAATGCTACAAAGTCTGTTCCGCTTGCCGAATAATTGTAGAATTCCTTTATAGGAATAAAATCGTTTAGAGTAAAATCATTAATTCCTTGACTAACACTTCCACCCTGAGATGGAGCGCCTTTTGAAACTGCTTGAATAATTTCACTTAAAACGTTTGATGCATTATTAGAGGTCCCATTTCTTGATATTGGAATGCATGCATACAACTGTTTTCCACCTTCAGTTGGAGTAAGTGCTATGCATATTTCAGCATCTGCTGGCATATTATTGTATGAATGTAATGAAGGGCTGTATATAAAGGTTTCGGCGATGTTATACCTATTTTTATTAAATATTACAGGAGATGTGGAATCTGTGAAAGACAATGTGACGTAGTTTCCGCTATTGGTTGCAGTGCAACTGCTAACAGGGAAATCAAATGATATTGCACATTTGTAATTGCAAGTTCCTGCTACATTTTGTGGCGAAATATTCATGGGTGTTGGTTTTTGATTATTTTGGGTGCTCATTAATATAACTAAACAAATAAAAATATTATTTTATTTATATAAGGCAATGAAATTAACAAAAGGAAAATTATCAAAGATTCAGAATAAGAAAAAGCAAAGTTTAAAGCGATATAAAAAGGGAAGAAAAACCCATAAATCAAAAACATTTAGAAAGAGGAAGCATTTAAATCTTCACAACACTAGTCTTAAGAAATATAAAGGAGGCGACGGTGAAACAACTGAAGCTAAACCTGCGGCTGGCGAAGTAGAACCAATTCAACAAGAACCTTTAACACAACCATCAGAGGAAGCCGCGCAACCATTGCAAGAAGAAACAGTACAACCATTGGAAGAAGAAACAGCGCAACCTTTAAAAGAAGAAACAGTAAAACCATTGAAAGAAGAATCGTTGACGACTCCAGAAGATGCTGCAAGTCAAGAACCCATATCATCCAATCCTGGGGAAGGTCCAGGAAGCCACCAAGAATTACCTCCTCCTGTTTCAGAAGAAGGTTCCACAGAATCCGAAATAGCAACAAATAATTCAGACGATGCTGTTGCTGGCTCTGGCGCAGAGTCTGTTGCTGGTTCTGACGCGGGGTCTTCTGAAGAGGCCCAATCGGAACAAATAGTAACGTCAGTAGAAAATCAACCATCCATTGCGGCAGAGTCACTAGATAATTTGATTGATTACATATCAGACAAAATTGCTAAAAAATTAAAACAATCTTCATCATTTGGATATGGTTCTGATTCTGGATTAAATAAAGATTCTTTCAACTCTGTTGCAAATGTAAATGAAAGTTTAGCTGAATCTTAAAATATTTTTATTAAAAATTAAATATAATAATATAAAAATAAAAATATTTTGCCAAATTATAATTTTATAAAAAAGGTATATATTTTATGGTGTCATTGTCATATTTTGTTATTTTAAATGCCTCATTGTAGCCCTCTACATACACGGTGTCTCCATTATATAATTCGTCGCATCCGTATTCATTTGTGCAGCTGCGACCACTTCTAACAATTGGCAACTTGACACTGTTATTCTGATCGCTCATGGTGTAATACTGCCATTTATAACGATTCACAAATAATGGTCGTCCCATTAATGGAAGAATTTTTCCAGAACCGTTTAAAGGTGTTAAAATTCCAGTTTGACGATAACTGGTGTCAACAGCACCAATATTTGTGGAAACATTAATAGGAACTGTTCCTGGAGGAGTATATGTAATATTTGGCACTAAATATCTCTCGTCCCTTAATGGTGGGACGTATGGATTCATAAGAACGTCTCCTGGTAAATTGTTGTAACCATAATTTGGACGAGTGAAAAATCCAAATCCTCCTGAAGGAGAACTCTGCTCTTGGTTAATTATTATTTTTTTAGTTGGTCTGTAATCATCATGTCTGTTATTGTCACTGTTTAAACTTCTATAAACAAAGTAGAATACAATCGCAATTATTATTACTAAAAATAACATAGTTGCGTTTTCTAGACATATAACTCCTGGTGGACACTTTTTACTCATTGATATATGTATATATTATATTACAATGAAATACAATATATATAGACTGTGGGGTTAACACCTTCTTCTACTCTTCTTTGTAGAATTGTTTATTTTTTTAGTTTTTCTAATTCTTCTAGTTCTGCGCTTACCTCCGGCTAATGGAACGCCGCTTCTATCGTAGGATTCGCCGTCGTTAATTTTAAATAAACGCGATCCAAGTTCGCCTGTTGTCATTGCCGCTTCACTCACGCGATTGCGGTCTGATGGAGACCTTGTAAGATAAATTATAATATTCAATATTTCGTTATATTTGGCTCTAACTGCAGGAGTAAGCTCAAAACTTGGCGGTGCAGGAGGTTCAGTAATATCATCGTCAACAGGTGACCCCCAATTAACACTGAATGTAGGTCCATATAAAAAACTTAAAAGCGCAATCATTTGCGGTCCTCCTTGAGTCATTACAAAATAAGTATTATTAGTAGCATAGTCGGCGCAAGCTATAAATTTTATTATTCTATTTAAAGTTTGGATAATGCCTTCCCTGAAGGCATCCATAGAACTACGCGTTCCAGTTGGATATAACGTAGAAATATCTGGCACGGCCGCAACTATTGCCTGATAATCAGCGCGCAAGTTTCCACCTCCACCAAATCTACCATAAAGTTCTTGTATATTAGCTCTATCTTCCATCATATATCGTCTTCTCTCTGCTGCATTGGGATACTCAGCTGCACTGAGTGTAGGAAATGGGTCCGTTTCATTAAAATTCAACGTTCTGCCAAAATCTATTAATACAGCCCTATCACCAACATCCTCAGCCGGTGCTGGACTAGCTAAAACGTTTTTATCGTGGCAATCATAGTTTAATACATGTAGTTTGATAAACAAAATAATAAGTTGGGCCAAAGCATAGAGAGAGTCAAGATCTTTTGCCGACCCTGGAACAAATTTTAATTCTATAAATTCAGGATTGGCAAGTTCCATAGTTAACAAACCAAGACGTCTTCCTGGCGTAACATTAGCAATCAAATAATTTAACATGCGAGTAGCTGTATTATCTCCACTTGATAATGTTAACAATTTTTTCAACAGTTGCTCGGAAGATGGCTTGTCAAAAGTTGAAAAATCTGCAACAGCGAGGCAAATGGGTTTTCCATTTGGTGGAACAGTTCTTCTGTAAATTTCTTGTTGTAATCTGGCTTCCTTTTTAAAACTATTTGGCTCCTCTGTTTCTTTTGATCGTCCTTTACGCTTTAAAAGAACTCCATTGTCATCTTTGTCGCCTGGAATTATTAATGGAGGTAATGCAAGGTCCTCTGCGTCCACTCCAAAGATTGCAAATTTAAAAATTAAACTATATACTGGAACAGTGTAGTCAGTGCCTTCCTCGTTTAATCCGTAAAACTCGGAGTTTACTGGAATGGGTGGAACGTCTAGTCTAAATATAAATCCTTTTAATGAACTATAAGCTATTTTTCTTAAACTTGCGTGTGGAACTTTTATCATTTTTACAATTGCTTGCCAACTAGTTGTCCCTGGAGTTTTTATTTTTAATCCACCCTTAATTTTTCTTCTTGTATTACGTTTTTTTATATTGTTGTGTTTTTTTGACATATACATTAAATATAGAATAAAATTTATATTTAATGTCAACGTGACGCGCCCTCTTTATTTGGTAGCACCAAATTGCTTGGCCATTGCTGTAATATCGCCAAACTGTTTCATATCAAAACCGGCCATTAAACTTTTGGCTTGTGATAACAAGGGTGTCATGCTTTTCATAGCTTCAGCCAATTGCATTTGTTGTCCCATTAACTTTTGCGTGTCCTCTGTAAGACGTTTAATTCCGTCTCCACCCAAAATCTTATTTAAATCACCATACGCATCTTCCACAGTAGAAGCATAATCAATTCTATTTCTCTTTTTGTACATGGTTGTCATCCCTGACGCAGCGTCTTGAATGTCGCCAGTTGGTTCTTCTTCAGTTCCAACTTGATCTTCGGTTTCATTAATATTTTCCTCCTTTTTTTCAACAGGTTTCTTTTTGTCCTTAGGCGCCGCAGTTGGCTTCACATTGTTAGAATCTGCGTTATTTTTTACAGGTTTTGTAGGAGGTGTTGTTTTATCTTCAGCCTTCATATTTTGAGCACCTTCCTTCATTATTCCGCAGGCCATAAAGATACTGGTTAAAACAAGAGGAGTTAATAGAACAATAATCATATTTTTATTGAAACAATGCACTAAATATCCAACCAAGATAAACAATGCAATTGCTTTATAGTTTCCCATAACCATGTAGCCAAAAACATTAGTTACTGCTAAAAAGAATACAATATATAAAACATATTTATTCTCTAATAATTTGGAGATTGAGCTTGGCATCTTCATTATATATATAATCTTTGATAAAAAAATTGATAGAAACCAATATTTATTTTTTAATTGTAAATAGTAAAATGAACAACAACGAATTGTCTCGTGGAAAGTTTAATTTAGTAGTTTGTGAAATGTATAACAAGTTTATACACGGTTACGACAAGAATAGTTACGACGATGTTAAGGGGCATTATTTGTGCATGCATATCTCAAGAAATAGAAGTATCTTTGACGAACGTGATACAGAAAGCGATTTAGAGGATGATGATTATGAAAGGGACCAATTTTATGAGAATGGCGAATGTCATATTAACGACATTGTTGATTTGCATTCAGCATACTATATAAACTATGTTAAAAACCCAAGTAGGAAGCATGATATTATTAGAAATTATAGACGAATAATCTCTAAAAATGATTATATTCAACCACAATTAGCGGAGGTTTTAAATTTGCCTAGCGGAGAATGCGTTGCAATCATTAAAACTGTGTGGCTTAAGGTAGTGCAGCGTGCTTGGCGAAGACTTTGTAATAGGAGAAAATACGTTATTAACAAGCGCAAAAATCCAGGTTCTATTCAGTTTAGAGAAATTCACGGAAAATGGCCGCATGATTGCAGTTATTATCCTTCAACGGTCGGAATGTTTTGGCGTTAAGCGCTTGAAGTTTTGCGAGTAGAACGTCTACGAGCATTTTTGTAAACAGCGCGGTAACCTCCGCGTTGAGTCTTCTTTCCCTTTCTTGTTTTTTTTCCACGTTTGGCCTTTGGTCTTCTGGTTTTTCCACCGCGATGTCCGCGACTTTTTCCAATGGAAACGCCATTTACAGGACCAGCAGGCTTCCAAGCAGGTTGTTGAAGTTGATTTCTTTGACCAGTCTGGCTCATTTGTCTTCTTGACATGGGTTGTCCTAGAGCTGCAGGAAACTCTTCGGCTCCACCACCTCCAGCGCCAGGTTGTTGTTCACCTCCACCATTTCCTTGAGCTCCTCCATTTCCTTCAGCTCCTCCATTTCCTTGAGCTCCTCCGTTTCCTTGAGCTCCTCCATTTCCTTGAGCTCCTCCATTTCCTTGAGCTCCTCCATTTCCTTGAGCTCCTCCATTTCCTTGAGCTCCTCCGTTTCCTTGAGCTCCTCCGTTTCCTTGAGCTCCTCCGGCGCCTCCAGGGGGAGGGTTAGGGCCGCCGCCAGGGGGAGGGTTAGGGCCGCCTCCAGGGGGAAGAGCTGCATCTAAATCTTGCTGCAATTGATTTAATGCGTCTTGGATTTCTTGATAAGTCGCACCAGCAGTGTTATGCAAGTCGTCAATTGTGGCGTTGTTTGCGCCAATTGCAGCATCAATATCATTAATTGATTGAAGAAGCTGATTAATTTGTTCTTGACAACGAGCGGCATTGGCATTGCATGCAGCTAATTGTTGTTGCGCGGCTTGCAATTGCTGTTGCATTTGTTGATTTTGTGCTTGAGCATCTTGTAACTGTTGCGTTATTTGAGCAACTTGAGCAAGAGCTTGGTCTCTTTCATTTTGCGCACCTTGCAAAGCAGTTTGAGCAGCCGCCAATTGCGCTCTGCAATCATCTCTTTCGCGAGTTAAATCCGCAATAGTTTGTCTTGCGGCATCTGCAGCCTGATTAAGT
>Ga0209188_1000303_pt1 | contig 51734 bp, 49 predicted proteins | sample C_130625_EF_Meta_FD_187307 | JGI IMG/M metagenome (GOLD analysis project Ga0209188, IMG submission 187307) | Freshwater microbial communities from Lake Croche, Canada to study carbon cycling - C_130625_EF_MetaG (SPAdes) (version 2) | ecosystem: Environmental > Aquatic > Freshwater > Lake...
CGTCTATGACATCAACACTCAAGATGAAATCGGCTCATTTAACCCCTCTAACCAAACCTTAACCCTTCTTTAATCTTTTATTTTAATTACTTCTTACTTTTCTTACTTATATAAAAACATATAAATAAATATATATATCATGAAAAAAATACTATTTTACATAGTTGCCTTTTTTTCATGCACAAATTCCCTTGTCAAACGTATCATTCCACGAATGGACTCGCGAAACATTCAAAATGTTATCAAAGAACGTTATTTATTAAGAGAAACACCGTACAATTCTTTAATACAAAAGATTGAGAACCATGACATATCTAAAATATACTTTTCTAACACGTTTACAGAAGCTATTATTGAAAATACAGAAACAGTCGACGATGTTCTCGAAGATTATTCTTATACTAAAATTTCACCGGTAATAAGTAATAGTTTGGTAGATATATCATTAAAAAACAAAGTAGAAACAATATTTATTCAACAACCCCCACCAGGTCCAATTCAAATTGCAGCCGCAGATGTTCTTGGTGTTGTAAATAATTATTTTGTTCCATTTGTTTTTCTTTCATTATTTATATCATTTATTCGTTCCTTTTTTATTTCACGTTCAAATAATAACCTATTTTCTGGTGGAATGCCAGGATTTCCGGGTTCTCTAAATATCGATTTAAAGAGAGACAAGGAAAATATGTTAAAATCGAATATAACATTAACTAGTTTTGCTGGAAGCCCAGAAATATTTCAAGAATGCACAGAAGTAGTATCTTATTTAAAAAACGCAACAATTTACAACAACGCTGGAGCCGAAATACCAAGGGGTATTTTATTAGAAGGTCCACCAGGAACTGGTAAAACTCTATTAGCCAAAGCAATAGCAAGCGAGGCTGATGCTCATTTCATTTCCATCTCTGCTAGTGAATTTGTAGAAGTATTTGTCGGCGTAGGTGCATCTAAAATTAGAAATTTATTCAAAACAGCACGAGATAATAAACCTTGTATTATTTTTATAGACGAAATTGATTCGGTAGCAAGACAACGTGGAACAGGAATAAATTTATCAAACGATGAAAGAGAACAAACACTAAACCAATTACTCGCAGAAATGGATGGATTTGTTGGAAATGATGGAATACTAGTTATGGCTGCAACAAATAGAAAAGATGTTTTAGATGCAGCTATTTTGCGACCAGGTCGATTCGATAGAATAATAAATGTCCCACTACCAGACAGAAATTCTAGATTTGAAATATTAAAAGTGCATTCCAAAAATAAACAGTTAGATAACACTATAAATCTAAATTTAGTTTCTGAACTAACCGCTGGGTTCTCTGGGGCAGAAATTAAAAACCTATTGAACGAAGCAGCTATCTATGCCGCCAGAAAAGGAAAGGTTATAATAGAAGAAAATGACATACTGAACGCAATAGATAAATTAGTAGTAGGATTAACTAGAACGAATGACACAAGAAGCGATGATGCTAGATTGAGAGTAGCTATACATGAAACTGGACATGCGTTATTATGTTCAATCTATAATGATTGCTTCGAATTAAAAAAGGTAACAATTCAAAGTACATATAATGGTGCAGGAGGATATACTCTATTTAATGAATATCCAAATATTACAGAAAGTGGATTATATACAAAAAATTTATTAAAAAAGAGATTGGTTGTATCTATGGGTGGGAAAGCTGCAGAATCACTTTATTATGGTGATGAATACGTTTCAGTAGGTGCAGTTCAAGACTTGAAACAAGCAAATTCAATAGCTCAACAGATGATTGGAAACTATGGAATGGGCAAACAGCTAGAAACATTCTATAACGAGAATGTGGGAAGTAGTAAAAACCCATTTTTAGGTAGAAGTATGGCGACTGGATATAAATATTCTGAAAAAACAAAAGAGTTAATGGATAAAGAATCAATTGAATTAGTTAGTCAAGCATATGACGAAGCAAAAAGAATTTTATCAGAGAATCGTGATAAAATACAGACAGTAGTTGATTTATTAATGGAGAAAAACACAATTTACGGAAAAGATTTTGAATTATTATAATTTTATATTGATTTTTATTTTTTCAATATAAAATACGAAATACCGTATTTTTCAATTAGCATTTTTAATTTTTAACAGGAACTAAATATCTCATAAACCATGTTCCTAATAGAAACCACATAGCAACCATACTATTTCCTCCATTATAAATAGCCCATCTAAGAGCCTGACAGTGGGGAGCAGGTGCTATAAAGGGGGCCATTATAAATCCAACAACTGTTGCTGGAACACAATACCAAATGTATAGATGCGCAGAAATATAGTGAAGACAAATCCATATTAAATAAATTCCAAAAATACCTACAAAATATGTAAAATATTCTTTTATTGTTTGAAAGCTCATAGTTTTTATGCTATAAATTATTCACAGTACAGAATATTCAATTTTTTAGATAATTTGTTTTTCCCACTTTTCAAGTAAACCAATCGATATTTCAGGCAAAATTGGATGAGCCTCCCAAAAATATTTACAAAAAGCCCATTGAAAATCATAAGTATCTGGATAAAACTCATGGCAATTTTTTTCCAAAAATTCAGACGATTTTTTTGGTAATAAATATAAATTAGAGCGAGGCAAAACGTAAGATAATTGCGCCCTAGTTGAAAATGCATTTGAATTATTTTTTCTCAAAAAATCCTTTTCGTAATTAGGTATATATTTTAATAAATCAATAAACAGAGGCGGGTAGTGATAATTATATTTCCATTTCCAATCTGGACAATCAAACGTATAATATTTTAAAACCCACTCCAGGCCTTCCAAATAATTATTACAAATTTTTTTAATATTAGTGGCATTTTTTTCAACATTAAATAGTGCTTTATAATATCTATTTTCCCAATATGGTTCATCTGGACAAATATATTTTTCTTGATTACGATATATAATAGGTATATTGTTAAAATAATCCTCTTTTTCTTCAGGAGTGTTTTCTGGAAATGGGCGTTTTTCCATTTTATTTCTTACAAAATATTCGTTGGATAAAAATTCATGCTCTCGTTTTGCTATTTGACTAATAAAAATGCCAACGTTTTTCCATATTATACGATTATCTTTTGAGACTAAAAATCGTTCAGAAAAATTACCAATATAATTTCTATATATATCCAATAAAGCTTGTATACCATGTGTTCTTATATTCATAGCCGGAAAGTGTGGCAAAAAATCATTTCCCAATAAAAAACAAATGAATACATAATCAACTGTTCTATGTAAATCGGTGTACTTACATGCCATCTCAAAAGAAATATTCGTGGACAAATGGGATATATCTAAAAAATGTGGTTCATTTTCTTTTCCGTTGGTGTCAATCGGTATAAAACTTTTAAGAAAGGCAGGGGCTTCACGAAAAATATAAATATTATCACAATATTTCAAATGAAATATAGATAACATAATCAAATCAGAATCCAAGCCATAAACCGCGACGGTGTCGTTTTTAAAATTGTTATTTCGTAAATGTTTAAATAATTTGTGTTCTCCTTCACCCTTTTCATCTGAACATGAAACTAATACATTTTTAACATTATATTTTTTCTCAGAATTACGAAACGCTGCATAAATTCTATTAGACAATTTATCCATAAAATCAGTCCCCGGAGTAATTGCTGAGGTATTCCAACTATTCCGTTTAGTATCTTTTCCAAAATCTAATGTTGAAAGAAACTGTGTTCTATACCGTCGCTTTCTCTGTTGGTCCATTTTGGCAAAAGGTGCCACTCCATCAAAGGCTACAAATATAGTAGTTGTAGGATTTATCATACGAATATAAAAATCTATGTGGTCAATAACTTTATCAATAATTAATTTTTCAAAATCATCAGTTGATTGTTTTATAGAATTCACAGCATCATATATAATAGAATTGCAATCCATATACAAATGTTGAAAATCTGTCCCATTTTTAAAAAACCCCAAATTTCGTATAATATTAGGATGATTTTTAATAATATACGAAAAATAACTAGGAATGCCCATTTTATACCACTATTATACTTGTAAAGTAATTTCTATATTCTTTTATTACATTATTGAAACGCAATATTAAAATTTGCGATATATAGACACTATATTATTTACTAATTATAGTATAATGAGTGTGCGAAAAAAAGAGCCTGGATTAAAAAATTCTATAAAAATAAAATCTATCATAAACTGCGATGTAGAATTGCACAAATTTATCAACGAAAAAATACAATATATTCAAGAGATAATAAGAAAAACTATTCTTTCTATCAAAAAAAACAAAGAAAACGAGATTTTTAGCAACAATGACGCAAATTTATCGATATCAGTTTTAACCGAACTTTATGAAAAAACAAACGAAATAAATAATCAATTATTAACAGCAACAACCAATAAAGAAAATGATAATATGATTGAAATATTGCAAAAGATAATAGATAAACTGTCGATGATAATATGTGGTTTTGGAACACAAAACATCGATGACCTATTATTCATCAGTTTTGGTTCAGAATATAAAAACATGAAAATAGAAAATGACCTATTAAATTCGAAATATCAACTTATAAAAGAGCATATTCAACCAATTGGATATAAAATACTACATTGGAAACAAAGTAAAATATCGAATAATTCAAACGAAAAATTGTGTAATAACAAGATAATCGAAGATATAGTAGCATTAGAAGATTCTAATATGTTTGAATGTTTTGACACAGAAACAAATGTAAAGCCTATATACCAGAAAATTTATGGAATTCGCGTAATCATACAGAATGAAAAATTAAAAAAAACATTAGTAATTAATGGACTTATAAATGACATACATTTGGAATGTTTTTCAAGTAAATATATAATTCATCGAAAGGAAGAAATAGTTAAATTAGCCAGCAATTTTCAACAAACAGAAAAAGAAATAATGGAACGAATAGTAGAAACGATGACATTCAAAGATATTTTAATATACGGTAATGAAGATATACAAAAAAAAATGTTCGCCATATTTACCGAAGTAAATTCTATCAAAAAAACAAAATTAGACATTACTATTAAAAAATTTTTAGATATGGATACATATTCACAGCGAAATTTATTGATAAATCTTTTAATTTACAACAAAGACGATGAAATATTATATATTTGCTACTTATTGTATGAATTAATAACAGTAAACGCGTCAACTGAAACGAGTGAACATTTATTCATATATGATAGTTTACCTTGGAAAATTAAAAACTACTTTAAAGATGTTGTAAAATACACGATTAAATTTACAAATGATATGGTACAAAAATACGATATTCATAAAATAACACTTGAACAACAAATTTACTTAATGAAAGCAAATGAAATCGTAAAAGAAAAGGCCATGCTAAAATTAAAGGAGGTGAAAGGTAAACCAGATGAAATGGGTATGAAAGCAAAACAATACTTAGAGGGACTAATCAAAATACCATTTGGTGTATATAGAGAAGAACCTATATTGAAAAAAATAAAAGATTTTAATAAATGGTTTCAGCGTATAACTGCCACTTTTAAACTACTTTTTCCTAATTATGAAATATCATCGAAAGAGAAATACACTAATGTAGAAATTAATAATTGTATAAATAGCATCGAATTTTTTATAAAATCAAACCTATTTGACATTATAGAAAATAGGTTGGAAAAACAAACAAATAAACAAATCACCCAAATAATACATTATATCAACGGTGTCAATCGTGCGCAAAAATTGAGACGAATTACCATATCAAATCAAACTAAACCACAACAAATAGAGAACATATTAGATTTTATTAAAACCGATGATTTATGTCAAAAAACACACATAACCGAAATATACGATAATTTACACTACGATACGCCTATCTCACTAACAAAAATAGTTAGCGATATATCATTATTACAAAATAATATTAAAACTATTGAAAATTCTATGAACAGAATAATGGAAGTTCTCGACGAATCAATATATGGACATTACCATGCAAAGAATCAGATTTTAAAAATAATAGGTCAATGGATGAACGGAGAACAAACTGGCTATTGTTTTGGGTTTGAAGGTTCTCCTGGTATTGGAAAAACATCCTTAGCAAAAAAGGGTTTAGCGAATTGCTTATGTGATGAAAATAATATATCTCGGCCATTTTCATTTATTGCGCTTGGAGGGTCTTGTAATGGAAACACAATAGAAGGACATGGATATACATATGTAAATTCTACATGGGGAAAAATAGCAGATATACTGATGGAATCAAAATGCATGAACCCAATTATTTATGTAGATGAACTTGATAAAGTTAGCAAAACTGAAAATGGTAGAGAAATTATAGGGATATTTACACATTTAATTGACCAAACCCAGAATGACTGCTTCCAAGATAAATATTTCAGCGGCATCGACCTTGATTTATCAAAAGCACTTTTTATATTTTCATATAATGACCCAGAACAAATAGACAGAATATTATTAGATAGGATTCATAGAATTAAGTTTGATAACTTATCATTAGACGATAAAATGGTAATAGTGCGTAAATTTATATTGCCCGAAATAAATAAAAAAATGGGGTTTGAAAATGTAGTTGAAATTTCAGATGAAATTATTGAATATATAATAGAAAATTATACTTTAGAACCAGGTGTTAGAAAGTTAAAAGAATTATTGTTCGATTTGTATGGCGAAATTAATCTTGAAATATTGAAAACAAAGGCAACAGAGGTTCTCGAATTTCCAATTATAATCACAAAAGATACATTAGAAAGCAAATATCTAGAAAAATATCATAAAATACAAGAAAAAACTATACATAGTTCTCCACAAATAGGAGTTATAAACGGATTATGGGCTAATTCATTAGGTAGAGGAGGAATTATACCAATTCAAACATTATTTTATCCATCATCAACATTTTTAGAATTAAGATTGACTGGATTACAAGGTGATGTTATGAAAGAAAGTATGAATGTGGCGAAAACCCTTGCTTGGAATTTAATCCACGATAGTAAAAAAACAGAGCTTTTAACAATATTTGATAAAACAAAATGCCAAGGTTTACATATACATTGTCCTGAAGGAGCTATATCAAAAGACGGACCATCTGCAGGAGCTGCCATAACAACCGCAATTTACAGTTTATTTACAAAAAAACAGATTAAAAATAATATAGCAATAACCGGCGAAATTAATTTACAAGGAGAAGTAACTGCTATTGGCGGTTTAGACGTTAAAATAATGGGAGGAATAAAAGCTGGTGTAAAAACATTCTTATATCCAAAATCAAACCATAGGGAATTTTTAGAATGGAAAAATAAAACTAAAAAATCAAACACAGAATCAATCGAATTTATAGAAGTATCAAATATTGATGACGTATTTAAATACGTTTTTTTATAAAAACATATCTTGTTATATTATAATACTTAGTTAATTTAGAATAATGGAACTAAATCTTGTCACGTTTGGTTATTTATTTCTACGTTTAGCGCCATTTGTCTTAGTAAGTTTTTTCTCATTAGCCTCAATATTTAATCAAGACTATAAAGGATTGGTGTATTTGATAGGATTAATATTCGCATGTTTTGGAACAAGTATGATTGGCAAATTACTTGGATTAGACCCTCCCGAAAGTTCTAATCCCGAAATTTGTAATATGATTACTGTTGGACAAACCAGCAATATTTCTGACCTACCTTTGGGACAAACCGTGTTTACGTATACATTCGCATATTTATTATATAGTATTGTAAAATATAAATACGTTAAACAAAATATACCTACTCTTATATTTTTCCCACTATTAATAATAGCAGACCTTATATGGAATATTAAAAATAGCTGTAACACGTTTATACAGTTATTAGCATCTTTAATTTTGGGTGGCTTATTTGGAACACTTTGGGCAGTTATTATTGATTCTACAAATTCAACCAATTTACAATATTTCTCTGGCGTAAATACTAACAAAGAAGTCTGTAGCAAGCCTTCTAAAAGCACGTTTAGATGTAATGTGTATAAAAATGGAAAATTAATCGGAGGAAACATTAGCGGACCAAAAAATGATTAATAGTTCAGAATATATATCTACATATTCTGAGCTCAACTCTCAAAATGTTGAATATTTTGTTGAAACCATAAACGTAGGTCTTTTATAATGCGTTCTCTATATAAATTAAGTGAAATCATATTAACATTTCTACTTCTGTCCTTAAAAAAATGGAAAAAATTGTGTATAATATTAATAGTATTTGCCTTGGAATATTTTTCACTCAATTCGTCTTTTTCAAATAATGGGACACTTTTGCGTTTATTCACATCATTATGAAATTGGAATAAAAATAATTGTAATTCGCGTTTGTTAGTTATCGAGTTAAAATTTATATATTTCATATATTCAATAGCATGGTTAGAACACTTTGGACAAGGTAAATTGCTGCATATAGTTGTAATCATCTCAAATAAGTCCTTTCGAATAGAGTTAAAACTATCATTTTTTACCTTCTCTGCTAAAGTGTGCAGTAAAAACCATGTAGGGGCTCCCCATAACATTTCTTTTTTCTTTGGTTCTTCAGGTTGAGTATATTGAACTAATGATTGTTGTGGAGTTCTTGCTATTGAATAATTAGGATTATAATTTCTCGAATAATTAACCGGCTGTTGTTTCATATTAAAAAACATCATATTCATTCTACAGTATAATATATCTTTATGAAAAAATCCTAAATATTAAGCCAATAATAATATAAAATTATCTCAATGTTATATAAATAATGGAAACAACGAAAGAACAATTGGTTAAAACTATAAAAGAATGGGTAAAATTAGATAACGAAATACGTGTTATTAAAAAAGAAGAAAAACAAAGAAAGGATGAAAAAAAGAAAATGTCAGAAAACCTTATAAAAATTATGAGAGAAAACGAAATAGATTGTTTTGATATAAAAGATGGACAAATCTGTTATAGCAAAAAAAGCATTAAAAAACCAATAACAAAAAAAGTGCTAATAGATATATTATCAAAATACTATAACGGTGATTTACTAAAAGCATCAGAAGTAAATGACTTTATATTGGAAAATAGAGAAGAAACTACAAAAGAAACAATAGTACGAAAAATGGCCAAAGATGATTAATAAATTCCAAATTCAGGTATAGAATATTTTCCATTCTGTTTTAAATACTTAGCAACTATTTGTGGGTCTTGTTTACCTTCTAAAATATCCTCTGTTTTATAAATATTATTAAATTTATCTATGTAATAAACTATTCCGCATATTTCTTCTGCAAATACCTCAATCTTCTGTGTTGATGATATGTTTGTGTCTAAATCATTAATTAATCCATGTGGAGTTCCCTTAACGTGCGTTCCGCAAAATTCGCAATTATCCTTTCTTCTGCGAGTGCATTGTTCTCCACTTGCGCGTTTGGCATTACAACGGTTCATTACCGGAATAGAATTCTTTATACGTTTTCTTTTAATTAAATCAACCTTTGCTAAAGACAAACGTTCATAGTCATAGATATATTCCAAAAAATCATTTATTTTTGTTTTTTCTTCAAACTTAAGTTCATTTATTTTGTTACGAATATCGTCTTTAAACGATATTACGTAAGTTTCTATCTTCTTATTTAGTCGTTTTTCCATTTTTTTATATCATCAAATGTATAAATATATTTATTCAATTTTATAAATATATTTTTAAACAGATATAAAGCAGTTCGAATGAGTTAATTAAATGCGAAAAGCACTTTGTTTATTAACAAAAATACCAAATGAAATATGGTTGAAATTTTTAGACAATTTTAAAGAGTATGATATATTTATAATTATAGACGATAATGAAATAGACTACAACGAAAAATATAAAAATGTTTATAAAAATATGAAATTAATACAGATTGATAATAGTATATGTTATAGTCATGGATATACGAATTGCAATTCTGCCGTTGGATTTCCAGACGTTATATCTTGGGACAAATCTCTATATTTATTAAATGAAATTGAGACAAAATACGAATATGTTTGGTTAATTGAAGACGATGTATTTTTTAGAGACGAAAATGTTCTATTAAAAATAGATGAAATGTATAATGAAACTGACCTATTAACATCTTTTCATCATATTACACATTCTAATGATAATTTAAACGATTGGTGGAATCATTGGGTAAATATTATTGATAGAATTGAATTACCATGGGCACATAGTATGGTATGTGCATGTAGATTATCTAGAAAGCTATTAACGGAAGTTGTCAAATACAAAAATAAAAAAGGGCATTTGTTTTTTATAGAAGCTATGTTTAATACTATAGTTCTTCAAAATAATCTTACGATTGAGAATCCAACAAGCCTTAGTACTATACATTGGAGAACAAGCTGGAATTTAAATGATATTAATTATGATAATCTTTACCACCCAATTAAAAATATAGATGACCACGATAAATTACGAAGTATTTATGAGTGTAAATAAATTATTTAATCCATTCCATTAATTCCATTCTTCTGGGCGTTGCTTAGTTCCACCATCATATGGAACCGCATATTTATTATCAAGCATCCATTTATTGACATGTAGTTCATCCAAATAAACATCTGCTAAAATTCTTCCATACTTTTCCGTACTTATTTTATCTAAATGCACTATTTTTCCAAAAATTAATTCATGAAGTGCATCTCTTGATTTTATAGCCATCTGTTTTTCATTAATAGTCTTACCCTTTATTTCTGCACTATCTATTCCGTTGAGTCTAACTGAGAACCGGTAAATGGGTTGTTCTGAATTTGGTAATTTAGAAGCTATTGTGATAGTATCGCCATCGTAAACTTTAATAACCTTACCAACTGTAATCGGTGGTACAAATGGAGTGGTATTGTTGTAATTAATCGTCTTCAAATAATCGAATTTCTTATCAATCAGTTCTTCATTTTTGAAATTGCAAACTTCACAGTCGGGATTCGACCTTTTAAATCGACCGCAACATCTGACAATTGGGTTTCTTATAATATTCCACATGGTTGTATTATAACTATGCAATAAAAAGATGAATATTATAATATGAAAACACATCATTCAATTTTTTAATTTATATTATAAATACCTATTAATCTCTATTGATGGATAAATGTATTTATCTACGAATAGGATATAGGATATGGGATATGGGTATTCTGCTGATTTGTATCAAACTGGATACAAATCTAAATATAAGCCTTAACAAAAGCAACATTAAAACGGGACCAAAATTCTAAAATTAGTAAATAAAACAAAATGGTAAAAAATTAAATAAATCTTCAAGGGTGTAAAACGCTAATTTTTTTCTTTTATAAAAATATATGGAAACGAATAAATATTTTCCAGTATTAATGTATTCATCTGTTATTTTTATTACAAATGTAATATCAGCGTTTTATAAGAAATATTATATCTATTGTTTTTTGTTTTTTTGCTTAACAATAACGTCTCTTATTTATCATTATAACAATAATATTTATACAAACATATTAGACAAAATTTTTGTTTTTTCTATTGTTTTTTATGGGGGATATATGTTATACAACAAAACAACAATAGACAACCAAATCTTTGTTTTATTAATCATAATAACATTTATATCTTGTATATTCCTTTACTTTTATGGTTATTGTGTTAAAGATTATTGTTATCATCCTGACAAATTGGTAGGTGATAAATATCATAGTATTCTTCACATTTTAAGTTCATTTGGTCATCATTTCATAATATTCTTATAAGCAGCCGGCGTTTTTATTATGCAAAGTTATAAATGATAAAAAATATAATAAAATACCAAATTTTATATTTTATTATCATAGAATTATGCATTAAGGCTTATTGTTAAATTTGTACCCATTTGGATACAAATAAACAGAAGACCCATATTATCCTATTCATGGATAAATACATTTATCCACGAATAGAGATTAAAACATAGATTCGATTCGTTTAAATATATTTCTCGCATCAACACATACACTTCGCAAATTTTGAGATACTACGTGCTTATCAGCAATATCATTATATGCAATTCTTATGACACTATCATCATTATGTGGGTGAAATTTCTTAAACCCACAGAATGACAACGTTTTCTCTTTGGTAAAATATTTTTCATACAACAAGTATTCTAATACTTTGCCAACTGTATAATCCTCATTTTCTAAAACAATATCGTAACAATTATCTATGGTGGTTTCACTTAAATTGATTGGAAGAGTATCAGACTCTATCGCTTGAATTAATTCCACCATTTTATTTTGTAAAATTACACATGATTTTCTCATTATTTCACGATTATCATAAACCCCAATTGTTTGTACAACAAAATCAAAACTGTCATCTTTATAATGGCGCTGCGCGTCTAACAAATAAAAGTTTCGTTTCTGAAAACCGATTTCTTGTTCGGTTAACCCCTCTGACCGCAATTTATTTTCTTGTTCTTGCCAAATAATGTTTACTTTTTCAAGGTCCGGTGTATTTCCATAAGCACATTTTGAAACAACATTAAACATACTATTATCCGCTGCAGTATGTACAGAAAACTCGCATGTTAATTTTAATTGTTCTCCTGGTATAGAATCTCCGATTCTTGGTCTAAGTCTCGCGAAATCAATAAATGTCCCTGTTTTTTGGAAAGGCGGGAAAATTTTGCGCACTTCTTGTTCTGTCAAATAGTTTCCATTTTCTTTGTTTTTAATTCTGAAATCTTCACTAGTTATAATCTGTATTTCATCGGAATCATTTGTTTTATCTAAATCTAAAATATACTTTCCGGGCAATAAATCTAATTCTTTCATATGAATCGGTATACAACTTAATCGGTGTTTCAAAATTTCATTATGTAAACGAGTTGTATTTACATATATCGTACACTGATTATCATTATATGTTTCTGTGTAAAAAGCTAGTGTAGGAATATTTGACAAAATAGTTCGGCGAATTGCATTCGCTAAACTCACATTCAATCCACTTAGTGTAAATTTTATCAAATCACCTTCTTCAGAAATATTACTCAAAGTTGCGTTCATTTTATATAAATAGGCTTGTATATTTATATGTTTTATGATAATATAATAGTTTCAATTTTTTAAGATATAGATGGGTCTTCAATAATAATATAATTATTAATAAAACGGGTCCTCTCAATAGGCGTAAATAACCCCCATAAAAATTTTATTTTCCGCTCAGACGAATCGTCTAGATTTCTATGATACCTTGTAAAAATAAGGGTATGTAAATCATTTTTTACGATAGTTCTATATTTTATATGTCTACGAAAAACACTCTCATAAAACTCTTCCAAACATAACGGAAATTTACCATTATTGCAAAACATAATAAGGTCAAATAACAATATATCATTATTGTATTCTAAATTATAATAATTTTCTAATATCGAATAATCCAACAAAAAGGTTTTTATATCTAACAAATGTTCTTTTGACTTAGTATTATACGTATATGGAATTATATTGTTCATAATTACATCGGTCGGTATTTTAATGAGTAAATTTATTTGCAATTCTTTAGTGTTATCCATTATGATATATATATTGTAAACATGTAGTTAAATTATTTCATAAAAATATATTCATTCATAGAATCACATTTTCAAAACATAAAGGTATGTATTGAAAAACAAAGGTCACTTTGATAACGATTTAATCTCTATTCGCGAATAAATACATTTATACACGAATAGGATGTGGGTCTTCTCTTCATTTGTATCCAAATGGATACCAAATCAAACGATAGGTATTAAGGTCTATCAATGTTTTTGTATCCAAATGGATACAAAAACGTGGTTAGCTGCTATCTCTTTCGCGGACGAATTTCATTCGTCCACGAATAGAGATTAACTATTTAACAATAATAGTGCCAATAGAACAAACATTAAAATAAATGGAAGTAAAACTAAAAACCATGCTACTCCTGTAGCGCCAGAACGACATATTAGATTTAATATCCAAGTCCAAAACAAAACATATATCATTTTTATTATGAAAATAAGAGTAGTGTTTCCAACAGAGCAACTGTAAGAACCTAAGCAATATATGTTAACATTACCAATATTTTGAAACAACATTATTACCATAGCTATTATAGAGACAACTAAATAAACATAAGCCGGAGTGCATAAATTACGAATACCAATCATCGCCATATTCAATAATATATTATATAAATTAGATTATATTATTGTCATTCCTAAATGTAATAATTATAAAAACAAAAAAATTTAAACCAACGGAGGATTATGAACACCAAACATATGCATAGTAGGTTGTACGTTAGGAGCTGGATTTACTGAATTTAAAGATGTCATATTATTGAATTCAGAAGCACCTACCCAAGTTCCAAACGTAGAAAACCCATTATTTCCTCCCCTTATTATTCTATTTTTTCTCGAAAACCTAACATGTTTATTGTTTCTACCACCTCTGTAAGATGTAGCTCTAGATGATATTATAGAACTTGGGTCAGTTGGGTCATTCTGATGAGGATTTGGCATTATCGCTTTATGTAGTACATCAAATGATGGAAAACTAGCTGGTCCATAACCACCATTAAATTTATTACACGGGCACTCACCGCCCTTATATTTACGAGATTTTCTTAAACTTTTTTTCCTATATCTTCTCGATTTCTTTGACATTGCTTTTGACTTTGACATTATTATAAATTAACTTGATAAAAAACTTTTTAATAAATATTTATTGTTGCTAATTTTTCGTTATTCAATATCAACATGTGTCAACATATGTCGGCGACAACATACATTTTTTAATCCTAAATCATCTAAAACCTGACCTTCCGGTGTTTTTTCAACCTTATCTTTAGATAAATATACAACCTTATCGACATTCAACCCATTCGATAGTTTAATTCTACGAACCTCAGTTTGATAATAACGATATTTATCTGCTAAAACCATTCCACAGGTGAAACACTTAACAGGAATAATCATTTATATATATTTTATACATTTATTTCTTTATGTTATAATTTTCAATTTTTTCCAAAATAGAAAATATACTGTTATTTTAAGAATGTTAAATAAAATAACTTTAATAATAGTACTTATAATAACAATATTATTGAATTTAGCAATAGGTGTTTATTTTATAAAAGAAGGTTATGCCGATATGAAAACTAAAGAATCGAAAATTAAAAAAGCGAAATATGGTATCGTTGACCCATCTGATAATACACCAAAATATCAATACGATAATTATAATGTACAATATCACGATTCGATTGATACAATTTTAGCAAATGAAAACTCACTCGATACAACGTCTGGTTCAGCATTTGTATTAGATGAAAATGGAAATATGGTAGAACTACCATCAACTGGTGAAATAAATGTTACTCCCACATATTACCAACCTGGAAGTTATAAGTTCGGTGCATCAACATATGTTCCAAGTTATGAAGATACTATATATTTAAGTAGAACTACTAGTGAAAGTTCATCTACTCCAATAGTAAATACCTCTTCAATAGCAAAAGGATTTTGTAGTGAATTTATAAATCAACCAGATAAATTAGAAGAAGCCTGCATGAAAACTAATGTAAATTCTTGTGCGACAACATCATGTTGTGTATTACTTGGAGGAACAAAATGTGTAAGTGGAAATAAACAAGGTCCATATATGAAAGAAAACTACGGAGATACAACTATATTGAACCGAGATTACTATTATTACAAAGGAAAATGTTATGGAAACTGTCCTGGAACAAATTTACAATATGCCAGTTTGGGAGATAGCCCATTAAACAAATTTGTTGCAGATAGTAGCAATTCAATAGTAAATAACTAACGCAAATAATATTAATCCAACAGTAACATAAATAAGCAATTCTACTATCCCTCCTCTAGACGCATCTAATGCAGAAACAAAGTCAAATAATGAAAATACAAAATCTCAATAATTCTATTTAAAAAATCACAATTTTAATTTTAGTAGCAAAATTGTGATTATATACTGAAACCATTAACCGAGACAAGAATAAAGTCATTTAGAAATAAATCTAAACTATTATTATAAAATGGCATACGAACAACCAATTCTTTCTACTGAACAAAAAACTGAAATAACCGACTATATAAATAGTTTCAGAACTAAACATCAATCTCCACCACTAGTTTGGGATGACCAAATCGCCACGTTTTCACAAAATTGGTCTTATTATTTGATAATGAACAATTTATTTGAACATAGTGGTTCTAGTATTTACGGTGAAAATTTGGCCTATTTTCAAGGTTATGGAACTGACACGATAACATTATTGAAGAAAGCAATAGATAACTGGTATAACGAAATAACACTCTATGATTTTAAAAATCCAGGATTTTCTAGTAAAACCGGACATTTTACATGCCTTGTATGGAAATCATCTACAAAATTTGGAATGGGAATTTCAATAAATACCGATACAAATACAGTAGATATTACGATGAATACTTCGCCTACTGGTAATATATTAGGCGAATTTGAACAAAATGTGTTACCAGAAATTACACAAACAATACCGGTTCCTACAATACAAAATTATAATCAAATTAAAAGCGACCTTTACAAGTTAGTTTATTTAATTCAAACAAATCAACCTATTTTAGTGTTAAGTAATAAAATAAAGGCGATTGAATATGAAATAAATGCCACTAATATTATTAATAAAAAAGATATACTTACTACACTAGAATATGTAATCTTTCTATTAAAACGAAGGCAAAATAGAACAAATATATTAACTATCATTAATAATATTATTAACAATATAAAATAAGTTGCAAATGTATTTATACTAGCAAATATTTCCCATCGGTAGTTTTTTTACGAACAGTAGGAGATTTTTTTTTCACAGAACTCTCTGTTTCTTTGTGAAATTTATCATGGCAATTTTTGCAAACACTCAATAAATTTGCTGGATGATTTTTGTGAAAGCTTCCTATAAATCCATTTTCATCAGCTTCTCGTTGATGTTTTAAATGATGAATCTCTTCACCCAAATGTTCTCCACAACTTTCACATTTTCCACGGATTTTATTCGCATTATAAATAGACGTGGTATTTGATAGTTCTCCTCGACTTTCTGGATAATGTTTATTTCTTATAGAATATGCCAATTCAAGAAATTCCTGTTCCAAATATAAAGATTTACATACTTCTAGTCCATATATACGTGGTCCAGACCCATTTTTTAATTTGCGTTCATAAATAAGACAATCTTTTTCTCTATCGTAAACTACCTCCATATGTTTTAATTTCAACCTATCTAATGATTTAATTTCATCATAATTCACTATTTCATGAAAATGTGTAGCAAAAATAGCAGATACACGTTTATCATGTAATTTAATCAATCCTGCAACAAATATGCTTAGAGCAGATTCCATCTCAGTTCCAGAACACAATTCATCCCCTAATATTAAGCTATTTTCATCTGCCATTTTTAAAATAACACGTAATTCCGACATTTCAACAGCAAACGTAGATAATCCCTTAAAAATATTATCATTTCCTAATATTCTAGAAAAAATAGCGGTATATGGTTTATATTGGAATCGAGAACACGGAACAAACATTCCAGTCTGTGCCATAATTATTGATATACCAATAGCTCGAATAAAGCTCGTTTTTCCTACAGCATTTGTTCCAAATACATTAATAATATCCTCACCATTTTTCCCTAGAATTATATCATTAGTAACATAAATTTCATTCTGTTGTATATGTTCTATTAAAACATGTCGTAAATCCGTTGCTTCGATAAATGATTTCTCGTTGTCGCTAATAATTATAGGACAACAATAATTATATTGTTTTGCTATATATGCCTTACTTTGCATTACATCTATTTTAGCTATGTATTGAGACAATTCATTTAACTCAACTAAAAAAGTGCTTTCTAAATCAAGTAAAAATTCTAAATACGCTTTTGCTATCAATAAATCTATCAAGTCTTTCATTACAAGTAAATCCTTACATATTTCATTCAATAAAGGAAAATCGATATCGACACATGTGTTAGAAGATTTAATAAATTTCACTTCTTTCAAATTAATAGTTAATTCATCATTTATATTTATTATTCCTGTTGGTGTTTTTGTTAGAATGGTTTTGATTATCCCTTCCAAAGTTTGAGAACGTTTTTTTGTCATCTGTAAACATACTCCAGATTTTTCAGTTTCATGAACTTTAACATACTCAACTTCAGTATTCCCTTTCTCTACCTGTTTCATAAGACCATTAAAATAAATTTGAATATATTGAAAATATAATTTACTTTTGGCGTATTTATCAACAGTATCATCCAATTTGTTAGAAACCCCTCTCCTTATAATATTTTCATCAAATGTATTCATAGAAGATGTTAATTTACAACTATCCATTACCAAATGACTATCTATAAATTCCATTATTTTTTTACTAACATTTTCAATATAATGGAAAGACGCAGTTATTTCATTCTCATCAATCTCCAGAAATTCATTACATAGATAATTAGAAATTTCCGGACATTCTGCTAAGCAAACATTCATCTGATGCGTTAAATAAACACTATTATATAAATAATAAATAGAAGAAGGATACACTTTTTTTGAAACCATTTGTCTACATATTTTTTCGATATCGCGCATTTGAGACAACTGTTTTCTAAAAAAATCGACAAAATGATAATTTTTCAAGACAATATTTGTGATTTCATACTCTTTATTTAACCAAACTTCATTAAATGTGGGATTTGTTATTTGATAATGAAATTTTCTACGACCCATAGAAGAACACGTCTTATTTAAAAAAGATGATACTGATGATAAAGACCCAAATTTTTTCCCATCAATAGATGAATCACCTATTATATTCAATTGGATAAGAGTATGATTCGCCAATATCATCCGTTCTGATGTATTGTTAAATTCAGGTAAAGATATCTTTTCAACTAATGATGGATTATGCTCTTGTATAAAATTCAGTAGAAAGCACAACGACTGTGTAGCAGTTTGATTACTGTGAAATTCACTACATATGTCATATGATTCAGCGCCATAGAATGTTGATAATATTTGTTTTACATATTTTTGATTAGAACTATTCTGTGCCCGGTTATCTGTATTGCTTATTCTGTGTATAATTGGAGAACTTAAACCTATAAATTGAATGATTGTTTGGAGAGTCGCGTTATCAAACGGAGATATTATTATTACTTCACTTGGAGAATAGATTGTGACAAATCTTTCCAATTCATCAAAGGTAGTTGTAGCCATATAAAAAGTTGTTTCATATTGAAAAATTGTACTTTTCCCTGTAAAAATATTAACAACAGAAACTCCATAAACAATCGAATCTCTATTTTTTTGAGTTGTTTTCGAAATAGGTTTGTATGTTTCCATCCAAATGCACATTATATTATTTGCAATTTGGGTCGTTGTATCAATATCACATGAAAGATAAGAACCAGTAGAATAAATTTTATCTAATTTACGAATAACATCCTTGCCTTCTTTTTCTTGAACATATACTGGAACGGTATAACCATTATCCGTAAGTTTTACAAGATATTTATCTAATGTATAATCACGGAATCCTGCCATCATTAAATTGCAATTGTTATACGTAATCTTTTTATCTGAAATATTTAGCTGACAAATCTCTGCAATTTCAACCATATTACTACCGATTATTTCTCCAGAACTATCTTTCATGCCATATATTTCAAAAAATGCCCCTACTTGCATCAATAATAATGTTTTATCCCCATATTGTTTCTTATATTCCTTCGTCAATTTAAAATATTCTTCATGTGTTTTAACTTCTGTTGACTGTTTTTTACTCATATTTCGCTAACAAATATTATTAAAATATATTTATGTAAGTTTATAAAAATATATTTTGTCGATGTTATAATATATATAATGGACACACATGATTATGGTCATTTTTTCGATATTGATGAAAATTATGAATTTAGATGTGAACCAAAACCTTCAACAAAGCTTAAATTGCATAGAGAATATGCTAATGATTCTACAGAACAAATAGTTAGCAAATCTGTTATTGTTGAAGATGATACACCATTTTTTAAGAAGCTCTCATTTATATTGCCAATAACAACTATAGCAATTTTATATTTTTTTACAAAAACAAAATAGTGCTATAAATTTTCATTACTATTCAAGAAATTATAAAGCAAATTCTCTGGACTATGATTTTGCACTTCTCCGCACATTAATATAGATTCTTCATACATTTTACGTAAAACATCTGTCGGTGCAGTAGACCCAATTTTAATAAACCCTCGTTTTATCAAATACCTTTTAATTTCCGGAATTTCTACTTGTTTCAATAATTGTGCTTTTGTGCTAATATTATTTCTTAACGTTTTATTAGAAACCAATACAGACACTCTAGGTAATACTTTAGATTTACCTATTTTATACGTTCTTTTTACAGTTTTTTTTCGTTTAGGTATTGACCTTGTCTTCTTTTTTAACTCATGTAGCCTAGTGGCGGTTTGTTTCATCTCACTAATTCGTTTTAAACTATCATTTATTTTCTTTTCGGCTAATTCTTTATTATTTTTTGAGAGATTTTCTATAGATTGGTTTCCGCCAGATTGTGTTATTAAATTTGGCATGCTAATATTGATTGGTTGTTTTGATTCTACAACTATTGGATTTGACATATTTGTTGTATTATTCATATTTCCTCCTACAGTTATAGTCGGTTGATTTGACCTGGTTTTATTAAAAAAGTTACGATACGTTGGTAAAATCCCATTTTTCAAACAACCGTATGATGGCATGGTTAAATTCATGTTTGGTACACTACTAGCATTAGATATTATATTCAAAGTAGGTTCAGTTACTTTATTCTGTAATTCACTTAGTGAATCAAGTATAGTTGGTTGTTTTTTTAAAGTATAATTTTTTACCTTATCTTCCTTCTCTTTTTTTTCTGCCAAATTTTGTAAAAAAATTTGAGCATCTTTGAACCCTTTATCTAATTCCTCTATAACTAAATTTGGCTTATTTTCAATACCTTTTTTCTTAGCTTCGAATAAAGTTTTGTATCGGTCTTCTTGATGTTGTCTTATCATTTTTAATATCGACTTTTTTTTAAGAGTATTATCATTCTTTTTCTTAGGCGTTGCGGATTTAATCTTAATTGTATTATCAGAGTCATTTCCTGAACGTTTTTTTCGAGTTGCTCTTTTATTTAATGAAAAAAATGACGGATTGATTGTTAATACCTTTTTATCACTCATATAATAAAAAATTCTATATCTAATTTGCCGAAAAGAAATACATCTCCCTAAACTATTTAGACACGCGTATTATTTTAAGATGATGGATTGTATTAGAATATCGTTTATACATAAATCCCATATAAAGCACTCATGTCTTTTTTACTAGTTTTTTTATTTTTTAAAAAAATACTATATCCTTCACTAATATCGTTGACAGATAATTTCTTACGATATTCTTTATCTTTACCGTAAATTCTTCTCCCGTGAGCAATTTTAACATATGTTAGTAATAATTCCATATCACGCCCAAAACTGGTGAATTGCTCCTTCCTTTCATCAAACCATTTATCTTTAATTGTTTCTTCATCTTCAAACGTCCATTCATTTTCAATAACCAATTTTTTAAATATCTGTTTTAATTCTTTTGAACTGTATGGTTCCATAGTAAAGCGCCAAATAAATCGGGATTTCAACCCCTTATTTACTCGAAAAAATGTTTCATTCAATTCATCTTCATATCCCGCGACGATTACCATTAAATTTCCTTTATAGTCACTAAGCGCTTCACATAAAATATCAATACACTCTTTTGAAAAACTATCACTATTATCATATCCACTCGCTAAAGAATATGCTTCATCTATAAAAAGAACCCCTCCTAAACATTCATCTATTACTTTCTTAGTTTTTATAGCAGTTTGTCCTAAATAACCTGCTATTAAATCATTTCTAGTTACTTTTTTGAAAATATTGTTTTTTAAAATCCCCAATTTTGAATACATTTTCCCTATTATTTTTGCTATTTCTGTCTTACCTGTCCCGGGAGGACCATAAATAACTGTATGTTTAAAATCACTAGTTTCTTTACCCAAATGCAATTCCTGTATAAAATATATCAATTGATCCATTATAGATTGTTTCATGGACTCCATTCCTATCATATTTTCTAACATACTCAATTCCAGCTTTATGTTATGAAGAGCCTTAAGATCAATATTATATTCAAATTCGCTATGATATTCATTATTATTAATAATAGAAATAATATCACTTAACGAAGAGATAGAAGCATCTATAGTTATCAACTTTTTCTCTATTATTTTTTCAGGTTGAATATTAAACAAAGTAGTATCATGATTCTTTTGCCATAACATGTATTGCGATTTCCATATAGAATAAACATTATCATTATTTTCATTTATAAAGTTATAAGAATAGTCAAACACAACGGTATTTGATATATCTATTGGTTTATAGTAAAAAGGTTGAATGACCGGTTGGGAGGTTACTCTTCCTATGAAACTTGGGTCATATAGATTATTCTCATAGAAACTAGTATTAATTGCACTCAAAAACGCCGAATAATTTATACTAGTTATTTCCCTACTTTTACTATATGAATCCAAGAAATTTATAAATTTTTTATTTTTCATCCCAAATTATATTCTATATACAGCATTTGTTTATCTGTGTTTAACCATTACATATTTTATTAAAATGCAAACAATTTAAAAAATTGAATCTATAATTATATTAAGTTGAGGATTATACTTAGTATAATCGAATATGTATTGTGAATCGAAAGCAACAAACGGAAATAATTATCTACCATCATTTGACAAATCAACGATGGAATTAAAACGTAAAAAACATCTGAGAGTTCGTGAACCAAAAAAAACAGATTCAGTTATAATGGATGATGTAGTGAAAATCATAAATGAAGAACAACTGCAAAAACAGATTGATATTTTCGAGTCGGAAATTACATCAGAAGAGAAAAGTGTATTAGACCATCTTGGAAATTACATCGAGGAGCCTTATAACATAATTGAGTCCTACTTTGACGGACAGCATTTGGAAAGATTAGTTAGACATCAAATTGAATCATATAATCATTTCGTAAATTTTCAGATTCAACGAACAATACAAATGTTTAATCCCGTGACTATTCGTTCAGAAAATGATTTTGTCGCAGATAAAGATAAATATTTCTTAGAAGTTTTCATTTCATTTACCAACTTCAAACTTTACCCTCCCCAAATCCACGAGAATAATGGCGCTACCAAGATGATGTTGCCACAAGAAGCTAAATTGCGAAACTTTACTTATGCGTCCACTATGACAGTTGATGTAAATATCAAATACGTAATTAGAAACACAGAAAATATGGAAACACCGAACATTATTGAAAAGGTCCTTCCTAAAATAAATATAGGAAAACTACCCATTATGTTAAAATCGTCTGTTTGTGTATTAACTCAAAATAAGCACATAAATCATACTTATACCGGCGAATGTTCTATGGATTGTGGTGGATATTTTATAATTAAAGGTTCCGAAAAAACAGTTCTTGGTCAAGAACGCGCAGCAGAAAATCAAGTATATTGTTTTGACGGAAAAAATACAACTAAATGGAACTGGTTTGCAGAGATAAAATCTGTCCCCGATTTTAAATGTATTTCTCCAAAACAAATAGAAATGATGATTGCAAGCAAAAATAATGGCTTTGGTCACGGTATATATGTTAATATTCCCAGAATAAAACAACCGATTGAACTATTTGTTCTATTTCGTGCATTAGGAATATTAAGTGACAAGGATGTGTGTAAATATATTTTATTAGATGTAAATGATGAAAAACAAGTTGATATATTAAATTGTTTACAGGCATCTATTATTGATGCAAATAAATACATGACACAAGAAGATGCATTAAGACACATAACGTCAGCCGTAGCATATACACCGCTTAATATGGATAAAGAAACCGGAATGAAAAAAAAACGTGAGTTTACCATAGAAGTATTAGATAATGACTTATTCCCACATTGTCAAACATCACCACAGAAACTGTATATGCTTGGTTATATGGCAAACAAACTAATTCAAACGTCACTTGGTTGGATTCCAACGGATGACCGTGATTCTTATTTGAATAAACGTATTGAATTGACTGGAACGTTGTTAAATAACCTATTCAGAAATTATTTCAATAAACTAGTAAAAGAAATGCAAAAACAGATTGTGCGTGAAATCAACGGCGGTTCTTGGCGGTCTACAGAGGATTATGAAAATATTGTAAATATGACTAATATTTATAAAATAATGAAATCGACCACTATTGAAAATGGCATTAATCGTGCTCTGGCAACAGGCGATTTTAGCATAAAACAATCCAATAGTAGTAAAGTTGGTGTTGCGCAAGTTCTAAATAGATTAACCTATGTTTCTAGTTTAAGCCACTTACGACGAATTAATACTCCTCTAGAAAAGAGTGGAGAACTTATCGCTCCAAGAAAGCTACACAACACAACATGGGGCTTCTTATGCTTGACTGGTGATACGGAGATTTTAATGGCAGACCGAACAACCATCAGAAAAATCAAGGAGTTAAAAGACGGAGATTTTGTTTCCACTATAAACCCAAAAACACTTATGCATGAGCCATCCAGCATTCATTCCTTCTTTTGTAAAATTCCAGACAAATTATTTGAATTAACAACAATAAATGGAAGAAAAATTAAAGCAACAGGTAATCATCCATTTCTAGTAAATATTGATGGTAACTGTGTATGGAAAAACGTAGAAGAATTGAATACTAATGATAAAGTAGTTGTTCGACATGTTGTAAGTGATATCATTGATGAAAATAATACTTATGTAAAAATAAATGATTCTGATATTCTAGAACATTATAAAACAGAACTATTGGAACTCAATTTGCTAAATATCGATATCCCCACTTATAAATTAAAAATAATTGCTAGGTTGATTGGGTCTATTAATACTGACGGACACTTGTATGAAAGAATTGATAAAAACAAAAAATATTATAACGCATCATTCTATCTCGGCGAAGAAGTTGATGTGTTTCAAATAGCTGATGACATTTCAAAATTAGGGTTTGGAAATATTTCTATACAACGAAAAATTACAAATTTTGAAGATAAAACTACGGGTAGAATTACGAATTATAGAACTTGGGTAATTTCTAAAAATGGCGCATTTGCGTATTTATTATCATTATTAGGAGGATTTTGTGGGAAAAAAACAGAAACCATTAGATTTATTCCAGAATGGTTGTTAAATTCAGAAAAATCTATAAAACGCGAATTTCTATCAGCATTTCAGGGCGGAGATGGGTCAAGACTTTCATATCAAAAAAATGATAAAACATATAAACCACATATAGGTATTACATTTCAAACAACAAAAAATGAATATTTGGACAATACTAAAATTTATATGGGACAAATCACCGCTATGTTTAATGAATTTGATATAAAATCAACAATTCAAACACAAATTGTAGACAATTTAAAAACTCGTGTATGTATAGTATTTGAAAACGGTTCAGAAAACTTGGCACGATATTCAAACAATATATATTATGCTTATTGTGATGAAAAACGAAGAACTTCTGCTCCAGTAATTGAGCATTTGAAAATAAAGGAGTTCAATAAAACTACCAGAGATAGACATTATAATTATATAATCGACAATCATAAAAATGTTAGCATAACCGAATTGATAACAAAAACAGGTTTGACTGAAAACCAAATAAGAAAGGTAATATCAAAAAATAAAAAGGGGCTGCGTCAAACAACCCGTTTTACTACAGATATCATATATGATAAATACATAAAGGAAAATATTTTAAATAATGGTTGTATTAGTATTCCTATATTGTCAATAAAAGAGATTGAACCCGAACCTGTTTATGATTTTACAACGCAAAGTGATAATCACTCATTTATTGCTTCATCTTTTGTAAGTCATAATTGCCCCGCGGAAACTCCAGAGGGCCAGTCAATTGGTGTTGTCAAAAATATAAGTTATATGGGACATATTACAATCCCTACTAATAGTTCTTCTTTGTACGAATATGTAAAACCATATATTCTACCTTTGGAAAACACTCCATCAGAGCAATTACATGGAAAGGTTAAGGTTTTTGTAAATGGCGCTTGGTTAGGTGTTACAGAAACCCCTGTAGAACTGTATAACGAAATGAAGGACAAGAAATATAAAGGAATTGTAAATATCTACACGTCTATTATATTCAATTATAAAACTCTTGAAATACGCGTATGTAATGATGGAGGTCGTTTAACTAGACCGGTTCTTCGCGTACGTGACAATAAAGCAATCATAACAAAGGATATTATAGATAAAATAACAAAAAAAGAGATTGGGTGGAATGACCTATTAACCAATTGCAAATTACCAGAATCCGTTATTGAGTATATTGACCCCAGCGAACAAAATGTAGCGATGATTGCTATGAAATCAAAGAATAATTATTTACAAGATATAAAGGACAAATTCCAATACACTCATTGTGAAATTCATCCAAGCACTATTTTCGGAGTTCTGGCTTCTTGTATTCCATATCCAGAACATAATCAAGCTCCCAGAAATACTTATCAATGTGCTATGGCTAAGCAAGCTATGGGAGTTTATGTAACAAATTATGACCATCGTATGGATAAAACTGCCTATGTTTTAAATTATCCTACACGCCCTCTTGTGGATACTCGTCTTATGAATTTTATCAAACTTAATAAAATTCCATCGGGCACACAGATACATGTTGCTATTATGACACATACTGGATATAATCAAGAAGATAGTGTTCTTATTAATAAAGGTTCTATTGATAGAGGACTTTTCATAGCAACTATTTATCATACAGAAAAGGATGAAGATAAAAACATTATCCGAGACGAAATCATTCGATGTAAGCCAGACGCGACGAAAACAAAGGGAATAAAATTTGGAAACTACAATAAACTGAACCCACAAGGTTTTATTCCTGAAAACGAATTAGTAGAGAATCGTGATGTTATAATTGCGAAAACCATACCCATTAAAGAAAACAGAAATGACCCTACAAAGACAATCAAATATGAAGACCAAAGCAAAACATTCAGAACTACAGAAGAAACTTACATCGATAAAAATTATACAGGAAGAAATGGAGATGGATATAACTTTGCCAAAGTACGCGTTAGAACACTTAGAAAGCCTGTATTTGGTGATAAGTTTAGTTCACGCCATGGGCAAAAAGGTACTGTGGGAAACATAATTCCAGAATGTGATATGCCATTTACAAAAGAAGGTCTTCGGCCGGACATTATTATTAATCCACATGCAATTCCATCTCGTATGACTATTGGGCAACTCAAAGAAACGTTATTGGGTAAAGTCTTATTAGAACTCGGAATGTTTGGAGACGGAACGAGTTTCGGTAACCTTGATGTTAAAACAATTTCAGAAGAATTACAGAAATTAGGATATGAAAGCTATGGTAATGAACTCTTATATAACGGTCTCACAGGCGAACAATTAGAATCAAACGTTTATATCGGTCCAGTATTTTATCAAAGATTAAAACACATGGTTAATGACAAACAACACAGTAGGTCTATTGGTCCTATGGTAAATCTAACTCGTCAGCCAGCAGAAGGTAGGTCTCGTGATGGTGGTTTTAGAATAGGAGAGATGGAACGTGATGTAATGATTGCTCATGGCGCTTCAAGATTTTGTAGAGAGCGGTTATATGATGTTTCAGATAAATACAGCGTGCATGTATGTAAAAAATGTGGTATGATAGCATCATTCAACGACGGTAATAAAAATAAGATGTATGCGAATGCGGATTTTACTATTCATTTATGCAAGACTTGTGATAATAAAACTGAGTTTGCAAAGGTTGAAATCCCATATGCTTATAAGTTACTTTCTCAAGAGCTACAAACCATTAATGTAGTTCCTCGAATTATTACAGAATAAATACAACAATAATAAATACATAATAATACATAATAAATATTTTTTATAAAATTTTTATTATGAACGTTTATTGGCAAGTCTACTAGACCTCCTTGGTTTCGATGTAGTATGTTCATCTTCTTTTTCTTCATCTTCACTTTCTTCTTGGTCACTAGCATTCTCAACACAACCGTTTAATTCATAAGAATAATCGCAACCCTCTAGCACTATTTTTTCGTAAATATCTATTATTTCATCGATATTGGCGACTTTATCACGTTGAACACAACATTTTCTTGCTGCAAAATCATATAGAGATAATATCAATATTTTTAATTTAGCGTCTGCGTCAAAATAATCAGCTACATTAGGTAAATTAATAAATACACCAATACAATCGAGTATTATCATTCCAAAAGAATAAATATCTATTCTTTTGAATAGATCATTTTTCAAATCTTTTAAATTTGTAAAACTAGAGAATATACGATTATACTTTTCTATAAAATCAGAAACATATTCACTACGGTTGAGTATAGTTAAAAACCCTCCTTCTCTTGGCAATCTTTCAAGTTCAGAAATGCTTAATGGACTTTCTCTTGCATAGAATGTTTTTTCTAAAATTAAATTTCTAGATAAAGTGGAAACATATTCAATCTCTTTTTCGGTAAAACCATATTCTTCTTTTATGTTGAATGGTTCTATATAATATTTTTTTAAACGGTTCAAATACATATTATCGTTGAATGATTTGTTTTCATTATACAACTCATTTAATAATGATTTGTTAATAAAAACATCATGTGGTGAAGATGCGTCATATCCATCAATTTCATCAAAAGCATATGTATAAATAGATATTGACGGCCAAGTAAAATAACCAAAAGCCGTTGGCATAGCCTTTGAATCTATTGATGTATCGATTTTACGAACGTCTGTCAAATCTATTAATTTGAAATTTCCTTCGTGTTCAATAGCATTCTCCGGCTTTATATCGCCATGTATAAATCCTTTTTTTTGTAATAATTGTATACCTTTTCCAATATTAATTATTTTAGTCAAACAGGACATAAAATCTTCAACGCTTGCGATTTCATCTAAATGGTCCGAAACACTTTTTCCGCCCTCATCATAAATAACCATTTTTCTATATTGTTCACCTTTTCTATCCGGCAATCCTTTTGTTTCTGTAAATATCTCTCGATTTTTTCCATAATCACCTTTACTATTTTTTCGCCATTCATTAGTAGTATATGGTTTATTTAATACACTACGTTCGTTAATATCGCAAATCTTGATTGGTAACAAACAATATTGTTTTAATTCTTGTAATTCATCGGGAGAAAATCTAGTTTTTAATCGTGCATTAACCATGATTTCTTCTTCAGCTTTTTCATCTTCCCTAAATAATTTAGATACTTCTTTATCTATATTCCTTGTGTCCTTAGATTCTCCATTACAAAGAAGTCTTGGTGTTCCATAAACTTTTCCAAAAGAACCATCGCCAAAAAGTAATCCTCCTGACATTTTTTTTTGGCGGCGGGTTTTGCCATTTTGTCTTTTATGTTTTTTTTTTGACCGATTTTTGTTATTTAACCTTTTCCGTGTATTCGTTTTCATATATATTATTATAATAATTTTTATGTAAAAATTGTAAAATTTTTATAAAATGGATAGTATAATGGAACCACAACCAAAATTATCAGATAATAGCTTAATAAATGATATAAGACCACAATCGCAATTCAAAGGAGTTTCTTTTTCCAAATTTAAAAGAACCGAAGTTAGAAAACAACTAATTGAGAACATCAAAAATGGGAAATTGGAACCATCTTGTTATTGGTGTGCCGAACTAATTTGTGCCGGACATTTTATGGAAGTATGGGAAATTATACTACATTATACAGGTAAACATATACATCTTGGAAATCCGAAGATAGTCATATATTTAGAAAAACGGTTTGATGTATTCAAAAACATAATATCTCAAGGTCACTTCATTAATGAATTTGATTTGCGAAATCACCCAACCATTCGTGTTTTATTTGCTGAAATAATTAGCACACTCGTTTTATCAAATAAAAAACATAGTTTCGAACCGATTAAAATCAACAGAGTAGAAGAATTTGATATGACACAAATGACTGAGAGATTGAAGGCGCCACATGTGCAATACATAGACCCTTTTTTCAAAAAAGATGACCCAAAAGAACTTATAATAGCTATGAATGAGTTTGCCTACAATATTTCGCAAGATAAGCAAAGTATGATTGGAGCTAGTTATTGGATAGAATGGGTAATTGAATTCGATGCCGTTTGTAAAAAACGTAAAGAACCGTGTTTATGCGAAAAACGACCAAATGGATTGTTGGAAAAAAAATACCAGCGAGATATTATTTGGATAATGTGGGATGCTCTTTTTCATTATTGCAGTTTGATAAATAACAATTTCATCGAAAAAATTTTAGAATCTATTCACAATATATTTTGTATTAAATATACCACAGCCTCTTGCAAAAAACGCAGATACTTATTATATTTTGCTGTAGCACTTTTGACAGAGCCAGTTCCTACAAATATAGAACTTATGCCTAACAAACCCATGATACAAATAGCTATATCAAAAATAAATGAAATATACAAACAAATTAAAAAAAATGAAGAGAGTCCAAATACCGAGTATTTATTTTCTAATTTAGCAAGCGATAATACGTTTGAGCAGTCTATGCGAAGAATGGAATTGGTAAACTCGTTAGATATTTTCGGTGAAAAGGCATAAAAAATTTATAATAAAATTATAATATCGATAGAATGATTCCTGATTGCACTTTATCGACCGCATGTTTTTGTATGAAATCCCTACATGAAGGGGCAAGAACGCTTGAAGAAACAATTGAATCAACAAACATGTTAATGTCCATACCTGTATATTTAGTAATTTATGGAGATAAAAATACAATACCATTATTACGACGAAGTAGAGAACAACATGGTTTATTAAATATAACCATTTTTCACGAACTAGAAATACATTCATTATGGTCCTTTTTATTTTTGGAAAAGGTAAAAGACAATCGAGCTATTTACTTTCCTACAAAGGATGAACGTACCAACCCCGAAACACATTTAATAACATGTAATAAATTCACGTTCGTTTTGAATACAATAGACAAGAACCCTTTCAATACAACTCGATTTGGATGGGTTGATAGCTTTCTTGGAAAAAACCAAGTGAAAATATGCGAGAACTATGAACCAACCGTTTTACCATGGATTTTATCAAATATTACGGATAATTTTCATATACAGGTTCTCAGTTGTTGTGATAAAAAATATAAAAACCCCGAAGATAAAAAAGAATACTATAATAAATATCGTTGGGTTGTTTGTGGCGGGTTCTTTACATGCGGTAAAGAAATTGGCATAAAAGTGCTTACCAGGTTGAATGAAATATTTGTTAATACCACGATTGACGGTTATGGCCACGGGGAAGAGATGTTTTATTTGGAAGTTCTCGATGAATTTTATGACGATATTGTCCGTTCTTATGGGGATTATGGACAAATATGGGATAATTTTGTTCGGATTCAAAAAAATTATCACTATATTTATTATTTTATTTTGAAACCTTATATCGAGAAGGGTTATTGGAAAGAAGCTCATGATTGTTGTAAAGCATTATTAGATGAGATAGAGAACCATAGGTTATATGTAATTCCAAATGTTTACATAAATTTACTATTAGATTGGTTAATAATTAACTATCATTATTGTGCAAAAAACTCAAAGGAATTAGTAAAAAAAATAAATAATATATGTTCTCAGAATGGTATATTATTTAATGAATATCAAAAGGAGAAATGGCGAATAGAATGGTATTTATGGTCAATTCGTGATGTTTTTGGGGAGTAATATTATTTCATATATTTTTTGAAATTCGTTCGGCAACATGGGCAATTCAGATTGCATTTTAACCACTTGGCGAGACATTCTTTGTGAAAATTATGCTTACAAATTAATGTTGCCATTTCTTCCTTCTGGTCAATACAAGAAATACATATAGAACAGTCTACGTCAGTAGATTCATTAACATTATATTTCAAAAACTGACTCTCTTTTTTAGCATGTGTACAATTTTTACACCACTCTTCCATAAATTTTGAATGATATTCAATACAATCACTACGTTTACATCTCATAATACGTAACGATTTTATTACAGCCATTTGTTTTTTTGTAAAAGTTCGTCCATTTAAATATTTTTGTTGATGATTGTATATTTTTCTATCAAATACCTTGCGTTCTTCCGTCTTTAGATTATTAAATAAGAATCCTGGAGTTAATTTATCTTCATTAAATAGAGTTAATATATCGTTAAAAGAACGTTTGGTTTTGAGTTTCGACATTTTTTCATTCGTTTTTTATAAATTAGGTTTCTAATTTATAAAATCAATTTTTTGAGATGCTTATTTATGTTTAAAATGCGCTTCCTAATAAACTATTTGCTGCTGCAGGACCAAAATCACTTCCGCCCATCCCCCCTCTCCCCATCATAGTGTCATATCCTTCCATAGGATTAGCTGGTCTAGTCGTTGCCACCGGAGCAGGTGGGAACATATTCGATTGAACCTGACTATTATCTAGATAATCAGCTTGGCTGGAACTGTGTTGAGATAAAGGCTGACTAACTCTAACTCCATTTTTCACATTTGCCTTTTTATCCTTGGGTGATGTTCCATTCCACAACTCATTCACACGGTCAACCAAGATATTCACCTTAATACCCAATTTTGTTTGAATGCTCAAAACAATAATTAAAAAGGCTAATATCACATTTGTCAACATTAAATGCTCATATTTAAACCCGCTATAAGTAGGGAAATATGTAATCACGCGATGAATAATTATAATTCCGCAAAACATAACTATTAATTGAATAAATATTTCTACTAAAAGCTCTAAACTAGACTTGTCGGGGTCCGCCTCGGGAATAAATTTCTGTATTAATTTATTTAAAATTACAACCGGAATAACACCAAATAATGAATATTGAACTACATTCAATATCTCAGCCTTGCCCTCCTCTGTTGTAGAAAAAACGTGTGACAAAAACCCTTTTTTCGAATGCTCTTTTGTTTCGTGTAAAATCTCCATTTCAAACTAAACTATATACAAAAGATATAGAAAAAATATATTTCGTTTATATGAATTCCTTAATCATAGGGAAAATTGGTTCAATAGCATTAGCGCAAGCAATTGCTACCTCCCAATGTTCTTTTTGTGTTCCATTACCACTCCTTAATTGTATATAATGAATCCATGACCTCAACGTTCCATTCATATATAACCTTGACTTTGTCATTCCTTCTGGCAAAACTGAGCGAGCTTGTTCCTTAGCAATCCCGTTATTTATTGCCCAGTCATATGCGTTTTCTGCGGCTTCTTTCACCTTATTTTGTGCCGTTTTCCATGTTTCTTCTAAATCATTATCATTTACGAATATGCTATTCTGTCTATTCTTATTATCTTGCAACCTAGCCTCTCTTGTTTCAAACCCTAAATCAGCCAACGCATATCTTTGCGAAAACTCTTGGAATGAAAATGACCGATGTCTTAGCATTTGTCTTGCTATATCGCGCGTAGTTTTAATTTCCAAACATATACTTACCATTTCAAATGGCGACCAATGATTATTGTTTATCAAATATCTTATTAGCTTAGAATTAGTTTCTGTGTTATTTTGATTTGCTGGGTTTGATACGCGTGCACAATAAGCTACTAATTCCTCTATAGTTTTACTATCATCGAGTGGTTTTGAGAAACTGATTAATTTTGCACTCATTTTTATAAAAGAGAAAGAAGCTTTTATATTATTTATTTTTGATAAAACTATATTCGTTTAGAAAGATTTAGAGATATCCATTATAATATTATATCCTTGTCGAATGAGTCAAGCAAACGCAGCCGCAATCCGTAGAAGAGCAAACCCAGCATCAATCGCACCTAATCCAAATCAACCACAACAACAGTCTTCCGGGGACCAATCAAATGTAAATTCACCCGGACTTACACTACCACAAGTAATTGCTTTAGTCGATAGACGTCTAATTAACCTCGAGACATTTGTAAAAGAATCTAGGGAACAACCCACAGTACAGTTTGGAGAACAACAACTAGCTCCTACAATTTCGAATGATATTATTGATGAATATAACCATAGGTTTGAGATATTAGCAGATGAAATTGCAAACTTAAAAGAAATCGTTTTAAAGCTACAAACCTATACTATGGATGTAAATAAAATGTTAATGGATGAAAGAATCCACGTATTTTCAGATTTAGGTGGTAATCGTGCTACAACTCCAGTTCAACACGTTGTTGAAAACGATTTAATGCCCACAACTACAGAAATTAATCCCGCGACAAGTCTAGATTTGCGAAATTTAGTAAAGGCCGAGTTTCTAACATAAAATATAGTTTTATAAAAATACATAAAAGTATATTTGTTTTTCATATAACAAGATGAACGCCGAATCAAAAACGTTTATGGAAAGAATATCGGATTTACAGAATGAATACTATTCTAACTTTGGTAAAAATATGTTATTTAAAACGAAACAAAAACAAGATTGTGCAAATTTAGTTGCCGATAAAATGGGAAACGATGAAATGATTGAAAATACAATTTTTCATATACCAAAAACCAACAAGGTATTTTTTGATTACCCTGTTTTCAAATTATATGCGAACCAAAATAATTACGACATTATCATCTCTAAAATAATATCTTCGTTTGATGCAAATATCAAAAAATACGGATGTTATGAGTCACATATCAATTTAAATTCATTTTCCATATCAGCTTTAGAAAGATATAAACCAATTATAATAAAGTTCTGCGCTAATTATCTTAACAACAATCCGCGTTATACTGATAATTTAGAACGCCTTTATATTTACAATACACCCAGTATGATTGATATGCTAATTAATATAGTATCTCCATCTGTCAATACCGATGTTCTCAAAAAAATAGTTTTCGTCAATAAAAAGGACAGCGAAAAATTGATTTTAAATCTCTTGACTAATAATGTTGAAACAAAGCAAACTATTTAAATAATTGAATAACTAATATTCCAAGATGAGCATCAAATTAATTATCAAGAACAATCAAAAGGCAGAAACATTCTGTAATATATTTCAACATGTCAAACTATTCACAGACCATATTAATATTATGTTTATGAATGAACGCATTTATATTCAGTCTATGGATTCTGCTCGCGTCTCCATATTTGAAGTATTTATACCAACCACATGGTTCGATGTTTATGAATTTAGTCTAGATAGTGGAATAAATATGGGTATAAACGCAACAATTCTTTATAAAATATTATGCACAAGAGATAAACTGCAAGAAACACATATTCATTTTGATAAAGATTATGATGACAAACTTAATATTGAATTTACATCTGAAAACAAAGCGGTATTTGATAAAATATTTGAAATCCCCCTCATGGAAATCGAATCTGAGCTAATGAATATACCTGATTTTGAAAGTAAAGCTGACCTTTCTATTTCGTCGAGTAATTTTGCCAATATTATTAGCCAATTAAAGATTTTCGGTGATGCATTAGATATTGAATGTAATGAAGAAAATGTATTGTTAACGTCTATTAGTCAAGAAACCGGAAAAATGTTGGTTAAAATAAATATAGACGATTTAACGTCTTATGCGATTAATGAAGATGAAACGATGAAAATGTCATTCAGTTTGACGCATTTGAATAATATTTGTATGTATAATAAAATAGCCAAAGACATAGAAATACATTTAACAGATAATTACCCCATGAAGTTGGTTTACTATTTAGAAGAAAATAGTGATGAAAACGGAGCAAAGTTGGTGTTTTATTTGGCACCAAAAATAAATGACGACGAGTGATTCTTTACTATACGTTCATTATAGTAAAGAAAATAATTAATAAAAATAATGCTTACTTTCTTCTTTTAGTTTTATTCTTGCGATTACTACTTCGCTTTGTTTTCTTAGCGTATTTCTTTCCAGATTTTTTATGGAGTCTTTTACTTTTTCCACCAAATCCAAATCTTGTCGATAAATTTTTATTGATTATAAAATTGTATAACTCATTTTGTGTAAATGGGTCTTTCTTTAAAGAACCAAACATAGACTTGGGGTAAAGGATTTCACCTTTAGATTGAGAAGATAATTTATCAACATTTTTCTTAATATCATTCAATTGTTTTGCGTCGTATGCTATATCTTGTTTTTGCAACTCGGATATTATAGATTCAATTGCGTCCTTTTGTGGTTTAGATACTTTACTTTGTTTTTCTTTCACATCTATACTGTTTTTAAGATCGGTTAGTTTTTCAATTATCTCTCCTTTATTGGAAGTAGGAAATTGTTTAGCTGTTACTTCTTTCTTAGGTTCCCAACCCACATTTCCCTTAATTGTCTTTTCAAAAAAGCCTTGAGCAGTATCGCCATCAAAATCTAGATTTTTCCATGGATCTCCGTTATCATTCACATTATCAACAAAAGTGGCAACCTTATTATACACGGTTTTGTCTGCGTCAGTATAATGTTCAAAAAGCCACAGTTTAGCCGCTGCAATTGCTTCCGCTGCAGTTGTCTCTTTACCTGTATAGCTGCTAATCGAACTTTTTCCCTTAGGATAAGGATTGAAATTATATGCGTCTTTCAATGAGGGTTCTGTATTCAAATATGTAGTAATATCATTTAAAAATGAAGGATTTGATTTATAAACAACCTTCTCATCTTTACCAGGAACATGCATTATTAATATATCTCCTAAAGTTGGCTCATGGTCAACATCAAATGAAATTACTTTCTCTCCTAGTATATGTCGTTGTCCTAGGTATTCTTGTGGCCCTGGTGGTGTTCCATTCAATCCACTTAGTAAGGCATCGGCCTCAGAGCTTGTTATCGAAGTGGGGCTTGACTCTTCTGAGATGACCTCTTCAAACCCGTCAAACTCGTCATCACTATCTACGCTCATTTATATATTATATAAAGATAAATAATTCGTTTTAAATTTGCTAAAACTACCTAAATATAAGATAAATGAACGCCTTCCTAAATATAATTCTATTTTTAATTATTCTATTTTTCTACATCCATATTACCCATCAACTTAAAAAAAGCGAAGATTTAGAAATATATGAAATGGATTATTCATCGAATACACATCTACAAGAAGTATGCGAAATAAAACAACCTGTATTATTCGAATACAAATCAGTAAATCCCGAATTTTTCGAAAATATAAACATCGATTCTCTAAATATTGGTTCCAACGACCTTAAAATAAAGGAAATCCACGACTATTGGAAAAACGACGATTCTGTAGACTATGTAGTATTACCATTCCAAAGCGCAAATACACTTATATCTAGCGATACCCAATCTAATTACTTCTCTGAAAACAACGATGATTTTATAGAAGAAACCGGATTAATTAAGGAATATCAATATAACGATACATTTTTAAAACCAACCGCATGTTTACAAACAAAGTATGATATATTAATGGGTTCAAAATCAGTTACAACCCCACTCCGGTATCACACATGTTATCGTCAATATCTATCTGTAAATTCTGGTAAAATCCATGTAAAAATGACACCATGGAGAAGCACTAAATATCTATATCCTATTTATGACTATGAAAATTACGAATTCCGGTCTCCCATTAATGTTTGGAATCCACAGAAAAAATATAGACATGAAATGGACAAAATCAAATTCTTGGAATTTGATGTTCTCGAAGGATATGTTTTATATGTTCCACCTTATTGGTGGTGTAGTATAAAATATTCGGAAGAACCCACTATATTGACAGGATTTACATATAATTCGGTTATGAATTGCGTTGCAAATATTCCAAATTGGGGGCTTTATTTTTTACAACAACATAATATAAAAAAACGCATAACAAAAACAATTGACCTAAGCGGTCAAGTTTCTGCTGAAGATGTTATTGTTCATGATAATGAGGAGGATGATGTAAATAACAAATGAATTTTCTATTTCAAATAGCATATTAGTTAGTGCGTCGCATATACAATTTTTGATGAATCAAAATGATGTTCTTCCATTCTATGTATACCATGCCCTATATTTGAATATTCAGATACACGACAAAATCTGGTGCAATATGCGCGTTCAGGGTCAATTTCAATCTGATTAATTAGATTCTCATATTCTTCATCATCATAATCAATATTTTCAATTTCCGCATCATATAGTAGTGATGATAAGTCTTCAATATACAAAATGTATTTTCCGCCAAGAAATCTTTCCCAAAAATAGGTTGTATAACCAGTAAACCTTTCTCTGGAAGAACGTCGTTTTATCGGAGCATAAATATTTGATATGACTTCTTTTCTGGATTCTTCTATTTGCTTATAGAATGCTCCCTTTCTATTTTTATAATTTTCTTTATAATAGGTTGGCCCAAAGCTCAACACATGTTCGATAGCGTCTAACGGTAATAATTTGAAAATATTCATTTTGTTGGTAGATGTTTATCTGTAACCATAGAAAAATATTTCAATTTTTTCTGTAAAATATCAGAATTTGACAGAAAAAGTATACAAATTTTTTGTAAAATCATCGTTTTGTGCGTTTTTTTGTTTTATTTCTTCGTCGGGTTCTCTTTGTTTTGCGTTTTTTTCCACCAAATAAACTATTTGCTATCATTTCTCTTCTTAATGGAACTATATTGTGATTTGTTATATCGATATCAAAAGGATTAGAAGTAGGACTTGCATCTTTTTCTATATCAAAATTATCATTCACAAAATTACTGCATGAAAAATCAAGATAAATTACGTGTTTTACCCCTTTACTCTTTAAAAAATTAACTATCATTTCTGTAGTTATATATTCTGTATCACCATAATGAGCACTTCCTACTAATTCTCTCACTAAATCTGGTTGACCTGTCATATTCAAAACTATTATTTGCCAATCATAAGTATCATGCGCTTCAGTATTATCGCGTGTATATGTCTTATTTAACATAGTTGTTCCTGGTCTGAACTGACTAACTAAATAACCGCTATCCTCTGTATATACATATTTTTGAATAATACCATCAATCTCTCCGGTTTTTCTTGCAGTAGAATGTTCAATTACCTCTAGTTTTACTATTTCTTTTTTTCGTTTTTTGAAATCAGCGGATAAATTACTAACAATTCTCAAAATTTCCTCATTATTTTGAGTAAAAGTCTTTTCATTAATTACTGGCGATACAACTTCATCAATATATTCTTTCAATTTCCAGTCAGTCATCATATTACATGTTCCGGGCGGAATTTCCGAATATTTAGTAACTGCAATTCCTGTTGGAATATCAAACATAGGCATGTCATTTTTATCATAAATATCTGAAGCCTTCTTATGAGGAATTCGTATTAAACCATGAGTAGCAACAGATATTACTGCTACTTCTGGATATTTTACTTTGCTCATCTTTATACAATAAACTTATAAATTTTATTGTATAAAAAATTGAAAATTATTCATATTGATTGAATTCAGTATCATTAATACAATATGTCTGAACACGAAGAATTTGCCACTTTAACAGAAAATAATTATAATCAATATATCGATAAATATTCAATTGATGGCACAAATTCTTTTGTTACACACTTAGAACTATCCGCGATTATAACTAAATTTGAAACTATTGTATTCCAACAGAATGAACTCATTTCAAAAATGCAAACAGATATTGATAACCTAACGTTACTAGTAAATGGTAAGCAATTTATGAAACGTTCTCTATCTTATGAATCAGTAGACATTAAAGCAGAATTAGATAAAGTAGATTAGCTCTATGTTAGCAGGTTTTTCTCAACAATAACTTCTTTTAAAACATTTCTTACTATTTTATTAGTGTCTTTTTCTTCATCTTCTTTATTGCACGAACCTAAAGAGTTTAATGATATCCTTACAAATTCATCATTTTTTTGTGTCGCCACTTCTTTAAACTCTGGGTTCTCTTCTTGCCACGCAGTCAACTGTCGTAAATTTTTATTTGCAACTATTTTAACTATTTGTCTCAATTTGGGTTTCTCCTGTGGTTCTTTCTCCCAGATATCCTTATCTTTTATATAAATCGTTTCTCTCTTATAATCTGTACAATGAAGAGGCCTTGCATAAACGTCTAATTCCTTCAATTTATTTATCAGAATCCTTGAAATACCGTTGACATATCCTAATCTACCAGTAGCTTCTATATCTGATACATTTAATTGCATATTATCTAAAAAATCCTGTATATTCAAAGCGTTTTTGCACTGTTCATTCAAGAAAAAATTCAAATTAAATTGGTTATTGTTTGTAGTATTGTTTTGATTAATAATCGTCGTCTGATTCTTTGCTAAATCCATTATTTTGTTATTTTGTTCTATCAAAAACAACTGTAGTTCCTTGTTTTGTTTTATCAATTCATATATCATTTTGGATTGGTCCTCCTTGGCTGCTTCTTGTGGGATATCATCAAAATCAATATGTCTACATACTTCTTCGTTACATGTTTTATTGTGTTTCCAAAGACTTCCTCTCGATAAATACTGTTTATTGCAAAACACACATTTAAAAATTGGATTATTTCCCATAGCAACTTTATTCATATGTTTTTTAGTAGAGTTATGCTTGTTATAGTCAAACAGATTAGCTGTAAAAAAATTGCACGTCTCACAGCTATACGTTTCTTTGCGATTTATTGTCGACAAATTATTGGGAGAACTTTCTCTATTATGTTTCTGGGTTGTTTTATGTTTATTAAAATTGAATAATGACTGCGTTCTAAAGTTGCATTTTTCACAATAATATTCTATTAATTTTTTGCGAGAAATTGTCTCCATTTTTTATATTAGGAGTAGACATTTTTTCGCCTAAATAAACTCGTAGTTTTACGAAAAATAACGAATACAGATTCAATAGTTTTGCTTAAAATTGTCGAATTAACTAATTTTACGTAAAATATAGAATTTACATAATTTTACATAAAATTCATATTACATAATATAACGTAGAATTATCGGTAGAACGAGAAAATGTCTACCACATCGACTTTCTCGCAAGGGGTGGTAATGTACTTTTAATACATGTATATCAACTACTATTACCAAATATCGTAAGAAATTGTTCAAAAACGGGTCATGCGACATCTTTTCGACTGACCCAGTAGACAACTTCTCGCAAGCATAATTTCACGTAAAATTATGTAAAAGTTATGCAGCCAATTTATAATTATTTTTTTGGTATTTACAGCATCTCCGAGTAAAACAGGGCATTTTGCAAAAGTCCATCTCACCTTTTTGAAATTAGACATTTTTAAAAATGTCCAAAAAAAAAAACCTCAGCCATTTCTTTTTTGGCCTTTTATTAAATATTTGGTAGTAAAACTATTTAATTTACATAATTTTATATAAAATATCGAAATCACGTGAAAATGATGAAGGTGAATGGAGTATTTATTATCTGATTATATGTATATAATGAAAATGCAGATTCTTATTTCAGCGATAGCAATGTTGGTTCTCGATTCTATTTATTTAACAATCAATAAAGCTACATTTGAGAACCAAATAGCCGGTATTCAGCGGGTAGCACTTAAAATAAACATGGTTGGTGTTATTTTTTGTTATATATTTTTAATAGCAGGTCTCTACTATTTCATTCTAATGAAAAAACGCCCTATATTAGACGCGTTTCTTTTTGGTATAGTTATTTATGGGGTATATGAAATGACGAATTTAGCAACATTTAAAAAATGGTCGCCCTATGTTGTTATATTGGACACTTTATGGGGAGGAACGTTAATGGCAGCTACTACTTATATCACGTATAAATTATCGAATTAGATATTGGTTTATTCTTCTTTATTTTAAGTTTTTTCATTATTATTTCCGTTCCATATTTTGCAGCAAATTCTTTCATATTTAATTGCACAACATCGGCATTTCCAAATATACATCTTTGTGTTTCTAATGTTTGTTCGTCTGGTTCAAACCCCCAATTATCGTAAAATTCTTGTTGATTTTTGTCTATTTCATTAATGTCTTCTTTAAATTCAATACATGATTTATCATGGTTTAAATATCCGCCGTGTTTCTCAATTCGTTCTTTCCATATTGGACTCCTATATGCGTAATATTCCCAATTATGCGTGTATAATTTTATAGGATTTTCGGGAACATAAGTCATAAATAATTCGTTCGCATTATTTCTGACCTGATATCTACATGCGGTTTTCAATAATTTATATGCCCTTCCTTTTTCTGGAATTATAGTTTTATATTTTTCAATTTCATCTGGTTTAATTAACATCACCATTTTCCTTTTCTTTTTAGATTCAGGATGATTACATTTAATATTAAAATATTCATTGATAAAAGTATCAAGGCGATAATTTCGCATACACATAGTGGCAACTATAGAACCAATATGATGTTCTAACTTGTTATCTGTTAACCATTCATTCCGTAATTTATTTATAAAATTTTCCAAATCGGGATTGTCTATTTTGTATAAAGTATCATACAAACGTTGTAAATATTCAAAAGTGCCTTCACCGAATCCCGAATAATATAATTCGTATATCCAAAACATAGCTTCATCTATCTGACGGTCTAATAACGCCAACAATAATGACTGATTTACCGCAGTTAAAGAATACAAATACCTGGTTAGAATGAAATTTTCAGGTATATCTTCCATATTATTATTCGTTCGTTTTAAAAACAGTTATTTTTATTGAAAAACGTTCAATTTTTCAATAAAACAGCGATTCAAGGTTTATCATCAAACTTATGAATAAATCTCTTATAAAAGGTCTTGTATGTATTTTGTAGTTTATCAAACTTCATATTGAATTTGCCTTCCATAAACCGCTTATCTATATTTTCCACTATTGCTTTATCTTGCAACATAGTATTATACATCATATTTTCCGTAACCATATCTCCAAGTTGATTTTTCCAAAAATTGCGATATGTTTTTACATATAAACGGCTTTTATTCTCACTAATGGGCAAAGCAAATGTAATAACTGTGCTAATATATTCATTAAATATAACTCTAGCAACAGTAGTATGTGGCAAAATAAACTCATTTTCAATTCGCAATTCTTTGGAGCCAAATACTTTGCGCGCCATAGATTCGTCGCCAGATTCATATAAATAAGACGTTTTATAATGGTGTGGACCTATCAATCTAGGTGGATGTACTTCAATAGGGCGAGGATTTTTAGTATTACCGAACGAATGAACGAAACCGATATGCATAACATCAAGCGAATTTTCGCTAAGAATCCGAGAATAACAATTGAAATCCATTTTTAAAAATACAGCACTATCGTTGCGAGCTACCTCCTCTTCTACGAAGATATTTTCTTTAAATGGCTCACCCGTCTTATTTGTATTAAAATATGTATTCAAATAAACCCATCCGTTTTTTTCAACAACTTGGTATTTTGGAATATCGTAAATAGGCGAAGGGTGGAAACATATGCCAGGAACTTTGGTTAGTGTCCCATTTTCGTTAAATTCATAACCATGATAAGGGCATACTACGTTGTTATTACAAATTTTACCTTTTGACAAAGACGCCCCTTTATGCGAACATACGTCGTCTAGTCCCACTAGTGTATTATCAGAATTTCTCCAAACAACGTAATTTTTCCCCCAAATAGTTGCTTTTACTGGTTTATTGAATGGAAATTCTGAATTTGTACCAATAACGTACCATTGTAAATCAAATTTGTCCTGTGGAGTTAACATGTGGTAATCCAGTTTAGGATAATCAAGAATACTTGATGTTAACGAGGATATTTCATTATTTCTATTCACCAATCGGTTTACTATGTGAACAAATGATTTTGCTGAAAATAATAATGATAGTATTAATACAGTTGTTATTTTGTTCATTATATAATTATGCGAAATTATCTTTAAATACTATATATAAGCTTTTATTCTTATGGCAAAATCAAAAAAAACTCTCAAGAGAAAACCACGTCACAGTAAAACCGTAAAACGCGCACCTCTGCAAAATAAAGAAAAATCGCATATAGTCAAATTGTTTTTGGAAATGTTGAATATGGTAAAATTATATCATTGGAAGACACATTCCTATGCACAACATAAAGCAACTGATGAATTGTACGGAAAACTTAATGACCTAATAGACCAATTTATCGAAGTATTGTTAGGAAAAGACGCATCGCGAATTAAAATGCTAGAAAAAAGAATCGACTTAATTGATTCTAAAAACGTAAGTGATTTCAAAGCGCGAATTTATGAATATCGAGAATTTTTGATAGACATGAATATGTATTTTGATATTAAACGTGATTCCGATTTGTTGAATATTCGAGATGAGATATTAGGCACTATTAATCAATTCTTATATTTGATGACTTTTGCTAAATAAAATGTTTGACATCATACCATTTATGCTAGGTAAACTACTCAAGTTTTGCGGATATTTTCCATGAACTTGGAAATAAAACAGCGACGACATTTGTCTGCGTTGTTTTAATATTTCCTTGCGTTTTTTGAAAATCGTTTTCCATCGTCGTTGTATTATTCTTAGCCAATAGGTTTTTAAGATAACTGAAACCGTTTTATCTGACAAAATATGCACTTTCATAATTTCAATTTGAAAATGATTATTTACAGTAAAAGGTTTTAGAATACTATACCAATATAAATAGCTTTTTATGCTTTCGTAAGAATATTTCAAGAATGTTTTTACAGACACCGCATTTGTAAGTATATAATTATCGCAATAGTGATTATAAGTGCCTATGTAATAAGTATTATTCTTTTTTTCCATGTCAATATATTCTTGTTCGTCATTAAATATATATTCAGAATCGGATTCATATTCAGAATCAGATTCTGGTTCTGTAGTATAATTGGAATCAACGTCTGAATCATACAAAATGATTTCATCCATATTTTAATATCACACTTTTTTTCATTCAAAATGCTGAATTATTTCTTAATCAATTTTTTATTATGTGTGTTAGTCATAGTTCTCCAAAATGTACCTATTTAAGTACATTTTGTAAACTTGGCGTGCCTTTACTAAGAAATCCTTACCATACATGGTACAGATTTCTCAGAACTTCCCCAGGCAAATTATTGCCCGGAGAATAAAGGTTAGGTATAATAAAATATAATAATTGTATATATGTCTCTTTATAATAACGATAGTGTATCGCAATTGACTCAACCAGTAAATGCGAGTGTTCCTTTAGTACCAAGACCACCAGATAGTGAACCAACTAAATCGCTTACAGATAAAACACCCCAAGATAAAATCGATATTAGTCAAAATTCGATTAATTATTATGTAAAGTTCTCGTTTATGATAACATATATTTTGCTATTAACTACAGCAACCCTCACATTTATAGAGGCCATGAGAACCAAGGTTCCATTTATTAGACATATACTTAATTTAGAAACATGCATATCCATTATAGCCGGCTATTTTTACTCAGTTTTCTTAGCAAAGATACAAACCTATGAAAAAGAGAATAAATCGATGGATTGGGCTGATGTCACCAAAACCAGATATATTGATTGGTCAATAACAACTCCGCTTATGTTATTAGCATTATGTGTAGTATTAAGTTTAGAATCCAATATTTCAGTCAAACTACATACGATTTTACAAATAGTTGGTTTGAATTATATGATGTTAATTATGGGATTTCTTGGTGAAATAGGAAGTATTGGACGTTATACTGCGACATTTGCGGGTTTTGTTCCATTTGCCATAATGTTTTACATTATTTATGTAAATTACATTAAACCCAAGAGTTCGTTCAATAAGACATTTTTATATTACTTTTATTTAATAATATGGGGATTATATGGTGTAGTTTATTTATTACCTGATAGCATTAAAAATATTTGTATGAATATATTGGATTGTGTAGCAAAGTGCTTTATAGGAAATGGTCTTTTTATTTATTATTCTAATATGATAAAGGGATGGTAATTTACACATAAAGAGACTGAGATGTAGCAACGTATTTCAAAATCATCCTTTCTATTTGATTTAATTTATGTAAAAGGTTCACATCGCTAATATCTTCGCAAATATTTACAAACTCATTAGTAATCGTAACTATTTTCAACATGGCTTTTGTAAAATCGCCAATCGAAATTGTCTTAGCTGCTACTTCATTCTGTATGAACGATTTACATTCGATTTCAGTTTCGCAATCACACCACGACATAGATAATTCAATTATATCAAAATTCAACGCGCTGTCATAATTAATACCTGTATTTAACTGGAACTCCGATTCAGTTTTTCTATATTCGTTATATTGTTCTTCTAATTCTATTATTTTACTCTGTAAATGAGAATCAGCAATATTGGGTCTAGAAATGCGTATATCGTCAGGCACTTTCACATCTGTAAAACATGAAAACAATCCAACTAATTGTTTTGGTGTAAACGATTCATAGTTATTCCATTCGAACATACATTTTGATAAAATAAGGGGGTGTATTTCTGCCAAATTTGATGCGACTTTTCCAAGCATAGTTAATTGATATCCAGAATCAGAATCAGAATCAGCTGCATCGACATCAACATAATTAATAAACCCTTTTTGTTTCATGATTTCGCATATATTATCAGTATGTTTGGAAATAAACGAATCTGCATATTCTACTGAGTTTCTTAAAGAATCCAGATCTTTTTCTAATAAAACCAATTCGCGAATATTCTTCACATCATTTGTTAGAAACTTGTGCGATTCTTCAATAGATGATTTTTCGCGTTCGGCTTCTTTACGTTTTTTATTAACAAACGTTTTAATATTGTCTTCCAAATAAATATGTCTTTCACAAATATCTCTTGGTGTCTTTGCAGCCCCAATTATATCCATTTTTTTCGATATTTTATCTTCTACTTCTTTTAATGATTCCATTTCGGCTGTTTTGAATTGATTAATTTCATTAAATATCATACTCTTTTTAGAGAACTCTGAAAATCCCGCATTTTGACCATTTTTCAATAAATTTAAAATAAGATTATAGGAGATATGATATTTTGAAACTAATTGTTGCGGTTTTCCACATAAAATCTGCTTACAATCTGGAATAGATGGTAATACGAACAGATTATTGCATTGGACAACGTATCCTACAGTATCAATTCCGCGACGTCCTGCTCTACCAGCCATTTGCCCATATTCGTGCGCATAAAGATACCGTTCATCGTTGCCGTCAAATTTCTTAAGACTTGTAAAAACCGCAGTTCGTATAGGGCAATCTAGACCAATAGCAAAAGATTCTGTAGCAAATAATAGTTTAATGTATTTTTTTGATATCATTATTTCCACGATTTCTCTTAAAATAGGTATCATACCAGAATGATGTATCCCTATTCCTTTTTCTAATAATGAAACCAGCCGATTATATTCGGGCAATTCCATATATTCTTTAAAATTCGGTAATTTACGAACTATTTGTTCGCATTCATGGCGAACAGTGTATGCAACTTTGCTATCGAACTCTAATAGAGGAACTGTAATATCACTCGCGCAAGTTTCAACGTGTTTACGTGAAAATACAAACGCAATAGCTGGTAACATTTCACGTTCTCTTAAGAAGATAGCCAATTGATTAAGTACGTGTTTTCTATTCATACGAAATTGGTTCGTTTCAAATATTTTATTGAGTTTCGCAATATTACGATAACCAGATTCATCAAATTCACCCTTTGGATTTCTAATAGGAATGAGTGTATTTGTATTATCTCGAATGTATTGTTGAACAGTTTTATCTTTGATTGTTTTGAAAACGGCTTCGGTTGTAGTTAGAAATCCATAATGATGTAATGGAACTACACGATGATTCGTAGTTGCAAGATAAACTTGTTTATTAGAAAGTCCACGTTCACACCAAAGAGCAAATCCTTCTGGATTATCGATTGTAGCAGATAACATAACCATTTGTACATGCTCTGGTAACATTAGAATTGTTTTCTCCCAAGTTTGACCGCGTTCTTTGTCATTAATATAGTGCACTTCGTCAAACACGACGCACGCTAGTTCTGTATTAACATCGATTTGAAATAATAGTGAATTTTTGTTTTTTTCGGAATCTTTTGTGTTTGTATTTAATGATGTAAATAGATAATTCATGAGAATTTCAGTAGTCATGATGAGAACATTTGCTTCCGGATTTGTTTTTATATCTCCGGTAAATAGTCCAAAAGTAATGTCGGGGTATTTTTTTGTAAATTCATAGTATTTTTGGTTTGATAATGCTTTAATCGGTGATGTATAAATAAGACGTTTTCCTTGTTCTACAAAATGCTGGATGGCAAATTCGGCTGGCAAAGTTTTTCCAGAACCGGTATGTGCGGTTATTAGTGCGTGGTTTCCAGTAACGATTGCTTCGATGGAATGTTTTTGAAAATCACTTAATGGGAAGGAAAACCTATCAAAGTGGGGTTTGTAGAGTTCTTCATTTTCCTTGGGATACTTATTTGAACAGTTTTTCACCATCTTAGTTAAATATTGAATAAAATCTTTGAATAGATTTCATTCAATTTTGTAAACTTGATGCGATATATGTATTTATAAACAATATAATAAACAATATATTATATTATTACCATATATTTCAAATGGATTTGAAGTATGACATAAGAAGAACATGCATATTTTGTGATAGTCAATTACAAAAAGAACTTTTTGATAAAGATTATTATTTTCCGATTACTCAATATGTTGTTGATGTATCTTTGAATGAACAATTGGTAAATATTCCACACAACGTATTAATATGTGAGAAGTGCAATACTCCTCAAAATAAATATCTCGGAGATTTAAAAGAAATATATAAAATAAATCACGCGGATAGCACAAGTAATGCTATGGTTGGACTGCACATAGAAATGTTAAAATTGATAAAATCCCGATATTCTGAAATAATAAATATAATAGAAATAGGTTGCTCATGTGGTTTATTGTCTGATTTAGTTATTGAACAATTTAATTCGATAGATTATTATATTATTGAACCATGTTTTTGGGGAAACAGAGATAAAAAAATAATAATAGACGATTTTTACGAAAATGTAGACGATACGTTATTAAATTCAAATACGTTAATTATTTCACATGTTTACGAACACTTTTATCATCCAAAAAATATATTGGAAAAAATATGGAAAAATAAAAACATAGAGAATATTATTCTCGCGTTTCCAAATTTAGAATATTGTATAAATAATAATATCCCACATTTTTTGCATAGCGAACACACATATTATATTGATAATAAGTTTCTAGAAAAATATTTTGATTTATACGATTTTGGTTTAGTTGAACAAAAATATTATAATGAGCATTCTGTGATATTTTTCTTTAAACGTAAGGAAAGTTTATTACAATCGAATAGATTAGTAACATTTAAAAATGAAAACTGTCCAATTGACGAGTTTTTTAATAATATTATGAATACTATACATTTTTTCAACAAAAAATTAGATGAACATATGGGAAAGGATATCTATATTTGGCCGGCTTCTATTCATTCTACATATTTATGTCAATTTGGGTTGAATTATTCTAAATTGAAAGGATTATTAGACAATAGCAAATATAAAATTGGGAAAAAAATGCATTGTATAAATATTCCCATATTTTCATTTACAGAATTATTATTGAAAAATGACAAAAATACGGTTGTTATATTGAATGGTGGGTTCAACGTAAAAGAAGTAAATGAACAAATAAAAGCAGCAAATAATATTATATTTATATCAACTAATTGAGAGCAACGCGCAAAATAAATATTATAAAGTTTCTATAATATTTATCTAAGATAATCTTGTAAATAAAACCAGGGGTCGCGACAACCCGGTTTCCAACATACTAACTCACATATGTCGCGAGTCGTTAAATAAACCGAATTCATAATACTTTGGTCTTTACCTATAAAACGGTCTATAGAAATAAAATATTCTAGCATATCATAATATAAAGTATGCCATTTTAATAATATTTCTTTTCCACCACCAAAAATGGTTCCTCCAATTCTGTTTGTAAATTGGAAAAGAGGTAGCTCATCTTTGGTTTTACATGATAGTTCAAAATCAGTAAATGGTTGAACCGATAATAGCAATACCTTATCTTTTGGCATTTGAGATATTCGTTCGGGGTTAGGCCAATTAATAAAATCGGTATTTGGTCGTCGAAAACAACCAATATCTACCCATAAAAAATATTCGCTATTAAATGGGTTCAGCTCAATCGCGCGTTTCAAGAAATTAGATTTTTCACTCCAAATCATATACAATAAAACACCATGTCCAACTCTTTGTTCACTATCTTTATAGAAATGTTCATCAAACGATTTTCCATATCGAAAACAATAAAAATCTTCGAATGTAGTAATAATAATATGTGTTTTTTCGATTCGATTCTCACGAAATTTATTTATCATACCAAAGGATTCTCGCTCACAAAAAATTATCATAGGATTATCGATTATTAGCATATTTTGCATCCAATCAACATAAGTTTCATGAGACGCTTTTGATTTTTCTAGGTTAAAATAGGCAGTTACAATAGTCGCCATACTGAATAATTATATTATACAAATATATTTATACTCATTCAATTAATAAATATATAAAAATATAAATTTACCAAATTGTAGATATTATTTCATATTTTTTTACACCTTTTAACATTTCAAACGCCGTTTAACTTAAAGATTTAATATGTTATTATGGTAATTTCACGCAAACAATATTATGGCAATAAAATATATCCACATAGTATTATAGTATTATAGTATTATTCAAAATTGCGAAATATTAAACTTGCACGCACCTGCGTTGATTTATCAGTGGGAATAGAATGCAACCAATAATTGTTTGTAGGATAATTGATTATACATAGGTCACCTTTATCCAACATAACATCAATATTTTCAAAACCTTTCCGTTCAAATCTCATAATGCGTGATTCTCCAAGTGAAATACTTGCTATTTTTGTACCTTCATTCATTTCTTTATCTTTATGAGGATTTATACCAACTTGTCCTGAATTATAAATTTGCAGAACACATGTATTATATTGCTGTTCAGTTGTTATAGATATTTTATCACGTAATTCTTTAAATTCTTGTTTCCAAGGATTCACATGCGTTTTTATAATTTTTCCTCTAATTGTAATTATATATTCTTTTATGTCTCCATAAATCGTTTTATTTCTTTTTTTTGAAGGTTGTCCTGCTTTTGTTATTAATGGATTTTTCATATGGACAGGATCCGTTAAAATAGTCTTTAATAACTCAGTTGAAATATTTTCTTCCAAATATTTTTTATAAATAACTATGTTCAATTTGTTGAAAGGATTAGAATATTGTTCTATCATTTTTAATTTATTTATTTTAATATGCATAAAATAAATCAATTTTTTATTTACACCTTTTTTCATTTCAAACGCCGATTATTTATAGATATTTTTATAAATAATCACTTGTAAATTTTCTTTACTTTTCTGGTTTTATTCTTTTCTACATATATTTCGTCTTTCACCT